>Ga0335078_10003157_pt1 | contig 24601 bp, 20 predicted proteins | sample Lox_Sample_32_FD_206711 | JGI IMG/M metagenome (GOLD analysis project Ga0335078, IMG submission 206711) | Soil microbial communities from Loxahatchee National Wildlife Refuge, Florida, United States - Lox_Sample_3.2 | ecosystem: Environmental > Terrestrial > Soil > Wetlands | place: USA... | reverse complement strand
CGAACGCCTCGCCGCGTTCAAAGTCCCCAGAAAATTCGAGATCCGCCCCGAACTCCCCAAAACCCCGACCGGCAAGATCAGCAAACCCCCCCTACGCGAAGAACTCGGGCACCGGGCCCCCGCCGGCGCGAGCCGATCATGAGGATTAGACTGACAGTCGATGTCGACGGTCCAGCCGGACCTGGAGGCGGTGGTCAGGCAGCAGCTCGAAGCTGTGCTGGAGAGGCTGCGGCCGGGTCCGCTCGCGGAGGAGATGTCCGACCTGTTGATGGCGTCGATTCCTGAGCTTGTCCGGGCCGGCGATGAGGACTTCCGTGCCGGACTCCTGCTCAGCTGCGAGAGCAACCTGAGCGCGATCTGGAGCGGGGTGCTCACGGGCGCGTCGCTCGAATCGATTGCCCCGCCGGCGGAGGCGATCGCGTGGTCGCACGAACTCGTGCACCGCGGCGTTGAGCTCCCAGCGCTGCTACGGGCCTACCGGCTCGGTCACGGGCTTGCCGAGCGTCGGCTCGAGGAGGCTGCCGACGAGCTCGAGATCGAGCCGGAGATTCGCTGGCGTGTGCTCTCACATATCTCGCATCACCTGTTCGCTTACATTGACGCGGTCTGCACCGACCTGGTCGACGATTACGAGCACGAACGAGCGCAGTGGATCCGGGGCGCCGCCGCGGCTCGCGCCGAGCTCGTGAACGCGATAGTCGAGCGCCACCCGGTCGACGCTCGCGCGGCCGCCGAGAAGCTGCGCTACGACGTCACCCGAGAGCACGTGGCGCTGATCGTGTGGGGCGATCCGCCCCGCGTCGCGCAGCAGGTGGGTTCGCTCGAGCGCGAGGCGACGGCGCTGGCGGCAGCGCTCGGCGGCGGACCGGTGCTGACCGTGCCTATCGGTGAACGTGCCGTTTGGGCATGGACCTCGGGAGATCATCTCGCCGACAATCCGGCAGCCGTCGAGCACAGGATGGGCGACGGCGTGCGCGCCGCAATCGGGACCTGTCGGGAGGGTCTCGCGGGCATGGCCGACTCACACGATGAGGCACGGGTTGCTCGTCGGGTCGCCGAGCTACGAGTGATCCGGCCTGGCACGGTCGTCGGCTACCGCACTGCGGACCTGATGGCGCTGTTGACCGCCGATCCAATCGAAGCCGTCAGATTCGCCGAGGCCGAGCTCGGAGAACTCCTGGTGGATGACGACACGGCCGGCAGACTGAGGGCGACGGTCCGCGCTTATCTCGAGGAGAACCTCAGCCCGGCGCGGGCTGCTCGCCGCCTCGGAATCCACCAGAACACGGTCGTATACCGGGTCAAGCAAACCGAGGAGCTGCTCGGACATGAGATCGAGCAGCGGCGCCTGCAGCTCGAGGTCGCGTTGCGGCTGGCGGAGATGATCGACGGCCTGCGCACTGCCGCCGACCGCGGACGTCGCGCGCCCGGAGAGCCACGCCCCCTCGCGGGCGGCGGCTAGGCCCGAGCCGCGGCCGCGGCGTTTGTGCGCAGAGACCAGGAATCGCGCCCGGGGCTAGCGTGGGCGCCCATGGAGGCGCCGCCCGGCCGCTGAGATAACCCTTCGCACAAGTTCAACTCTTTCCGGAGGAGATTTCCGCGATGGGATTCATGACAGGGAACTTCCCGCCGGTCGACCCGGCGACGTTCATGGACAAGCCGTACCAGGAGCGGCTCAAGACGCTCACCAGACATTGGGTTGAGTACGGCTTCGGTTCGCCAAAGGTCATCATGGTGCTGTACCTGCTCAAGCTGGTGTTCTTCTACGCCGTTGGTGGCATCCTTGTCGCCACCCTGACCTCGCACCTGAACCCGCTCGACCCCTCGGCGTGGTTCTTCCAGCCGATCTTCTACGAGAAGGCGGTGTTGTGGACGGTCCTGCTCGAGTGCCTCGGATTCGCGGGCTCGTGGGGACCGCTGGCCGGGCACTTCAAGCCGATGAGCGGAGGCGTGCACTACTACGCGCGCCCCGGCACGATCCGCCTCCCGCCGTGGCCGAACAAGGTCCCGTTCACCAAGGGCGATGAGCGCACCCCCGTCGACGTGCTGCTCTACCTCGGGCTGCTCGCCGCGCTGGTCGTCTCGCTCGCGCTGCCCGGCGTTCACACGCACGGGATCGACCGGGCGCTCGCCTCGAACCACGGTCTCGTCGCACCGGTGGCGATCGTCGCGGTGATCGTCCTGCTCGTGACCCTCGGCCTCCGGGACAAGGTGCTGTTCATCGCCGCGCGCTCGGAGCAGTACCTCCCGGCGCTGATCTTCATGGCGTTCTTCCCGTTCGTCGACATGATCGTGGCCGCGAAGCTGCTGATCGTGGTGGTGTGGTTCTGCGCGGGCTTCTCGAAGTGCAACCGCCACTTCCCCAACGTTCTGGGGCCGATGGTCTCCAACGTGCCATGGCTTCCCTCCAAGAAGGTCAAGCGCATGCACTACGCCAGCTTCCCCGAGGATCTCCGTCCGTCGAAGCTCACCTATCGCATCGCGCACGGTCCGGGCATGTTCGGCGAGCTCGTGCCGCCGCTGGTCCTGCTGTTCTCGCACAACCACTACGTGACGCTGGCGGCGGCCGTGTTCATGATCGGCTACCACCTGTTCATCATCTCGACGTTCCCGCTGGCGGTGCCGCTGGAGTGGAACGTGCTGTTCATGTACCTGACCGCGTTCCTGTTCCTCGGCTACCCCAACCAGCACGGGTACGGTCTTGGCGACATGAGCACCCCCCTGCTGCTGGTCACGGCGGCGGGACTGCTGTTCTTCCCGGTACTGGGAAACCTGCGGCCGGACCTCGTGTCGTTCCTGCCCTCGATGCGTCAGTACGCGGGCAACTGGGCCTCAGCGATGTGGGCGTTCGCGCCGGGCGCTGAGCAGAAGCTTGATGAGCGCATCGTCAAGGCCGCGCCGATGCAGAAGAATCAGCTCCAGATCAAGGCGCCGCTGCTCGGCTACGACGAGCGGGTGTCCGAGATCCTGCTGAACATGCTCCTGGCATGGCGATCGATGCACAGCCAGGCTCGCGGGCTCAACTCCGTCATGATGACGCACCTGGGCGAGGACATCGACACCTACACGCTGCGCGAGGCGGAGTTCAGCACCAACGCGATCGTCGGGTTCAACTTCGGCGACGGGCACCTCCACGACCAGTCCCTGATCAACGCGATCCAGAAGCGCTGCCGGTTCGCGCCCGGTGAGTTCACCGTCGTCTGGGTCGAGTCCGAGCCGGTGTGGCAAGGTCGCCAGCAGTACTGGGTCATGGACGCCGCCGTCGGCGTGGTCGAGCGCGGCAGCTGGGCGGTGAAGGATGCCGTCAAGGAGATCCCATGGCTGCCGAACGGTCCGATCCCGGTCCAGGTCGACTGGCGGCTCGCAGGATATGAGCGCGTCAGCCACTCCGCCGCCGACGCGCCGCTCAAATCGGTGACGGCTCCGCAGTTGGCGCCGGTGCCGGGTCAGGCGGTGACAGCATGACCACCGCAATCGTGGTCGGCAGCGGGCCCAACGGGCTCGCTGCCGCCCTGACCCTGGCCTCCGAAGGCATCGACGTGACCGTGCTCGAGGCGGCCGACACGCTCGGAGGCGGCACCCGCACCAGTGAGCTGACCCTCCCTGGCCTGCTTCACGACGAGTGCTCGGCCGCTCACCCGCTGGCCGTCGACACGGCGTTCACCCGCCGCTTCGACCTCAGCGCGCACGGGCTGACGTGGCGCTGGCCGGAGGTTCAGTACGCGCACCCGCTCGACGGCGGCGCCGGCGCCGCCGCCTACCAGTCGGTGCAGGCGACCGCAGACGGGCTCGGACATGACGGCCGGCGCTGGCAATCGGTGTTCGGACCGCTCGCCGAGCGCTTCCACGACATCACCGCCGACTTCATGCGACCGATGCTGCACGTGCCCGAGCACCCGCTCGATCTGACCCGGTTCGGCCTGTACTCGGCGCTTCCGGCGGGGGTGCTCGCCCGCCGGTGGTCGACCCAGGAGGCCCGGGCGCTGTTCGCCGGCGTCGCCGCCCATGCCTTCCGGCCCTTCGGCTCGCCGATGTCCTCGGCGATCGGCGTGACCCTCGGCACGGCGGCGCACCGCTACGGGTGGCCGGTCGCCGAAGGTGGATCGTCCTCGATCAGCCGCGCCATGATCGCCCTGCTCGAGGGGGCAGGCGCCCGGTTCGAGACCGGCGTCCGGGTTCAGTCTCTGGACGAGCTCGGCTCGCCGGACATCGTCATGCTCGACGTCGCGCCCGCCGCGGCCGCGAGGATCGCCGGCGATCGGATGCCGCGCCGAATCGCGCGCGCGCTGACGCGCTACCGGCACGGCCCGGGCACGTTCAAGGTCGAATTCGCTGTGCAGGGCGGCGTTCCGTGGGCCTACGAGCCCGCCCGCCGCGCCGGCACGGTGCACGTGGGCGGCCGCCTCGAGGAGATCGCCGCCGGAGAGAAGCTCGTCCATTCCGGGGTGATGCCCGAAGCGCCGTTCGTGCTCGTGTGCCAGCAGTACCTGGCCGATCCGTCGCGCTCGAACGGCGACGTGCATCCGGTGTATTCATACGCCCACGTCCCCGCCGGCTATGCCGGTGACGCCACCGCCCAGATCGAGGCCCAGATCGAGCGATTCGCGCCCGGGTTCCGCGACCGGATCCTCGCACGACACGTCCGGTCTGTCGCTCAGATGGAGGCACACAACGTCAACTACGTGCGGGGCGACGTCGTGACCGGCAGCAACGACCCGCGCCAGATGGTGTTCCGTCCGCGCATCGCACTCGATCCGTACAGCACCGGGATCCGCGGCGTGTACATCTGCTCCGCAGCTACGCCCCCCGGCGCGGGCGCCCACGGGATGTGCGGGTACAACGCCGCGCTCTCAGCCTTGCGAGCCGTCGTCCCCGAGCGTTCGGAGGGTGCCGCTCCGGAGCGGCCTTCGGCCGCCGGGCCGCGGCCGCTGGCGCAGCGATGATCGCGGGGCGTCACCCGCGCTGGCTCCGCGCTGGCGATGACCTCGGGCAGGCCGCCCTCCATGGTTGCGGCGACGAGGTGTCACATGGCCGGCTCACGCTCACCGGCGAGGTAGACCACGAGTTCGAGAGCGAGCGGGCGCACCGTGACGTCTTCCAGCTGACCGGTGTCGCCGGCCTCACCAACGAGATCAAGGTCAAGACTCAGCGCCTGGCTGATGCGTGGTGGCGGTCGTAACCCGCACGGTCTCGCTCCGTGACGGCACCCGGGTCAGGCTTCGTCCCATTCGGCCTGACGACAAGCACCTGCTGGCGCGGGGGTTCGAGCGGCTGAGCGAGGATTCGCGGTACAGGCGCTTCTTCACCCCGATGTCCGAGTTGAGCCCAGCCCAGCTCGAGTACCTGACCGAGGTGGACCATCACGACCACGAGGCCGTCGTCGCAGTCGATGACCAGGGAGAGCTGGTTGGGGTTGCGCGCTACGTCCGCTCGGCGAGCGAGCCCGACGCAGCCGAGGCCGCCGTCGCCGTCGTCGACGATTGGCAGGGGCGTGGAGTGGGACGAGCGCTCCTGAACCGGCTGGCCAACCGCGGGCGCCAGGAAGGCATAAGGCGTTTCACCGCCCTGGTTCAGGCCGATAACCAAGCCGCGCTGGAACTCATCGGTGGAGTGCCGCTCACCGAGCGCTCACGCGACGGAAGCGAGCTCCATCTGGTGATGAAGCTGCCGCGGCGAGGGCTGGGCGCCCAGCTCGCCCGCGCGCTCCGCGCTGCCGCCGCGGGCTCGCTCAAGGCGGCCGGCGCGATGCTCTCCGGCCCGGGCGCTACTTGCGTCGGGGAGGATCGCGATCGCGCGGACTGATAGGTCGAAACCGCGGCCCGCCGCGGGGACATCGGGCGTTCGGGACGGGCGTGAGGTATACGTAGTCGATTGCCGGCCAGCGGTCGCCCAGCGCGGCCGCCGACCGCATGATCGCGTCCTCAACTGCGGGGACATCCAGATCGTCGTCGAACACGACATCGCCGTTCACGATCAGGCTGGAGGCCCCGAGCACGATCGCGAACAGGTCCGGGACTTCGACAACGCCTTGCTGTGCGGCCACGATTCCGCGCATCTCGCGCGACATCGACAGGGGGACGCCGCGACCCGCGAGAAGCTGTCTGTTGTTGTGCAGCAGGAACGCCGACGCGCCCAGCAGCAACAGTCCAATCAGCATGCTCGCCAGCGTGTCAGGGGTCGCGCTGCGTGTCGCCTGGCTGACGACCAATCCCGCGATGGCTACGAGGCCACCGATCACACCAGAGCCTCCGCCGACCACGACGGTGGTCGCTGCGGGATCCGTGCTGTGTCGAATCAAAGCTCGCAGCGAGATACCGCGTCGGGCCGCCTGCCTGCGTAGCGGTCGCAGTTCGGTCTCCAAGGCGAATGCATCGAGGGCGACGGTCACGGCCAACACCGCGTAGGCGATCGTGTAGTGGTCAGGGAGCGACGGATGCAGCGCAGCTCGGATCCCCCCCTCGAGCGCGAATCCGCCGCCTCCGACGAAGATGCCAAGTGCGGCAAGGAACGACCAGAAGAAGCGCTCCCGTCCATACCCGAGGGGATGGTCTTCATCCGACGGCCGCGCGCTGCTCAGCACCCCGATGAGCAGGAACATGTGGACCGCCGCATCGGCCACAGCCGCCGCGACCTGGGATCGCAGCGCGACCGAACCCGTCACCCATGCCGCGACCCCCAGCATCGCGATTTCGATGCAGTCCGTCGCCAATGAAGCCAGCACGCCTCGACGTGTCGCGCCAACGTCGGACGCCTTGGCGGTCGCCGCCGACCAGTCGGATCGCGAACCCGTAGCCTCTCGCACGTCGCCGCCCTCGCAGCGAGGAATCAGCGCTCGGGCGTTCTCCGTGCCACGGCGGAGCGCTCCTCAACCCTTCATGGCGTAGCTCACCGGACCGTTCGCGTAGTCGGTAGCCGTGAGCCAGGTGGCCGGGTAGCCGATCGGGGTCGGCGAGGCGCGCGTTTCTGCCGGTGGGCTGATGTACCCGTCAGAGTATTTGGGGACGAGCCGGTCGGCTAGCGACCACCACGCGTCGAGCAGGCTCCCGGCGTTGGCGATCCCGAAGTCGGTGATGGTCCGGAGCGCGCGCTCGGGATCATCTCGAACGTCGTCGTCGACGGCCGCGATGGCCGCGCGCGCTTCGCGTTCCTTCTTGGCTTGGAGGGGGAGGATGTCGGCGCGGGTCATCCGCTGGAAGTTCAACCGGGCCCAGTTGGCCACGAAATCAAACGCCCACCATGCTGATGTGCGATCGAATTGACGCGGATCGCCGCTCTGATAGGACCACGGGAACTCTGTGCACTTGACGTAGAAGGGTGCGAACACGCTTGTGTAGCTGATGTCGGGTGCGAACCACATCAGGCAGCGCGCCGGTTCCGGGACGTTGGGGCGGGTCTGGAGGACGAAGGTGTAGCCCTGGTAGAACACCGAGATCGGACGTTCCCAGGCGCCGTACGTGGTGAGACCATTGGTGACGTCGTTCTGGTTTCCGTCGTAGCGTCCTGCGAAGCGGTTCGGGTCACCGTACGGCCCGGCTGCCGTTCCCATGGTGAGATCGAACTGCGTGCCTTCGTAATGGTCGCGGTAGAGGCTGAAAATCTCCTCTAAACCCAGCTTGTGATTGGGGGCGATCGAGAACGGATACGCCGTGGTATAGCCATCTTGCACCCACGGGCTCAATCCGAGGTCCGGATTCATTCGATCGAATATCCGCCAAACCCGTCGCAGCGAATAGTAGGGGTGGTTGTACTCCCCCGGGCTGACCGCACGCAGCCAGTCCAAGCATCCATCCTTCGGATCCCACCATCCGACCGCCTGCAAGTCCTCGACGAGCGTCTGAGAATGAATCTGCTCGTAGTCCTGGCTCGGGACTTCACGGATGCGGAATTCGTTGGCTGCGACGAACGCCTCGCCGTCCGGAACCCGCTGGGCGATCCACGCGCTGTGGCGGGTCTCGCTCGGCAGGGCGCACATCTCGAACACCCACCCCTCGTCTTCGTCGGAGACGAGCAGCGTCTCGCCCGTCGAGTAGTAACCGTACGTGTCGATCAGTTCGCCCATCAGGGCAATGGCCTCGCGCGCGGTCCGACACCGCTCGAGCGCCACCCGCGAGAGCTCGGAGCTGTAGAACAAGCGCCGGTGCTGGTCCGTCTCGGCGGCTTCCTCTGCGGTCACGTAGTGTGGCTCGTACTTCGCGCCGTTGGTGCACTCCCCCATCATCAGGTTGTGCTCGTTCACGATGCCGTAGTTCCCGTCGAAGTAGGCGTATGTGTGGGCCACCTCTGGGACCGCCCCGATCGGCTCCGTGGCCGCCCAGCCGGCGGTGTCGTAACCCGGTCCGCGCCCGGTCGTCACCATCCGCGGGTACGGATAGCTCTCAGGCATGATGGGCCGGAGGCTACCCTCAGGGTGGTCCGCCGCCGGTACCCGAATCACGCGCTGATCGGCGAGCTCATCGTCGTCGGAGTGGGTCACGACCATTGAGCCGTCGGCGGTCGCGCCCTTGGTGATGATCATGGTCGTGCACATCGGAGCTGTCCTCTCGTTCTAGTTCGTGATGACGTCACTGTTAGACCAGGTCGTACATTCTGGGTCGAGTTACTTGCGGGTGACCGCGTCGTAGCGCTTCGCGTTTACGTACTCATTGAACGCAGGGAGCTGCTTGGGGCAGTAGACCTGGAGGATGATCTGCTCGCCCTCGACGACGCGGCGGCTTTCCCGGATCGGTCGTATTCCAACCGTGGCGCCGCCGTTCGCGAGCGACAGGTCCTGCATTGCCTTGGTCAACGCGCTGGTGGGGCTCGCGCATACGGATCCACCATTGGTTCCCAGGATGCTGGTGAGCGTCTTATCATCCACCGGCACCGTGAGGCCGTGGGCAGCGTAGAGCGCTTCGACACGATGGGCTTTGGCTTGCGCGAGGTGGTTGTTCGGCGCGGGCTTGTAGACCAGCACCAGGACCACCGCCAGGATGAGCAGAAGGGCCACGATTGTCCAAACTACGGCCCGATGGCGGCGGTGATCGGGCAAGCCGTCCAGGGTGGGCGGTTCTTCAGGCGTCACGTTCTGGCCTGTCGGCGGCGGGCCGGGTGTGGCTGCCGCTGCGGCTGCCGACGCAGGGGGCGACGTCGTCCCGCTCGCGGGAGGCGTTGGCGCTGCAGGCCCGTGCGGCGCACCGCCGGCACCGTTGTGGTGCTCGTCCGAGTGCGGTAGATCGACCAGCAGCTCTGAAGCCTCCGTCGGGTGGGCCCGGGCTTCGGCCAGGGCGACGGCGGGGTCCACGTCCGCGTCCGGGACGGTCTTCCAGCTGGGCTTGCGGTATCTATCGAGCAGGAAGGCGGGCAGGACGCCGATGACGACGACGCCGATGAGGATCAGCAGCGCGTACAGGACGGGACTCGCGTGACCGAACTGGGAGGGCGGCACGAAGCCGATCAGGATGGCCAGCACACAGGCGATTCCGCCCACCCAGCACTGCGTCTTTAGCAGTGGGGCCCTGTAGCCACGCGGGTGGTCCGGATATCTGCGCCGCAAGTTGACTGCGGCGATGAACATCAGGATGTACATGATCAGGTAGACCGACGTGGTCATCACCGTGAAGATCCAGTAGGCACTCGAGACGGCCGGGACGAGCGCATAGAGCACGGCGATGATCGTGATCACGTATCCCTGCGCCACGAGGATGTTCGTCTGGATGCCTTCCGCGTTGAGGTGCTGGTAGCGGCGCGGGAGATATCCGTACTGGCGGCCGAGCATCACGAGCCCCTTGGAGGGCCCCGCGAGCCAGGAGATCATGCCGCTCATGTTCGCGATGATGAGCGCGAGCGCGATCAGCGGGACGGCCCAGGAGAGGCTGAAATGGGCGAAGATCGCCGTGAAGGCCTGCATGACGCCGGCGGTGAGGCTGATCTGCTGCGAGGGGACGACAAAGGAGATCGCGAGCGCCGGGAAGATGAAGATGCACAGCACCAATATCATCGCGAGGAAGATCGACTTCGGGTACTCGCGCTGCGGGTCGCGCAGTCCATCCACGTGGACCGCGTTCACTTCCATGCCGTCATAGGAGAGGAAGTTGTTGACGATCAGGACGATGCTCCCGATCCCGGCCCATACAGGCAGGATGTGGTGAACATTCATCGGGGCCGCGGAGGGGTTGCCCTGGAGGAGATACGCGATTGCCAGCCCGACCAGGATTAGTCCCGGGATGACCGTCCCGATGACGGTGCCTTTCGACGCCAGCGACGAGATCGTCTTCAGGCCCCGGCCCGAGATGAACACGCTACCCCAGTAGAGCACGACCAGCATCGCCGCGATGTAGATGCCGCTGCTGGCGAGCTTGGGATCAATGATGTAGGCGAAGTTGGACGCAACGTAGGCGAGCACCGTGGGGTAATAGAAGATCGTCTGCGCGAACTGGGCCCAGACCGCGAGCAGACCCCACCGCGAGTTCATTCCCTGACTCACCCAGTTATAGACGCCGCCCTTCCATCCGGAGGCGAGCTCGGCAGGTATGAGCGAGGTCGGGATGAAGAAGAAAATCGCGGGGACGATGTAGAGGAAGATCGAGGCCAGGCCGAAAATCGCCATCGACGGCGCGGCACGCAAGCTCGCGACGACGCTGACGGTCATCAGCGCGAGCGTCGGCCAAGTCATGTACTTGCGCCGGGCCGACACGGGCGTGGCTCCCGTTTTGGAGCCAGATCGACCGGCAGCGGTCATTGTGGCGCCGGCTGTGCGCCCGCCGGCCGCAGGAGCGGAGCCGCCGCCTGCTGGGGGAGAGCCGCCGCCTGCTGGGGGGGAGCTACCCGGGATTGGAGTGGGGGCGTCTTCTGATCTCATGGCCGGAGTCTGCGCCGCACTGTCTGCCGGAACTAGTGCTAACTGCATGCAGACCAATCCGCGAAAGTTATGGCGTGGACCTGGCGATCCGCCGACCTGCTCGGGAGGGCGGATTGCACGCGGCGGTTGTCATCGCGGCACGTCCGCCGGCGCAGACGTGATCGCGGGAGTCACTGTCGGGCAGGCGCGGTTGGCCACCACCCGATGTCCAACGTAAAGTCGCTTCACGGCGGGTTTGTCCGTCACTGGAGGCTCGCTGCGGTCTGCCCGGGAGCGGCTGTTCACTTCGCCCGTGCCCGACGAGGATCGACCAGTCATTCGGACAACCAAGACCCGACGCCCACGACGGTCATACCCGACGTTGGCTTTCGCCGGCGAACACCTCATAACACCGCCCTATGGTGGCTGCCGCACAGTCGCATAGGGTCTCTGACCTGAGGCCGGTACATATCCGATTCATGTCAGCTCCCAGGCACTCACCACCGAGCCGAGTCGGGCTGGCAGGGGACTCCCTCCGGGGTTAGCGGCGCATGCACGGGGCATATGTCGCGCATATCCATACCGCCGTGTCCGTTGCGCACGGTGCGGCGGGAAGCGGGGGCTCGGTGATCGCCGCCGTCTTGGGTAGCCTCCTGGTGTTGCTCGTGCCGTGCGGGATCATGTTGTTTGGCACTCGCCTCCCCCCGCGCCCGAGGTCCAGGGACGACGAGGGTCCTGACTCTGGCTGGGGTCGCGGCGGAGGCGGCGGTCCACCCCGACCAGGCGGCGGTCCACCTCAACCGGAGACGGGACCCGACTGGTGGCCGGAATTCGAGCGACAGTTCGCGGCACATGTCGAGCATGCTCGATGCCTCGAGCGGGCCGTCGTAACTTCCCAGGCCGACGGGCCTTAGCTCGAGCGGCCGTCAAACGGCGTCCATCGATTCTCGGCTCGATCGCAGCAGCGATGACACAGCCGCAGGACCGACAAACGCAGTCAGGCCTAAGGCCGGCGGAACGACCGCCCGGGCCGGCGGCGGACACCCACGCGCTCGAGTTCGTGGTGGAGCTCGCCGAAGCTCTGACGCGGGCCGGTACGCCAGAGGGGTTGGTACAACCGCGAGCAGCGCGGATAGCCGAGGTGTATGGCGTGCCACGCGCGCGCGTGGTGGTGCTACCAAACTTCACGTTGGCCGCGCAGGAAAGTGGCGCCCCGGTCGCGCTCGATTCCACGGCGCCGACCGCGGCAAGCCTTCGGCTTGACCAGATGGCGGCGGTCGAGAACGTGGCGCGTCTCGCGGACCGCGGCGCGGTGCAGCCTGAAGACGGCTTGCGCGAGTTGACCGCAGCGAAAGCGCTGGCCCATCGGTTCGGGCCGGCCGGGGTCGTTGGCGGTCACGTGGTGATCACGCTGGGGCTGTGCCTGATCCTGCAGCCAACCGCGATCGTCCTGCTGGCTTCGGCGATCTTCGGCGCATTGGTGGGATTGATGAAGTTCCACGCGCGCAATGACTCGACGCTACGAGTGCTGCTGCCGATCAGCGCCGCGACGCTCGTCAGCCTGATCGCGTTCGCCGTCGCACCGGGCACAACGACGCAGGAATCGCTGCGGGCGTTGATCCCGCCCCTCGTCACCTTCTTGCCCGGAGGGCTCCTGACGAGCGCCACGCTCGACCTGACGGCGGGTCACCTCATCAGTGGGGCGAGCCGGCTGGTCGCAGGGACGATGCAGTTCGTGCTCTTGACCTTGGGTATTGCCATTGGCGCACAGCTGGCCGGCATCGATGTCCACGGCGTCAGCACCGATACGCCGATCAACACCCTTGGAGCATGGGCGCCGTGGCTCGGCGCGCTTGTGTTTGGGGTCGGCTGCTACGTGCACTTCTCAGGGCCGCCGCGCAGCCTCGGCTGGCTGCTGCTCGTGCTGCTCACGGCATGGATCGGCGAGCAGCTCGGGGCCAAGCTTCTGTCTGGCGAGTTGGGCGCATTCGTCGGCGCGTTCGCGATGACCCCAGTTGCGGCGTGGGTCGAGGAACGTCCCTCAGGTCCACCTTCTCTCGCGACCCTCATGCCGGCGTTCTGGCTGCTCGTGCCGGGCTCCGTGGGCTTGATCGGCGTCGCGCAGTTCTTCGGCTCGGACGACCCGGCGGGCCTGGGCAACATCGTCAATGCTCTGGTCACCTTCATTCTGATCGGATTGGGCATGTTCGTCGGCAACGCTCTGGTGCTGCACGTCCGTTCTCGCCGGGCAGTCGCCTCCCCATCGCCCGCATGACAATGAGATAAAGCGGTCCTTCCAAGCCCGGCCTCTCTATAAGCACCGGCTGTGGAGCGAGGGCCGCCTCGATATCGGCCTCGGGCGGCTGCCGACCTAGCCTCGCTTCACCAAACGCTTTCCACCGCCGAGAAGAGAGGTTTCCATGTGTGCCAACTGCAGGACTGCCGAAAACTGCGACTGCATGGGCGGCTCCGCCCTCGCCACGTGTTCATGTGAGAACGGCTATCCCTGTCCGGTTTGTAGCCACGAGCCAGCCAGGAACGTGGGCGCTGACCCGGATCTCATAGTGGAGATGCTCAGCCCCGACCTGCAGGTCGGACTCGAGTAAAGCGACCACTTGCCACCCCGTGACGCGTATGCCCTGGACTGCAGAAGACGTCGATAGACATCACAAGGGCTTGAGCGATGCCGAAAAGCGGTTGTGGATGGCCGTAGCCAACCAGCAGCTGGCCGAGCATGGCGATGAAGGCAGAGCCATCAGAGAAGCCAACGCAGTCGTGAACGGATACCGCGACGCATACGCGGCGGACCAGCCGCCCGAGTGACGGGATGCCGACCATGGGCCAGTTCGGTGAACTGATGCGCAACAAGAACGTGGTCGCCGTCATCGCATTCCGCGAGAGCAACATCTACGCCACCGATGCGGTGCCGGGTGAGCGCTCAAGGCGCATTGCTGCTACCGACCCCGCGGGCGATTTCACAAGGTCGGGCATCATGCCGGCAATCCATCCGGGACCTACGAGGATGACAGTCTGGAGTACTGGCAGGCGATCACCGAGGCAGTGGCTCCCGCCGGTGCAATTCTCGTGTTCGGTCGTGGCGGAGGCAAAGCCAACGCGTCGCATCACTGGGTGAGCTACGTCGAGAAGCACCGCCCAGACGTCGCGGCCAAATTGGTCGCCGACGTCCGAATCGACATCGACCATATTGACGAACGACAAGTGCTCCGCCTCGCACAGCGTTACTTCGGCGAGGCGCCGCACCGCGACGGCCATGCCTGACGCACCGTTAAGAGCGACCGCTCGGCCGATCGCGCCACGGAAATCCGGGGTGACACCACGTCGCACACGGGTTCACCAGCGCGGAACGGCCGGGGCCAAGGCTGGCGTGTCGTGGCACCTAATATGCGAATGCGTACCAGCGGCAATGACCGGGCGGGCTAGAGTTGTGAGACTTGGCTCGCGTTGCCGCCGGACAGCCCCCGGCACCTGAGGCGTGCGGCCGCCGTCATCCAGGCGGAGTTTTTCGCCGGCCGTCGACCAGGCCGCCGTCAGCGTGAGGGACGTGTGTTGTCCGGTCGGGGATCGCGCGAGCGAGTTGCCCGCGGCTGCGAACGTTCAGCTTGAGAAAGATCTTGCGCAAGTGATACGCGACCGTGCTTGGGCTGATGAACAGCTGTGCGGCGATCTCCCGGTTTGAGGCGCCCTCGCTGGCGAGCAGGGCGATCCGTTGCTCGTGCGGGGTGAGCTCGTCACGTGTCTGGTCCGTTCTCTGACGAGGGTGCTCGCCGGTCGCGAGCAGCTCAGTCCGTGCACGCCTGGCGAAGGCTTCGGCGCCCATCGAAGAGAACATCTCATGCGCGGCCCGGAGTTGGTCGCGGGCGTCGCTTCGACGTTTTTGGCGCCGCAGCCATTCGCCGTACAAGAGGTGGCCGCGGGCGAGGTCGGGTGCGGTGTCGCATCGCTCAAGGTGCTCGATGGCCTCCATGTAGAAGCCCTCGGCGCGCGTGTCCTCGGCAAGCAACGCACGGGAGCGCGCGAGCAGTCCGAGCCCCAAGGTGGCGCTCCCCGCCAGCGCTCGATCCGAAAGCCGATCGAGAGCCGCGGCAGCGGCCTGGTGGTTACCACAGCGTGCGCCGGCCTCGACGATCTCAGGCAGAATCAAGGTTCCCACGGCGAGCACATCCTCCTCGTAGATGCCAAGCGCCGAGCTCAGCGCCGATTCATAGCTGCCGAGCCCCATCTCGAGCGTGGTGAGCGCCAGGTTGACAGAGCTGAGCCCTAAGCCCGATCGGCGTTCCGTGTAGTCGCGCGTGGCCGCCGCGGCCGCTGCACGGGCGTCTGCCTCGCGGCCGCGCCAGGCGAGTGTCTGCAGGTCGGCCGACCTCGCTCTGCGGGTCATTCGCTCGTCGCCTGTCGCCGCGGAGATCTCTTGACACTCTGCGTGACTCGCGTCGGCCGAGCGGAAGCGACCGGCCCGCACATCGTCAGCTCCTCGGAACGTCAGCGCCAGCGCCAGCGAGGTGAGCGCGCCCTGATCGCGCGCCAGCTTCACCCATCGATTTGCCAGCGCGCGGTCCGCCTCGTCATCGAGCAGCTCGGCCGCGGCGAAGCCGGCTAGGGCAAACCAACGCAGATCATCGGCACCGCCGAGCGCCTCGATCGCACGGCGAAAAAGCACAGCGGCCTCGCGCGAGCGGCCTTCAGCGCGGTGGGCGGATCCGTCGAGGAGAAGGTCGGCGATCGTCGCCCGAGACTCGGCTGGGAGCGGCACGTCTCGGGCGGCGCGGAGGACCTCGAGAACGCCGGCTCGGCTGGCAAACCGACCAGCGAAGGTGGCCGCCTGGAGCGCCTCTAGGAGGGTATCGCGGGTGACTCGGTTGTCGAGCGGCTCGAACGCGCGTGCCGCCTCGAGCAGAATTGCTGCGCTTTCACCGAGGTGACCAGTTCCGAGGCGGATCGCGCCGTCCAGTCGCCCCGCCTTCGCGCGGGCCAGCGGGTCGGCGAGCTGAGGCTCGGCGTCTTCGAGCAGCGTCCGGGCGCCGGCCGGATCGCCGGCCATCAGCCGCGCGGTCGCCGCCGCGAGCTCTCGTTCCGCGCGGCATCGCGAGTCGGGTGTGAGCTCCGCCGCCCGACGGAGGAACGCGGCGTTGCTGGCCCAGCCACCGCGGCCACGTGCTCGTTCGGCCGACCGTTCGAGCTCGGCCGCGACCTCCTCGTCAGGGCCCACTGCGGCCGAGCCGAGGTGCCAGGCGCGGCGATCGGGATCGCGCTCAGGGTCGCAGGCTGCCGCGAGCGCCTGGTGCGCCCGACGCCGCGCTCGCCTCGTGGCGCCCTGGTAAACGGCTGAACGCACCAACGGGTGGCCGAACGTCACCCGCGGCGCGAACGTGATCAAGCGATCCAGCTCGGGGAGGCCCGCGGCCTCCCGACCGACCCCGAGGCTCGCGGCGGCGCGCCACAGCTGTTCAGGGTCGTCGTGCTGCTGGGCCGACGCGAGCAGCAACAGCGTCTGGGTCTCGTGCGGGAACGTTCTGACGCGGGCCAGGAAGCGCTCTTCCAGCCTACGGCCGAGCGGGAGCGGCTGCGGCAACGGCGAGCGACCCGCGAGTTCCTCCGCCGACAGCTCACCGCCCAGCTCGACCAACGCGAGCGGATTCCCGCCGGTTTCCGAGACGATCCGGTCGGCCGTCCTCTGATCCAAGTCGCCCACCGCGACTGAGGCCAACAGCTCCCGCGCGTACTCCTCGGGCAACCCGCCAACCGGCAACTCGGTCAGCCCCTCAAAGGCGGCCAGCCTCTCTCCCGGCTCTCGCACCGCGAACAACATCCCGATCTGATCGGCGAACAAACGCCGCGCCACAAAACCAAGCGTGTGAGCCGAAGCCTGATCGATCCACTGCGCATCATCGAACACACACAACACTGGCCGCTTCGCTGCCGCATCAGCCAGTAGCGTCAACGTGGCCAGGCCAACCAAAAACAGGTTGGGCGCCGGACCGTCGATCAGCGCAAACGCCGACCCCAGCGCCTCGCGCTGCGGACCCGGCAGCCGCTCCAACCGCCCCACGAATGGCACCAGCAGCTGATGCAAGCCCGCGAACCCGAGCTCCATCTCAGACTCGATCCCCACGGCACGGGCGATCCGCATATCCGCGGCCGACCTGAGCGCGTACTCGAGCAAAGCGGTCTTGCCGATCCCCGCCTCACCCCGCAGGACAAGCACTCCGCTGAACCCCTCGCGCACCGCGGCAAGCAGACCATCGAGCTCTTGCTTCTCCGCCTCGCGGTCGACCAGCATCCTGATCGATCCTCTCATTCGCGATCGCCGCCACGCAAGCTCCGAGGCCCGGTTGCTTACTCAGGCTAGCGTCGGAGGCGCAGATCCAGCGAGCACCGCCGCGGCCCCCCGACCGATCCCTGTCCCGCGGAGCGAAAGCCATAACACGCCGATCCAGCCGGCGGGGTCCTACTGCGGATGAGTGGACCAGCCAGGGCTCAGCGAGCGACCCCAGGCGCTTCACCCAACGGGAATGGCGGCCCATGCAGGCGCAATCGGGCACGTTGCACCACCCGCCGCGGCGAGCGCGTTCCGAACTCGCGCGCGATTAGGACGGCGGCGATCGCGAACATGACGGCGAGCATGATCGCGCTTTGACCGATGCTGAATGCGGTGATCGCGCCGAGGTTCACCGGACGCCCGGTGACCTCGGCGAGTCCGTAGCTGAGCATTGCGATTCGCAGTCCCACATTAACCGGGCCGATCGGAAGCACGCGGCCACCTCCCTGCGCGGCCATGACCAGCACCGCCGTACCAAGCGTCGCCGGAAGCGCGAAGGCCGCCAGAAAGCAGACGATCGAACCAAGCCGGATCATGCGCGCCAGAGCCTGCCAACTCGCCACCCTCGCCAGGAACCTCGTTGGAGTCGAGAAGATCGCGAGCCCTTGGCGCATTCCCGGCCCGGAACGGGTGCATCGTCGCCGCAGCGGGCGCAGCAACGCGAACGCGACCACTGAAGCGGCCATCATGATGGGCACGGCGATCAGCGCATGACTCTGGCACGTCGAGGCGACCTGCCGCAGCTCTCCTGGGATGCTCGGCACGGGCAGAGCTCCCTGGGCCAGCATCCACACCACCAGCGCCGCGCCGCACAGCGACTCGAAAGCCGTCTCGGGAACGGCGGTGGCGATCAGCGACGAATAGCGCGCGTTGTCGATCCGGCGCCGGACGAAAGCGAGCTTGACGAGGTCGCCGCCGCGGGCCGGCAGAAACCCATTGACCCCGGCGCCCGCAAACGACGCGGCCACCGCATCCCGACCCCGAAGCCCTTGGGCCTCCGGGAACGAGGCGCGCAGGATGTTGAACCAGCCGCGGGATCTCACCGCCATGGACGCGACCTCGAGGAGCGCGCCGGCGACCAGCCATCGCGCATCGAAATTGCCGGGGATGGCGTCGGAGAGGGAGAGCACCTTCCGAGGCTGCGACGCTGATGGACGCGTCCCCACACCGATCCGGCGTCGACTGCATACCGGCTGGTTACGTCAGACGCACAGGGCCGATGGCCGACGGGTGGCTTGTCGCGACGCCGCTGGCCGCTTACGAATCGGCTACCGCGCAGGCGGGGCTTCGGTGGCTTCGCGTGCGAGCGCGCCGCCCTCGCGCCAACGTAGAGGCTCAGTGTGGATCGGGCCCGGCCCACGTGGCCGCTATAGATCTTTTTGCAACTCGGAAAGGCGTTTGAGAATGGGTTCCTCTCGTCGCTGATCATAGGCTCGCGGGACCGGCAGGCATCGGATCGTCCTGAGCCGCCGCCGAGCCTCTCATGACCCGTTCGATGGATGATCGTCACCCGCCCGAACTGACCGCGAGGAGCCGTGCGCTTGCCACGGGCATCGGGTCCGGTCTGGGCCGCGAGGATGGCGGCGGGCTGAATCGGGTAAACGCCATTCACCGGCTGTGCACTCGATGATCGTGCGGGACGGCAGCGCGATGGCCTCGAGCGAGCGGCAGGCGTTGGGATGACGACCTGCTCCAGTTGTGGCGGGCAGACTCCAGAGGGGGACTTCTGCGTCCGCTGCGGCGCCCCGTTGGGGGCGGGCTTCTTGGGCCGCTCGCGTGGACGGTCGCAGTTTGCCGCGGCTCCCCACGAGCACGTGGCCGAGCCGGCGCTGGTCTCCACGCTGTTCCCGCGTCTTCCGCGAGACTCACGTGCAGGCTTTCGGCTCGCGCTAGGGCTCGGCACTACCGCCGTCATCGTGCTGGCTGCCCTCCAACTCTTCCCCGTTGCGCTGATCGCGGCCGCACTGCTGTTTCCAACGCTGGTCGTCCTGTATTTCGTCGACGTGAACGTCTACGAGGACGAGCCGATTTGGGTGATGGGATTGACGATCGGCTGGGGCGCCGTGGCGGGCATCGGGTTCGGTCTGATCGCGCTTGCCGTCGAGCCGTCGGTCGGATCGGTGATCGTGAACGGAACGTCTCAGTACCTGGTCGTCCAGGGACTGGTCCTTCCCGTTTGTGGGTTCTTCGTTCTCCTCATGGGGCCGCTCATCCTGCTTCGCTATCAGCGCTTCAACGACGTCCTCGACGGCGTCGCGTTCGGCGCGAGCGCGGCGGCATGGTTCAGCGGCGCACAGGCCATCACGTACGGGATCCATCTGATTGGCGCAGGGCTGCGGCCAGGGGGAGCAGTGCTGCCTTGGATCTGGCGCCTGCTGTCGCTGGCGGTTGGCATGCCGGTCCTCACCATGGGAGCTGCGGCGGCCGCGTGCGCGGCGCTGTGGCTGCGATATCGCTCCCCGGCGCGTGACGCCAATGCGCTCGGAGCACTCGGCCATCCGGCTGTGGCACTGCCGATGGCCGGGTTACTGGTCATGGGTGGTGCGGTGGGTGAGACGTTCCTGCCTGCCGGCGGCTGGCTCGCCTGGCTCGCGGCCTTCGACGTGGTGGCGATCTCGCTGCTTCGGCGGACGATCCATGTCGGCTTGCTCGAGGAGTCGTCCGACACCCCGATCGGCGGTGCGTTCACCTGCCCCAACTGCGGCCACCTGACCGCACGCCACACGTTCTGCAGTCACTGCGGCCTCTCGCTCCAGGCACTGCCGAAGCTTCCCGGCCTCACGCAGCCTCACGGCGGCCAGACCGGTGACCCCCTCCTTGGACCGTCACCGGAGACCGGGTCGTGAGCGCCTTTGCCGAACGGGTCGCGACACGCGGCGGCACCGGGAGCCTCGGGGGGAAGATCGTCCACGCCTTCTTGCTTCTGTTCATGCTGCTGATCGGATTTTCCATTCTGACGACCGTCCTGGTCGCGCCGGGCACGAGCGCGCCGTGTTCCAGCGGGCAGCCATGCGGGGCACCGCCGAGCGTCCCACCGGTCATCCGTCAGACCGCATGGCGCAGCTCGCAGTACGGCTTCGGCCTCGATTACCCCGGGTCGGTGGCGAGGGTCTCGCAGCAGTCGCCCGCCAGGCTGGTCCTGGCCACCAACGTCGGAGGTCACAGCGGGACGGTGGCGATCCAGGGGTTCCCCGCGGGGACCGCTCCGGCGCAGGCCATCGCCGACCAGGTCAGCGGACTCAAGGGGCTCTCGCAGCTGGCCCGGGATCGCAACCCTGCCCATCAGCTCCTAGGGGCCGGTGTCGGTTATCTGTCGGGTGCGGGCAGGGCGTACGTCGGCGACCTCACCTCGCCGCAGGGGAGTCAGCCGGCCAGCCTCGTCTCCGAGGCGGCGTCCAATGGCCACGTGACGGTGACCGCAACGGTGGTGGGCACCACCAGCGAAAGCGGTCCCCGCACCGACCTGTACGCCTTGGCTGACCTCATCATCAACAGCGTGCAGTGGCCCGGATGAGGCGCTGGGCGATGAGCCAGGCGCGATTTGCGTCCCCTCGGCGGTCGCTTCGGTGGCGATGCCTCGCCCCGGTCGGCGTGCTCGCCGCTGCAATGGCGTGGTGGTGCGCACGGCCGCTCGCTCCGGCGGCGCAGGAGCGTCCCGGCGGGCCGGCGCTGGTGGGAACGACCGACCCGCGCACGCCGATCGAGTTCTCGCTGGTCCTGCGGCTGCCAGGCCAGCGCCGCTTGGCGCGCTTCCTCGACAACGTCGAGAATCCCGCCTCGCCCGCGTACCACCACTTCATCGACGCGGCCTCGTTCGGTGCGCGCTTTGGCCTCCCGCGCACGCTGCTCGAACGCGCGACCGCGCGGCTGGCGCGGGACGCCGTCCAGGTCACCGGCAGCTATCCCCAACGGACCGCGCTCGAGGTGCGCGCCACCGCTGGCACAATCGACCGGCTGTTCGGTCTGCGTTTGATCGATTACCGGAGCGCCGACGGACGGCACTTTCACGCTCCGATCGGACGAGCGATCGTGCCGCGTGACCTCCGGGATGCGATCGTCGCTGTCGCCGGCGTGAACAACGCCACGATCGAGTCGGATAGCGCCAAAGCGAACGAGACGGATGCCGCCAAAGCGATCGAGGGCATGGCGCCGGCGAACGTGAAGATGGCCTACGACATCAACCCTCTGACGGGCCGCCGAATCACCGGCCAGGGCGAGAAGATCGCGCTGATCGAGTTCGGAACGTACCAGCAGTCCGACCTGGATGGTTTCGACCAACAGTTCGATCTGCCATCGGTGACGCCTCGCAACGTGGCGGTCGCCGGCGGAACAACCAACGGCGGCGCCTCGGCGGTGGCGGAGGCCGACCTCGACCTGGAGGTCGCGCACGAAATCGCACCGGCCGCCCAACTGCTTGACTACAACGCGCCTGAGGTCACCCCGTCAGGCGCGGACGCGTTCGGCGCCGTCGTGGATCAGATCGCTGCCGACGGTCAGGCCAGCGTCGCATCGGTCAGCTGGGGCACCTGCGAGGCGGCGACACCGGCGGCGGACCTCCGCCGCGACGAGCAAGCGCTCGAAGCGGCGGCCGCACGCGGCATCACCGTCGTTGCTGCCTCCGGAGACGCCGGCGCGTACACATGCCAACAGGACAATGGCCGCGACCACCGCCTATCGGTGAGCTGGCCGAGCTCGAGCCCGTTCGTGCTTAGCGTCGGAGGCACGTCGCTGTCGACGACGACGGCCGGTGTGTATCAAGGAGAGACGGCGTGGCAGGACACCCTCGAGCAGAGCGGCGGGGGCGGCGGCCTGAGCCTCGACTTCCCGCGACCGAGCTGGCAAGTCGGCCCCGGGGTCGCCAACCGGTTCTCCGACGGCAAGCGGCAGCTTCCCGACGTCGCCGCTGACGCCGACCCGTGGTCAGGCTGGGATACGTACGCTGCTGGCGCGCTCAGCGTGGCCGGCGGCACCAGCGCGGCCGCGCCGTTCTGGGCTGCCACGACTGCCTTGATCGCTCAGTACGCGCGCCAGCACGGGGTCAGTCGACTCGGGTTCGTCGATCCCATGCTTTACGCGATCGCGGCGACGCCGCAGCGGGCGTCGGCATTTCACGACGTCACGAAGGGGACCAACCGCTACTACCCGGCCACCAAGGGGTGGGACTTCGCCACCGGTCTCGGCTCCCCGGACGTCTATCACCTGGCCCAAGACCTCGTGGCACATATGAAGCGGTAGCTCTCCGGCTTACCGTCGCAGCATCGCTGGGCGGATCGGAGCGTCCCCGGTCCTCGAGCTCGTGAGTCGATCGAGGCCGACGCGGTAGGCTGGCGCCGAGGAGAGATGGAGCGCGGTGATCGGCCTCTTGCATCCCGCGCGCGGCGAACACGTTCCCCTACCGGCACCCGCGCGACCTGTGGCTGGCCGGTGAACTCCTCACGGGCCCGACCGGCAAGGTCCTCAAGCGCGAAATTGCGGTTCTCACCACTATCGGAAGCTGAGATCGGAGTAACAGAATGAGCCTGACCGACAAGACGCTCTTCATTTCCGGCGGCAGCCGGGGGATCGGCCTGGAGATCGCCTTGCGCGCGGCCCGCGACGGCGCCAATGTTGCGCTGATCGCGAAGACGGCCGAGCCAAATCCCCGGCTCCCCGGAACCGTCTTCACGGCGGCCGAGCAGATCGAGGCCGCCGGCGGCAGCGCGCTGCCGATCGTCGGCGATATCCGTGATGAGACGGCGGTCGCGGACGCGGTTGGCGCGACCGTGGAGCGCTTTGGCGGGATCGACGTATGCATCAACAACGCTTCGGCGATCAATCTGTCGGGTACCGAGGCGCTGGAGATAAAGCGCTACGACCTCATGCAGGGCATCAACACGCGCGGTACCTTCGTCGTCACGCGCGCCTGTATCCCGCACCTGAAGCGGGCGACAAACCCCCACATCCTCACGCTGTCGCCGCCGATCAGCCTCGAGCCGCGCTGGCTCGGCCCGCACATCGCCTACACGATCGCCAAGTACGGCATGAGCCTGTGCGCGCTCGGCTTCGCCGAGGAGTTCCGCGACGCCGGGATTGCCTCGAACGCGCTGTGGCCACGCACACTGATCGCGACTGCCGCGGTGCAGAACCTGCTCGGCGGCGACGAGGCGATGGCTGCCTCGCGCAAGCCGGCGCTATACGCCGACGCCGCCTATGCGGTCATCACCCGCCCAAGCCGCGATTGCACCGGCAACACGTTCCTGTGCGAGGACGTGCTCGCCGAGGAGGGTGTCACCGACTTCGACGCCTATGCGCACGTCCCAGGATCGACGCCGCAGGTGGACATGTTCGTCGACCACGTCTGACCGAGCGATCGCATCCTCATCCTGTGGTGCCGGCGACACTCGCGGTTTGGCGACTGCCGCATCGGTGGGGCGGATCTGGCGCTTGAGCATGCCCGCCGACATGGCGCCGAGCGCAACAGAGCCGGTGCGATCAAGATCGTCGTGATGGAGGGCCGGGCGCGTCGTCCCCGATCCGGCGAGCGCGGTACCGACCGACACCGAAGGGAAGATGCCCTCATCGACGGGCCGCCCGACTCAGACGCACCCGCCGCCCCAGCCGACCACTCCGGGCTGGCGGCTAAGCGCGTGCTCGTCGGTGGCGCCGGTGGTCTCGCGGCGGCCGGGATTGCGCTCGGCGCGGGAACCTCATGGTCGGTCGCGGCCTTGTGCGCCACGAATGTCGCCTCGCTCGTGTTCGTCGTCTGGGTTTGGGCCAGTGTCCGGGGCGCCGACCCCGCGGCGACGGCCAGGCTCGCCCGCGCAGAGGATGCCTCACGGGCTGCAGCGGAAGCCGTCCTCATCGGCGCCGGCGCCGCCAGCCTGCTGGCGGTTGCGTTCACGCTCGCGCAGGCTAGCCACGCCCACGCCCCGGCGCGCGGGCTCTTGACCGTGCTCACCCTGGCCAGCGTCGCGGTGGCCTGGTCCTCGGTGCACACCGTTTACGCTCTTCGCTACGCCAGGCTGTACTACACCCCGCCGGTCGGGGGGATCGACTTCCACGGCGACCGCCCGGACTACCTCGACTTCGCCTACCTCGCGCTCACGATCGGGATGACATTCCAGGTTTCCGACACCGATCTGACCGGGAAGCGCGTTCGCCGTACCGCGCTGCGCCACGCGCTGACCTCCTACGTCTTCGGAACTGTGATCGTGGCGATCACAGTCAGCTCCGTCGCCGCCCTTCTCGGCAGTTAGCACCCGCGCGATTTCCTGCGCGTAGCCGGCCCGTCGGTGCGGACAGGGTCATCTCCGTGGGCGGAAACTCGCCGGCGGTGGCGAGGATCTTGGTGGCCCTACCGCCCGCGGCTCTCGTCTGGTAGCTGGTTCGCCATCCCATCGGCCTTCAGGGGGAGAGAGCGCACGTCGTGGAACAGCGCTATCTCGCCGAGTACGAGATCGCCTCTAGCA
>Ga0335078_10003156_pt1 | contig 24605 bp, 23 predicted proteins | sample Lox_Sample_32_FD_206711 | JGI IMG/M metagenome (GOLD analysis project Ga0335078, IMG submission 206711) | Soil microbial communities from Loxahatchee National Wildlife Refuge, Florida, United States - Lox_Sample_3.2 | ecosystem: Environmental > Terrestrial > Soil > Wetlands | place: USA... | reverse complement strand
ATCCGTCTCGTCGCCGTGCTCTTCGCGGATCTCTCCCCCGATTTCTCGCCCGATCTCGACATGCTGCCGCTGCTGGCGCGCGCGGGCTTTCACGGCGTGATGCTCGACACCGCGCATAAGGGCAAGGGACGGCTGCTCGATTATGTCGGCGTCGGCGCGCTGGGCGGTTTCGTGTCGCGGGCGCGCGCGCTCGGTCTCTCTTGCGGGCTCGCCGGCTCGCTCGAGGCGCCCGACGCGCCGCGCCTTCTCGTCTTCGAGCCCGACGTGCTCGGATTTCGCGGCGCGCTCTGCGCTTTGGGCGAGCGCCAGAACGCGCTCTCGGCCGAGGCGGTGACGCTCATGCGCGAAATGATCCGCCGCCCGCACGCGCCCGCGCCGCGTTACGGCGAGGTCGACCGCGTCTTCGTGCGCGATCTCGTCCTGCCGGTGGAGATCGGCGCCTATGGGCACGAGCACGGCCAGAAGCAGCGCGTTCGTTTCACGATCGAGGCCGAGGTCTATCGCGACATCGGCCCCGACGACATACGCGCGGTCTTCTCCTATGACATGATCATCGACGCGATCCGCATCGTGCTCGCCGCGGGCCATTACGAGCTCGTCGAGACGATGGCCGAGCGCATCGCCGAGAGCGTGCTGCTGCATGACCGCGTGCGCGCGATAGAGATCTGCGTCGAGAAGCTCGACATTGCGCCGCCGGCTTCCGTCGGCGTGCGCATCAAGCGCGAGCGCGCGCACCACGCGACGCAAAGCGCGGCCTTTCACGCCAAGACCGGCGTATGACTGCGCTCGTCGCGAAGATCGGGGGGAGCCTGTGGCGCTCGCCGCTGCTTTCACGATGGATCGCGGCGCTCGACGCCTGGCCCGGCCCGGTCTCCCTCGTTCCCGGCGGCGGCCCCTTCGCGGACGCGGTGCGCGCGGCGCAAGGCCCCATGCGCTTTTCCGAGCGCGCCGCGCATGAAATGGCGCTGCTCGCCATGGAGCAATATGGGCTCGCGCTCTGCGATCTCTTCGGCGGCCTCGCCCTCGCCGCGACGCCGCGCGAGGCCGCCGCGCTTCGCCGGCAAGGCCGAACGCCCGTCTGGCGCCCGCGCACCTTGGCGCTCGAGGCCGGGCTTCCCGCGTGCTGGGACGTGACCTCGGACAGCCTCGCGGCCTGGTATACGCGAGAATGCGGAGCGTCCCGGTTGCTTTTGATCAAAAGCGTTGAATTGGACGGCGCGAGCGATGCGGAGAGCCTCGTCGACCCCTGTTTTTCCGAATACGCCCGCGGGTTGAGCGTCTTCCTGCTCGGCCCCAAGAACCTCGACGAAGCGGAAGCGCATCTGCCGCTGGGGAACATCCCTTGGCGAAGCGCCGGACTCGCCGCTCGCAGAGAAGACAGGATATTCGGATAGGAAGCGATCTTTAGATTCATGGCGACGTAGATTTATGGCGCCGTCTTCAATTTCGGCGGAACAACGCATCGCGTAATATTGTTTTCCTGCGATCGCGGGCTGCCCAAAATTACAGCAGCTTGCCCGGATTGAGCACGCCCTTGGGATCCAACGCCGCCTTGATCGCCCGCATGGTGGCGAGCGCCGCCGGATCTTTGGTGTCGCGCAACAGGCCGCGCTTGACCTGGCCGATCCCGTGCTCGGCCGAGATCGAGCCTTTGAGCGAGACGACGAGGCCGTAGACGGCGGCGTTGACTTCGGGGCGGCGGGCGAGAAAGGCCTGCTTCTCCATCTCGACGGGCTGCGAGATATTGTAGTGGACGTTGCCGTCGCCCAAATGGCCGAAGGGCACGGGACGCGCGCCGGGAACGAGCGCTTCGACGCGCCGCGCCGCCGCCTCGATGAAGTCCGGAACGTCTTTCACCGGCAGCGACACGTCGTGCTTGATCGAGCCGCCTTCCCGCCGCTGCACTTCCGACATCGCTTCGCGCAGGCGCCAGAACTCGGCGCGCCGCGCGAGCGAATCGGCGATCGAGGCCTCCAGCGCGAGGCCCAGATTCGTCGCCTCCTCCAGAAGCTCGACGGTTTTTCCCTTGAGCGCCACTTCATCCTCCTGCGCGGCGAATTCGACGAGCGCATACCAAGGAAAGGCGCGTGCGAAAGGATCGCGCGCCGGCTGCGCGTGCTTGACGACGAATTCGACGCCGATGCGCGGCAGCAGCTCGAAGGCCTCGAGAAAGGCGCCGAGCCGCGATTTGCAGAGCTCGAGCAGGCGGAGCGCCGCGCGCGGATCGCTCAAGGCGACGAGGGTCGCGACGCGCGAGCGGCGCAGGGGAAATAGCTTCAGCGTCGCGGCGGTGATGACGCCGAGCGTCCCCTCCGAGCCGATCAGGAGCCGCGTCAGGTCATAACCGGTGTTGTCCTTGCGCAGCGTCGAAAGCGTCGAGAGCACGCGCCCGTCGGCGAGCACGGCCTCGACGCCGAGCGTGAGATCGCGCGTCGAGCCATAGGCCAAAACATGCACGCCGCCTGCGTTCGTCGCGAGATTGCCGCCGATCGTGCAGGAGCCTTCCGAGGCGAGAGACAGCGGAAAATAGCGATTCGCGGAGAGAGCCGCCTCTTGGGCGCGCGCCAAGGTGACGCCGGCTTCCAACGTCATCGCATCCGAGTGAGCATCGACCTCACGGATGCGATCGAGCTTCTTGAGGGAGAGGAGGAGTTGTTCGCCAGAGGCGTCGGGCGTCTGGCCGCCGACGAGGCCGGTGTTGCCGCCCTGGGGCACGACGCCGACGCCTTGCTCGTTGCAGAGGGCGAGGATCTCGGCGACTTCAAAAACGGTTTTCGGAAACACCGCGGCGAGAGCGCGGCCTGAATAATCGCCGCGCGGCTCTTGCATCAACGCGTCTGACGAATCGGGTCGGGCGAGGAGATTGTCTTTGCTGACGATCGCCGCTAAGCGGGCGAGCAAGTCCATCGCGCCTTTCCGCTTGCGTCGAAGCCTCAAGCGAAGCTCGATCGCTCCGCTTCCGGCTCGCCCCGCCGATTCGTCTCAGCGAGGGCGGAAGCGATCTCTCCGTTTGGCGTAGACGTAAACAGCCTTTTTGGCCGGCCGACGGGCGAGGACGACACTGCACAGTACGGCAGCGATCAGCGCAGTCATCATGACCATCTCCTTCCAGATTAGCGAGAAAGTCAGGGACTTTCCCATTCACGCTGGACTGTGACGCAAATGCTATGCCTGTTTTTTTAGAGCGGCAAGCGATAATCCGAGGGCCTTCCGTAGATTGTTGACGGCTGTGACCTTTCTGTCACACGCTCGGCCGCAAAGCTCTCCGGCCCGTTAATCGACGGAGAGGAGTGGACGCCTCAATTGTGGCTGAATCTTGCGCGCGCGAAACAGGCGCCGCCGCTTCGCCGCGGTTCGCGCGCAAGAAGCGTCGCGACGCGAAATGCGTCTCGGAGCGCCCTCGCTCGGCGGCTTTTCGCGGGCGCTTCCCGAACCAGATAATCTGCATCGGCGCATTTCGTCGCCACCCGATCTAACGGCTCCGCCAATGTTCACGTCTTCCGCCCCGAGTGATTCGGACAAGGTCACGCCAGACGATCCGGCCAACCTCTCGGAGACTTTTCCAGGCTTCCGCGAACGTCCGCCATGGATCGGCTGCGACCTGCAGACGCTGCGCAATTTCTTGCGGGGCGGCGCGGTGGAGCTCTCCGGCGGCGAACGACTGTGGCTCGCCATGCCGGACGGCGACAGATTGGCGGCGCGGCTCGACGAGCCCGCCGTGGCGGACCCCGCAAGACCGATGGTCCTGCTCGTGCACGGTCTCGCGGGCTGCGAATCGAGCCACAACACGATGGCGACGGCGCGTCATCTCGTGAGCGAAGGCTGGAGCGTGCTGCGGCTGAACCTGCGCGGCTCGGAGCCTTCACGTCCGACCTCCGCCGGCCGCTATCACGCCGGCAAGACCGAGGATCTGGAGGCGGCGCTGCGCGCGCTTCCCCCAGAGCTCGCGGGGCGCGGGATCATCCTCGTCGGCCATTCGCTCGGCGGCAATCTCGTGCTGAAATTCATGGGCGAGGGCGGCTGCGACCTGCCCGTGCTGGCGGCGGCGGCGATCTCGACGCCGCTCGATCTCGCGGCGACCTGCGCGCGCATGATGGAGCGGCGCAATCTCCCCTATCACCGCCACATGCTACGGGCGATGAAAGGCGAGGCGCTGGCCGAGAGCGCGGCGCTGACGAGCGTCGAGCGGGCGACGATCGCCTCGGCGCGCAACGTCTATGAGTTCGACGACAAATTCGTCGCGCCGCATTTCGGCTACCGCGACGCGGCCGACTATTACGAAGCCAATCGTTCGGGACGCTTCCTCGCCGGCATAAAAATACCGACGCTGATCGTGCACGCCTTGGACGACCCGTGGATTCCTTCCGCCTGTTATACGAGCGTCGATTGGTCGGGCCTGCCGATGATCGAGACGGCGCTGACGCCCAACGGCGGACATCTCGGCTTTCACGGCGTCGGCAGCCCCACGCCGTGGCACGATCGCGTGACCGAGAGCTGGCTCGCGCAGCTTGCGGCCAAGCGGCATTGACGCGCGCGTCGCGAAAACAAATTCCGGATGATCGCTTCCGTATTATTCGTCAAACCTGACCACATCGCCCAGGGCGAGCGAAACCTTCCCGTCGGCGCTTGCGCGTCCCTGATCGTATTTCTCGCTCGCAACCGCCTCGAGCTTGGACCGCTCCGTTTCGACCTCGACTCGCAGCATCTCATCCACCGGCCAGCCGAGCGCGGTGGCGACGATGTCGGGGACGACGACCTGAACGGTCTCGTGAGAGCCGGCGATTCGCATCGGGAAAGCAAAGCAGCCGGCATGGCGTTCGATCTTTGCCTCGACTTTTTGCAGCGGCACCGGAACGATCTCCCTCGAGTCCCAGCGTGCGCAACTTTAGGGCGCGTCGCGCCTGCTTCAAGCGCGCCGCAGGCCTGGCGTTGAGCATTTTTTCTAGCCCCTCGAGAAAGGAGCGCTACGTTGACTCCCGCGCCGTTTGGGAGCGGCGGTCGTAGCGCTAAGGAGACAATGATGAAGGTGCTGATCGTCATCACGTCCCACGACCAGTTGGGCGACACCGGACGCAAGACCGGCTTCTGGCTCGAGGAGCTCGCCGCCCCCTATTACGTCTTCAAGGACGCGGGGGCCAAGATCACGCTGGCGTCGCCGAAAGGCGGTCGTCCGCCGCTCGATCCTAAGAGCAACGAGCCCGAATTTCGAACCGAGCTCACCTTGCGGTTCGAAAAGGACGCCGCCGCGGAAGCTCAGCTCGACAAGACGCTTCGCCTCGACAGCGTCGATCAGAAAGATTTCGACACGGTTTTCTATCCGGGCGGGCACGGCCCGATGTGGGATCTCGCCAGCAGCGGGCGCTCCGCCAGGCTCATCGAATCCTTTCTCGCAGCCGGCAAGCCCGTCGGCGTGGTGTGTCACTCCACGGCCGCGCTGCGCCTCGTCAAAACGCCGGACGGCAAGCCTCTCGTCGAGGGCAAGGAAGTCACCGGCTTCACCAATGGCGAGGAGGAAGCCGTCGGCCTCACGAAAGTGGTCCCCTTCCTGGTCGAGGATGAAATGCTGAAGCGGGGCGCCGTCTTTTCGAAAAAGGCGAATTGGGCGATTCACGTCGTCGACGCTGGCCCGGTGGTGACTGGGCAGAACCCGGCGTCCTCGGGTCCCGCCGCGAGCGCGCTTCTGGCGAAGCTGAAGCAGAGGGCGAGAGCCGCCGCCGTCCGCTGACGGAAATCGAACGAGCGCGGTAGGACGGCTCAGAGAGTCGGGCCGTCTTCTCCGAGCATCTCGCGGCGGATGATCTTGATCGGCGGCAGGCCCGCGCTGAGCAGGCGGTCGTGAAATTCCGTCAAGGAGAATTTGTCGCCCATCTTCGCGCGATAATCCTCGCGCAATTTCAAAATCTGTAGCTTGCCGAGCGTGTAGTTCATATACCCGGGATCGCGCGCGCCGCGATAGGCCTCGCGGCGCGCCTCGGGCTCGGGCGAGCCGCATTCCCTCATGAAAATCTCGGCGGCGTCATCGACGCTCTTGCCTTTCGTATGCAGTTCGATCGCCGAGACGAAACGGCAGTCGCGCATGAGCGCCATCTGCAATTGGGCGGCCTTCAATTTCGGGTCGCCGCCGCCCAAGCCCTGCTCGACCATCATCTGTTCGGCGTAATGCGCCCATCCTTCCGTCGTCGAATAGGCGTGCGCCATCCGCCGCGCCAGCGGCCACTCCGGATGCGAGCGGCGCGTCAGATATTGCATGAAATGGCCGGGCCAGACTTCATGCGACGAGATCATCTCGAGGCCAGCGAAAAAATAGGCCTCGAGATATTGCTCGAGCTTCTCGGCCGAAAGCCCCTTGTCGGGCGGGGTGACATAGTAGAACGCCTGCGTCGCGTGAGTTTCCAGGGCGCCGGGCGCGTCCAACGCGGCGGCCGTCGTGGCGCGTCGAAATTCGGGGGTCTCTTCGACTTGCGGCAGCAGCTCGCTCGGAATGGTGGCGATGCGATGATCTCGAACGAAGGCGCGCAGGCCGGCGAGGTCGTCGCTCGCGGCGGGGATGAGCGCATCGGCGGTCGGATGCTGCGCGCGGACTTCCTTCAACACCGCCTCGACCGGCTTTGCGGGGTCGATTTCGCGCGCGGCCGCTGAGAGCGCGCTTCTGTCCTTATCGAGCTGCGCATGGGCGATCTCGAGCAGCCGATCCAGCGGGATGTCGACCATCTCGCTCAAGGCCGCGCGCTTGGCGAAAAGCTCGGGCCCCAGCGCGAACCGGCCGTCCGCCTTGGGCTTGAGCTCTTGCTCGAGATAATTCCTGTAACTCTCGAAGGCGGCGATCGCCGCGTCATTGGCGGCCGCGAACTCCCGCTTGAGCGGATCGTCCTGCACGGCTGCGAAAGCCGCGGGGACGCCAAGCTTCAAGAAGCTTATGGAGCCCGAGATATTGCGGATCGCGAGCTCGACGAAGGCCAAGGGCGGATGCTCGATATTGGCTTTGCCATTCTCAAGCATGGCCGGGATGCGTCGCTCGCGAGCGATCACCGACCGCAAGCGGTCCGCAAGCGGCGCGAAGTCGCGATGAACGAGCGCGAAGATCGCGGTCGTGGCGCTCTGGCTATAGACGCCAGGGTCTTTCCGCCAATCGCGGATGGTCTCAATGTCGAGCAGTCGCGCTTTGATGACGTTGATCAAGACGTCCCGATCATCGCGCTCGCCTTGCGACAGCGGAGCGGGATCGATCGCCATGAAACCGTCGAGCGCCTTGTGCAGCCGGGCCGCCTCGAGCGCTTGACCTTCTTGGCTGAGATCGTCGACCTCGGTGTCATAGTCATGCACGCCGACTTGCGTCGCAGCGATCGGATGGGCCCGAAAATCTTCGCCGTAAAAAGTCTCGACGGCCCTCTCAAAAGGCTGGGATTCGGCAGTTTTGGAGGCGGCGGGAGGAGAAGTCGGACCAAGGACAATCAGTCCGCTGGCCAATGTCGCGAAAAGCAACAAGACAAAGTGAGAAGAACGCATCGCCGCCCCCTGAGCTCATTCGGCGCCGGACTCCAAAGCTAGGGCGACGCGGCAAACTGGCAACCCATTTGCGCTCGCCCGCGCGCGTCAACGCGCACGCTCGTCGGAAGCCTGGCCCGTGGCGAGAGCTCGGATGAATTTCCGATGAACGCCTCATTCACGGGCGGTTCAAAGTCCCCGCGACAGATTAGGCGCGTCGATCGAAACAACCGTTTCGACAAACGGAGTGCCCGATATGATCCGCACCGCCCTCTTAACCGCCGTCATTTTGTCGTCCGTTCCGGCCTTCGCCCAAACCGCCGGCGCCCCGCCCGCGGGCAGGTCCGCCGCGCCGATGGCGGCTCCCGCCCATCCGGTTGCGCATGTCGCGCCCCTCGACATCAACTCCGCGACGCCTGAGCAGCTCGCCACCGTCAAAGGCCTGGACAAAAGCATGGTCGAGGCGATCGTGAAGGGCCGTCCTTACAAGAGCCTGGACGATCTGACCACGAACAAGATTATTCCCGGGGACGTCTTCACTAGCGTCAAGAAACATCTGACCGTCGGCGCGAGTGGGACGATCGCGCACTGATCGAGGAAACTGCGCGTTGAAAGCAGACGGCCCGAGCGCGGATGGAGCGACGGGCCGTTCTACAGTTGAAGGCCGGTGATCCTCGCTCGCTCGACCGGCGGAGAGCCTTCGTCAGCAAGGAGCGTCATTTTCATTCCTCTTCCCTCGTAGCGCGAGCGCGCGAGTGTTGCGGAAAGACGATGTCCTTGTAACGGGGGACTACAATAATGTCAGCCGCATCGGAATTTGGAAGGAGATTTATCGAAGACTGTTGCGTCTATACAACATCGTGAGCGTCGAGAACTCGGGTCCAGGCTCATTGAAGAGCTGCTGGCGCACGGCGCGAGATACGTCGTTGTCGCTGAGAAGGACGCACAGACCGAAACCCGCCACCATGCTGTTGGCATCGTTGACTGCGTTTTCAACGGCATCGAGATGGATTGGCGCTACGCCCTGGTGAGGGAGGCTGTTTCGCGCTTACGCCGAAACGCGCACTAGGGGGCGCCTTCAGGCGGGCTTTCAAGGCGACGAGCCTGATCGCGACAATTTGAGCTGATGTTACTGGATTAAGTTTGGTACGCGCTCGTACGGATTACGAAATTCTCGGCCGAGAGCCAAACTAACATCGCGATAACACCAGCCGGCGAAGGGGCCGACGATGCTGGACCTTGTCTATCTCGCCCGTCTCGAATGGCTCGCACGACCGACGCGGAAGATCTCGACGCGGAGGTTTAGAGAGACCGAATACGACGCAAGGCAACGCGCTGCGGACGGAGCCGCCGCTACAGCGATGGTGAAACAGCGGAGGCGCGAGGCCGACGAAGGTCCGCAAGAGACCGCCGGGCAAGATCGCGCTCGCCCCCTATGACCTCGGCTCCAATGAGGCAAGCATCGGCGCATGAGGCAGTTTCTATTGGACCGGTCCTTTAGCCGCGCTCGGCGAGTCATGTCGCACCAGAGACGGAGAGTGCGAGGAAGCCAATGATCGCAACCTACTCGGAAGCTCATCGACGAGTGAATCGCATTCTCGAATCATTTTCTGTAGGCTGCACAGCGGGGTTTCTCATTGGTGCCGCTCTCCACGGCTGGTGGTTCGCAACCGTTTGGGCGGCGGCCGGAGTCCTAGCCGTCGTAATTGAAACCTCGAAACGTCAGAGCGCCATCATGGCTGGCGTTCACGCAAACATTGTCGCCAATGAGCTCGCCGATGAGCGAGCGTTTCAAGGAAAATTTCTGAAATTCCCCTGCCTACTCGCGGCGACCATCCTGGCGGCCGGGTTCGAACTCGGAAATCCGTGGTGGAGCAGTCTACTCGCCGCAGCGATTGCGTGGTTCACAAGCATGTTCGTTGTAGCGCTGCTATGCGCTCCCCGGATAAATGCAGAGAGGGAGGGGGGCGATTAGGCGAACGCCGCGTGAGGGAAACCATAGCGATCGAGCAGGAAAGGGCTCTGCCTCGTACCCTGTGGGGAGGCGGGAGCTTGCAGAAGGCTCCATTGCCGCTCCTTGAACCCTTGGGCGCGGCGTAACGCGCTCCCGGATTCGGGCATTTCGATTGCTCGGCGCCGCCCGAGCGCCCTTCCCGTTTTCTCTTGTGAAAAATTAACGGACGGCCTGCAGAGCGTGCTTATATTTTGCTGGCGCCTTATCTGGTCACGATTTCCCGGAGGAGCATGACGCCAGCGCTTCCTATGAAGGCGACGAGCGCGGCTATGGCGACGGCGTTGCGAATCGGCGCTCTAATCATGGGTGGATCAAGCAACAAACGGCGGGCGATTTCTATTTCGTAATTTACCAATGCGACCATTTCGCGCATGGCGTTCAGATTCTCGTTTTGCAAAGGCGGACGCCCCGACAGAGGATGTCACGGCGGGGCGTTTTCGTCTGTCTTATCAGCCTCGAAAGTCCTCAGCTTGCCTCTGCCAGCTGCATTGCTTCTTCCAGCGCTGGCAAAAATTGCGCAATCGCCTCCTTTCCCTGCTTAATTTCGGGAGGGAGGGCTTGCTTTTCTCGCTTCTCGATATATTGGATCGCTTCGAGTTGACGATCCAAAACGCGATGAAGCGCCGACGCTTGCTCCACGCTTAGGATTGCTCGCACTTCGACTCTCACCATTTCCGCCTTTCTCCCGCGCTCATCATGACGCGCTCTCCACTCTCTCGCCGTGAGGAGGTTTGCGATCGGCATCATGCGCTCTTCTGGCGCTTTTTTTAACTGTGGCGATTGCTTAGCCTCATTGCTGTACAGCGTCGACGCTTTTGCGAGGCGGGATCAAATCTCTCGATGTCTGCTTCGCGAGCGCGGCCTGACTGAAGCGGACAAGAGCCGCTTTGAGCTCGACCACATCATTCCGCTCGTGCTCGGCGGCTCCCTCGACGACCCGCGCAATCTGCAACTAGAGCAAGCGCGGGAGCGCATCTGGCGCGATTGGCGAGCGGCGGAAGAGACTTGCGAGTAAAATGCGTCCTTGTCTCTCCGGCTGTAAAGCAGCCCTGGCTAGGGCCGCGTGGTGAGCCGGCGCACTTCGTCTCTGACTTCGCCCCAATGGCCTCGCGGACGGTCGCCGAGCGGGCCGCCTTCATACTCCCGCGTGGCGAGATAGCGCGCCTCGTGGAGCGCGTCTTCGCCGTGCTCCTCAATGAGCGCCCTGGCGTCGGCGGTGATCGCGTCGCGGCGTGCGGGGCTCTGGCGAAACCAGTCGAAAAGCATCTTATCGATCGCGCCGCCTCAAAGAGCCGACGCCTCCCTTCCGATGACGAGACCATGAGGGCGCAAGAAGCTTGTGCGCGCTTCGGCGGGCGCGGCGCCGGTAAATTTCAGGCCCAGGCTCGGGCTCAGCCCGACCTACCCGCGCCGCCGCTGCGTCCTGCGCCACGCGCCGGCGCAGCGCGTGACGGATCGCGCCGCCCTCGTAAAAATATTCGCAGGTCGGGTCCGCCTTTAACGCGTTCAGCACGCCGGGCCATACCCGCTTCTGGGTCCAGCGACGGAAGCGTGCGTAGTTCGTGTACCATTTGCCGAAACGCGGCGGCAGGCTGCGCCAGGGCCAGCCGGTGCGAACGATCCAGAACACGGCCTCGATGAACAGGCGATTGTCCCGGCCGTGGCGGCCGGGAGCGCCCTCCTTGCCGGGGAGGCGGTCCGCGATCAGCGCCCAGCGCTCTTCGCTGAGGTAATATTTCGTCAACGCAACCTCCTCGCAGAGTGGCGCGCGTCCCGTTTCGCGAGCGACGCGCAGTCAAATTGGAGCCGGAAACACCGGATAACCGGACAAGTCGTCGAGTTACGCGCCCCTGGTCCCGCCAGGAAAAGCGGGCGCGGCGATGCGAGGGGACCAGCCCGCCTTGACAAGGGCGACGGCGCCGCGCGCAGCGACGCGCCTAGTAGTAGTAGCGCCGCACAGGAGCGGTAGCCGCTCCAATGACTGCGCCGCTCGCAGCTCCTAACGCCGAATAGGCCAAGACCGGGGCGGCAAGGCCGCCGGTGGCCACGGCGCCGATCGCCGCACCGCCGAGGCCGCCAATCGCAGCGCCGCCCGCCGCGCGTTCGCCCGGCGTGTAGCAGCCGACAAGCGGCAGCGTGACCGTCAGCATGGCGGCGACAAGGAGTGGTTTTTTCAGCGATACGGTGAAAGCGAGACTGGCCACTGACGCTCCTATATTTTTGCTGTGTTTTGGCCCGTTTCGGTCGAGCCTTCCTGGGGCCGCCGTGCTGGGTGATTGCTCTACCGAGCGCTCTGCGATACACCATGTATCTCAATAAACGGGCTGTCAAGCATAATGATACACCAGGTATCGCGACAAGAGGTCCGCGCGCCTTTGACCTCCGAAATTATCCGCGCCCGCAGAATGCTGCTGCGCTGGGATCAGAAGACTCTCGCCGAAGCGGCGGGCGTCGCGCATGTCACGGTGCGCCGGCTTGAAGCCAAGCCCGGGCCTTTGGCGGCGGACCGGTCGACCATCGCCAAGCTCCGCTCAGCCCTTGAATCAGCCGGCGTCGTGTGCGCCGAAGACGACGGGGAAGGACAAGGGCGAGGGGTAAGGCTGAAAAAGGCGCAGGGGCGTCTTGCCCTTGACGGCGATTAGGCCCTCCGCGCGAGCCTCGGGCGACGGGCCTTCTCATGAAGGCGCTCGCCGTAACTCCGCGACCCCGGATGCAAGGGCGCGGCGTTCTGCTTTACGCGGCTTCGATAAGCGTCGGATCATCGTCGCCGGCGTCCGACCGGTTGACGCGCGGCGACACACTCCATTCCTGCAACGCGTCTTCCGGCGCCGGCCGCAGCAAACCCGCTGGAACGCTCCCCCGCAGCCACGCGTCAGCGTCACGCCATTTCAGCATGATCGGCATTCGGTCGTGAAACCGGCTCATCCATTCGTTCGCCGCGCCGACGAAGATCGTCGCCGAGTCGAAATGCGCATCGCTCTCCGGATCTCGCCAGCGTTCCCATAGGCCGGCGAGCGCGAGCGGCTCGCCAGACGGCGCCGAGAAATAGTGTGGTGTCTTCGCGCCGGCCTTGCCCGTCCACTCATAAAAGCCGGACGCCGGGATGATGCAGCGGCGGGACTTGAAGGCCATGCGGAACATCGGCTTTTCCGCGACGGTCTCGGCGCGGGCGTTGAAGGTCGAAGGCAACTCGCTGAGCGGCTTCTTCCACCAAGAGGGCACGAGCCCCCAGCGCATCGGGACGAGCTCATTGCCCCCCTCGCCAGCGCGAATGACTTTTATCTCGGTCGTCGGCGCAATGTTGTAACGGGGCGCGAGGTTGCGCGGTTTCCCAATAAGGTCGGCGAGCTGGTGTATTTCTTCCCAAGACAGATGTTGCGTGAATCGCCCGCACTTGGCGAGAGGGTATGGCGCCGACGCGGCGTCGTCGAGACGAATCGCCTATGCTTGCGCTCATGCCTTCCGCGACGGAGGCGCATAATGGGCTGCGAGGCCAAAAATCGAGAGCAGGCTGCGCGCGAACCCGCGAGACTGTCGAACTCTGTGTGGTCAAACTTCCCGAGGCGAAGAAGAGCTTCGTCCTGTTACCCAAGCGCTGGGTCGTCGAACGGCCCTTCGCTTGCCGACGCGATGCAGGCGACTCCTCAAAGACTACGAATGCTACGCCGGAATCCTCGCGCGCTTTCACGTCGCCGTCTTCGTATGCCTCATTCTCAAACGCGCCGAAGAATTCATCCAACAAAGTGCATAACACCCCTCTACGATTACGTTTTTAGCATCAGCATCAATCTTTCGCCCTGTGGAACCAATCCCATTCCAAAGCGTTTATATTCCATCGTGTGCATTGGGGGATTGGACCTTCTCAGAGAAGGCGGCCTATCTCACGCCACTCTATTTCCCGAGCTCATTCCCTTGAACAATCTCTACCCGCTGCTGCGGGGAGTCCCGCCGCGCGTCCTTGTGCGGGTTCGGGAGGAGATGAGCTGTGGGCGGCGCCATGAGGAGGCGGAGCTGATGGCCCCGGTTGGACAATCGTGAATACCTGCCCGCGGCGAAGCACCGCGCCGTGTTTATCGGGATAGCGCCCTTGTCCTGCGAACGAAATCATTCGCGCGACAGCCCCCGGAAGTCCACGCCGTCCCGCCGCGCGACAAGCGCGGGCGACGGGCCGGGCTTTGACGAGCGCGCTTTCCGCTCGAACGGAATCATCCTAGAGGGAGTGTAAAATGTATGATGAAGACTACCGGAGCCAAGAGCTGCCGCAAGACCAATCGGCGCCAGTCTCCGACCTGAAAGGAAACAAAGACGACCAAGGCAAGGTTCGCTACGATCTTCTTCCCGCCGACGCGCTCGACCAAGTCGCGCGCGTGCTGACATATGGCGCGAAGAAATATGGTGAGAGGCATTGGGAGCGCGGCATAGAATACAGCCGCTTCTATCGTGCCGCTATGGGTTGCCTGCTGGCGTGGTGGCGTGGCGAGGAGTTGGTTGAAGAAAGCGGCTTGCCGCATCTGGCGCATGCGGCGTGCTCGATCCTCTTATTACTGGCGCTGCGCACGCGTGCGCGAGGGAGTGTAAACGATCCGCTTGACAATCGACCCCAGTTTGAATTCCCGCCACGATGATCCCTGGCTAGCCTGGCGATCAGACCCAGGAGAATGGCGACCCCGCTCCGATCCTCGAAGTGGGGTCAGCGTCTCTCCTCACTTTGGGAACAGGGGGTGAGGCCGTCTGTTCCCGCGGCGCGATCCGCGCCAATTTCTGCGCGAAAGTAAGGCCAATTGTAAGACCGGAGGAGGAGTTAAATCGTGAAAGCCATTTATTTTCAATAGCTTTGTTGATATTGCTGGCGGAGACGGTGGGATTCGAACCCACGATAGGGTTTCCCCTATAACGATTTAGCAAACCGTCGCCTTCAGCCTCTCGGCCACGTCTCCGCGTCGCGCCGGCGAGGGCGCGGATGCGTCTCTATGCCAAAGCATCAGGGGCATTTCAAGGTTGGAGCGAGGGCGGGACGGTCGCGGGCGGGGGGCGGAGCCGGCATTGGGCCTGGACCGCCTCCCGATGCGGCCAAGGCGGTCATTCAAGCGAAACGAAAGCGCCCCGCCGAAGCGGCGCTCCAGCGGGGCGTAAATGCGGACGGAGCGCGCTTGTCGCGGTGGTCCAAATCAGACGAGGAGGCCGCGGTAGCGAGCCACGATCAGCAGCGCCGACATCGCAGCGAAGCCGAGCAGGCCTTCTCCCACGTTCGGGGCGGGAGCGGGCGTGATCGACAGAGAGATGTCGTAGCTGCCAATTTGGCCCACGTCGATCGGAAATCCGCTCGGATTGAGAGTCGACTCGTTCAGCACGGCGAAGAACGGCGACCCAACCGGGGTGCCGCCCCCACCCAGGTTGAAGCTCGAGCCGGTCGTCGTAAATGAGATTCCGCCGAACGACACAAAACCGTTGATGGGACCGCCCGCCCCGCCAGGCGTGACCGCCGGGTAGTAAAGCAGGTTATCCGCGCCGGCGTAGCCCGTCAGACCGGTGATCGTGAAGTCGGTCGTCCCGGGAGCCAGATATCCGTCATGGATCGTTCCCGTGGCCGACGTCACCGTGAACGGAGTCGACCCCCCCGGAAACGGTCAGCGTGCCGCTGCCATACACCTCGTGGGTAGGCAGATAATCGGTGAACGAGAAATCGTACACGGCCGCTTGCACCGGGCTTGACGCAAAAGCTAACGCCAGCCCCAGCGCCGCGCACGACAGCACTGCTTTTTTCATGTCTCCTCCTAACGATCAGAGCGGTCAGGCCTCAGGCGCCGCTGGGAGACTCTCCCCCAAACTCCGGAGAACGTTGACAATCGAGGATTGCATGCGCCTTCGCAATTGCAAACAGCCGGCGAGCGCGGGAGCAAGATATTTTTGGGCTGTTGTAATTTTGCAACACCTCCTTGGCGGCGGGCGGGCGCACCAAGTCATTGAATAATAGCTATTTTTACAAAATCCGCCCCGCATCCCGCGCAAGGAGCGCCGACGTCCGCCGGCCGCCTTTCGCACCTGCGAGAGTGGAATTCAGGAGCGTCTGGCATAGGTGACGGTATGGGCCGGCCTATGGGGGAGGCGACATGAGCGGAAGCGGCGGCGAGCTCTCGGCGCTCGTGCTGCAGGGAGGCGGCGCGCTGGGCTCCTACCAGGCGGGGGCCTATGCGGCGCTGCTCGCCGCGGGCCAGCCGATCGACTGGGTGGCCGGGATTTCGATCGGCGCGGTCAACGGCGCGATCATCTGCGGCAATCCGCCGGAGCGCCGGGTCGAACGGCTAGAGAAGTTCTGGCGCCAGACCTCGAGCCTCGTCACGATGGCGCCGCTCAACGGCGAGCAGGAGGTCCTCAAGCTTTTCGACGAGACGAGCGCCGCCATGACGGCGACTTTCGGAGCGCCGGGGTTCTTTCGGCCGCGGATGCCGCCGGCGCTTCCCGGCTTTACCCATCCGCCGGAGCGCTTGAGCGTTTACGACACGGGGCCACTGCGCGAGACGCTGCTGTCGCTCGTCGATTTCGACCTGCTCAACTCGGGAGCGGTTCGTTACAGCATCGGCGCGGTCAATGTGAAGACCGGCAATTTCCGCTATTTCGACACAGCGCGCGAGCGGATCGGCCCCGAGCATGTCATGGCCAGCGGCGCGCTGCCGCCGGGCTTGCCGATGATCGCGATCGAGGGCGACTATTACTGGGACGGCGGCGTCGTCTCGAACACGCCGCTGCAATATGTGCTCGACTACGAGCGCCCGCCACGGGACATGCTGGTGTTCCAGCTCGATCTCTTCAGCGCGCGCGGCCAGCTGCCGGAGACGCTGCTCGAGGTCGCTCAACGCGAGAAGGACATTCGCTATTCCTCGCGCACCCGCATGAACACCGACATGATGCGCCGCCTGCACACTCTGAGCCGCGCATTGGCGCGCCTGAGCCCCAAAGTGGCCGACCAGCTTCGGGACGATCCCGACTGGCGCATCCTCAAGGAAGCCGCGCATGAAAACACGACGACCATCGTCCATTTGATCCATCGCCGCGCTTTGGGCGAGGGCGCCTCGAAAGATTACGAGTTCTCTCGTTTCACGATGGAGCGCAACTGGGGAGACGGCAAGAGCGACGTCGAGAAGACGTTCAGCCATCCCGATTGGCGCAACCGGCCGCGCGCGCCGGGAGAGGTGGTGACGCTGGATTTGACCAAGGACGGGTGAAGCCGCGAGCGGCGCCGCCGAACCGTCGTCAGGACGAGAGGAGCCTCCCATGAAGAAAGCGACGCAGCTTGCGCTTGGCGCCGCAGCCGTTGTCAGCATCGGCGTCGCGGGGGCGATTTACGCGAACTGGAACGCCTTCGTTCCGGTCGCGGCCATGGGAATCAACTATGTGCGCTACCTCAACGCGCCCAGGGGCGAGCTGACGGTCGAGGCCGCGCCCGGGTCCGACGGCGCGCAGACGACCGCCGGCTCCTCCGCTCTCCCGCCGGACGACGGCCTCTGGCCGAGCTACAACAAGACGCTCACCTCCAACCGCTTCTCGTCTCAAAAGGAGATAAACCGCGACAATGCGGGCCGGCTAAAGGTGCTCTGCACCTATGACACGGGCCAGTACACCGGCTTCAACTCGGGCCTCCTCATGGTGGACGGCGCGCTGCTCTTTGCGACCGAGCACGACACTTTTTCCGTCGATCCCCTCAACTGCCGCGAAATATGGCGCAAACACGAGAGCTATGCGCCGGCGACGCCGCAAGCCGTCAACCGCGGCGTCGCCTATCTCGACGGGCGCGTGTTCCGCGGCACGCAAGATGGGCGCGTGCTCGCTTATGATTCCAAAAGCGGCGAACGCCTTTGGGAAACCGCGATCGCCGACCCCAAGAAGAGCGAGAGCGCGCCCGCAGCCCCGATCGCTTGGAACGGTCTCGTTTTCATCGGCAACGCCGGCGGCGATTTCAAAGGCGTGAAGGGCCGCATGTATGCGCTGGACGCGGCGACGGGACGCATCGTTTGGGAGTTCTATCTCGTCCCGAAGCAAGCCGGCGATCCGACCCGCGGTCCGCTGGGCGCCACGCCTCTCGACACCTCGAGCTGGGATGTCGCCGACGCCACGCCGATCTCGGGCGGAGCGACCTGGACCTCCTACTCGCTCGATCCCGAGAGCGGGTTGCTTTACGTTCCCGGCGGCAATCCCGGGCCCGACTTCGCGGCGATGCTGAGAGGCGGCGCCAATCTCTATACGGGTTCCGTGGTCGTGCTCGATGCGAAGACCGGAGCCTATCACACGCATTTCAAGCTCGTGCCCAAGGATTGGCACGACTGGGACGTCTCCGGCGCACCCGCGCTCGTCACCTCCGCCTCCGGCAAACGTTTGATGCTCGTCGCGCCCAAGGACGGCCATCTCTACGCCTACGACCTCGACACGCAGGAGCGGCTTTATCGGCTCCCGGTGACCGCGATCGAGAACGCCGAGGTCCCCTTTGCAGTGGGCAAGAGCGTGCATTTCTGCCCGGGGTCGGTCGGCGGCGCCGAGTGGAACGGACCGGCCTATGACCCGCAAAACAATCTCGTGCTCGTCGGCGAAGTGCAGTGGTGCACTTCGGTCAAGCTGGAATCAGCAAAAAAGATCGAAAGCTCGGCGAATTTCACACCCTGGTCGGGAGAGGATTCGATGAATCCTTTCAACATGTGGGGCCACGCCGACCCCATCTTTCACTGGGCGGGCTGGCTCTACGCGGTCGACGCGGACAGCGGCCAATGGCGCTGGCGCGCCAAGACCAATTATCCCGTGCAGAGCGGCGTGACGCCAACGGCGGGCGGCGTGGTGTTCTTTGGCGACATGGGCGGCAATTTCTACGCGCTCGACGTGGAGACGGGTCGGAGGCTCTGGGGCGAGAAGATCGGCGGCGCGGTCGGCGGCGGCGTCATTACTTTCGCTACGCCGCAGGGCCAGCGCGTCGCCGCCGCGACCGGACTGACGGAAGTCTTGTGGCCGACCGAGATCACGACGGCCAAGGTTTCGGTCCTCGGTCTAGCCAAGGATTGAGGATGGCCGGGGCCGAGGGTCCTAAATCTCCTTCATGACCTGCGCATAAGAGATTAGCGCGAACAAGACCGTGCCCCCGACGATATTGCCGCCAAGGACCGGCAGAATGAAGTCAATGAGCGCCGCGGAAGGCGGAAGCTCGCCGTTCACCAGCAACAGGAACGCCTCCATGCTGCCGGCCACGATATGGGTGAAGCCGCCGATAGCGATGAGATAGGTCATCAAGGCGATGATATGAAACTTCGCGGCGTCGGCGCTGGGGATCGCCCACACCATCGTGGCGATCAGAAATCCCGACGCAATGCCCTTGAAGAACATAAGGCCTGCCGGATTGGCCATCATTTCTCGGCTGATCTCGAGCATCGCGTCGCGCGTCTCGGGCGTCAACGTCGGCGCAAACCGGCAGAAGACCGCGGAAATCAGAGTGCCGGCCATATTCGCAAGAAAGACCACGCTCCAGAGGCGCGCGAGCCGCCAGAAATTCTTAGCCGAAGGCTCGCGCATGACCGGCAAAACGACCGTGATCGTGTTCTCGGTGAAGAGCTGCTGACGCGAGAGGATCACCATCAGAAAGCCGACCGGATAGCCCATTGCTTCGACCAAGGGCCGCCAGCTCGCGTCGGGCAGGCGCATGCGCAGCACGCCTTCCGCCAGCAACGAAAAGCTGATCGAAAGCCCTGCCGCGAGGCCGGACCACCACAGCGAGGTTAGAGGACGCGATAGCTCCTCGTCGCCCTGCCGCCGCACGACCTCATAAATTACCGGCGTGCGCGGCTGCGCGCGCTCCTCGACATCAAGCACCTCGCGTTCCGTCAGCGAGGGCCTTGCCGATTGCTCAGACGAAGGGTCCGCCATGCCGCGCTTCCCGGGGCGCTGGTGAGCAATCCGGTGGGCGCGGCATTGTTCCGTCGAGCCCGCGGCGCCGCGCTCTACAAACTGACAAGATCGCCTGCGGTGATGAAAACAATCCCGTCGTCAGTGACATGCCCAAGGTCATATTTCTCCGCCGCCAGAGACTCAAAGGACGAAAGGTGGCTCTCGAACTCGGCTTGCAGCTCCTCTTCGGCCGCCGTCCTGTCGCCGAGGAGGAGGGCCTCCTCGGCGACAATCACGCGGAGCGTCTGGGATGAGCCAAGAATACGCATGGGGAACGCGAATCCGTAGTTCTCCCGCACGATTTCGCCTTTGATACGCTGAAGGGGCATCTGTACGATCGCCTCACTGACTATAGCCCTTAAAATTACGTCTCACGTCAGACTGCACAAGTTGGGATTTTCCGACTCCGGGGCTTTCCGTAGCGCTCACTGCGGCGCTCGCGTCCGGCCATCACGGCTTCGCCGAGCCAAAACCGCGCCAATTCGTGAGGGTGGAAAAGGCTCCCTTCACAACGTCTCTCAGCCAATCGAAATTTTTGGCGATCGCCCCTTCGGCCGGCGCGGGAAGGCTCGGCCCGTTCGGCTTCGCCTCTTTCCTGGCGCGTTCCGCCTCTCGGACGCGCGCCGTCACGGCTGCGCGGATCGGCTCGAGATCGGCTTCGCCGAACGTCTCCTTGTCGAGCAGCCGAACGGCCGCGGCCTTGTGCTCGCTCGCGCAGATTTGCAAGATCTCGGTCGCGCGCCGAAAGGCCTGGTCGATGAGATCGCGGATCGCGACGTCGATTTTGGCGCTCGTTTCCTCGCTCATCTCGGAGGGCTGCGGGCCGAGCCCCGGCAGATCGAGGTAGCGCGGCCGGTCGGTGATGAAGGAGGCCTGTCCGATCTCGGCCTCCATGCCGTAGCGCGTCGCCATGGCGCGGGCCATTTCCGTCGCCCTTTGCAAATCGTCCGCGGCGCCGGTTGTCGCCTCGTGAAAGACGACCATCTCCGCCGCCCTCCCGCCGAGCAGCACGAGCATGCGGTTCAGCAATTCCGTGCGGCTCATCAGATAGCGGTCCTCCGTCGGCATCTGCATCGTGTAGCCCAGAGCGCCCATGCCTCTTGGAATGATCGACACCTTCTTGATCGGATCGCTGCCCGGGACCGCCATGGCGACGATGGCGTGACCCATCTCGTGATAAGCGACGACCTCGCGCTCGTGAGGATTGAGCAGCCGCTTGCGTTTTTCCGGTCCGGCGACGGTGCGCTCGATCGCGGCGGTGAAATCCTCGAGCGTCACGGAGGGCGCCGCGCGTCGGGTCGCGAGCATCGCGGCTTCATTGACGATATTGGCGAGATCCGCGCCGGTGAAGCCCGGCGTGAGCGCGGCGATTTGCGCGGGATCGATGTCGGCGGCGAGCTTGATCTTCTTGAGGTGCACCTCGAGTATCGCCTTGCGGCCGTTCTTGTCGGGCCGATCGACCGAAATCTGCCGATCGAAGCGCCCGGCGCGCAGCAATGCGGGATCGAGCACCTCCGGGCGGTTCGTCGCGGCGAGCAGCACGACGCCGATCGTCGGATCGAAACCGTCGAGCTCGCTCAAGAGCTGGTTGAGCGTCTGCTCCTTCTCGTCATGACCGCCGCTCAAGCCTGAGATGCCGCGCGCGCGACCGAGCGCATCGAGCTCGTCGATGAAGATGATGCAGGGCGAATTGGCGCGCGCCTGTTGAAAAAGGTCCCTGACGCGCGCAGCGCCGACGCCGACGAACATTTCGACGAATTCAGAGCCGTTGATCGAGAAGAAGGGCACGCCGGCCTCTCCCGCGACGGCGCGCGCCAGCAGAGTCTTGCCGGTTCCGGGCGGCCCGACGAGCAGGATGCCCTTGGGGATGCGGGCGCCGAGACGCCCATAGGTCTGGGGCTCTTTTAGGAAGGCCACGATCTCCTGGAGCTCTTCCTTAGCCTCGTCCACACCGGCGACATCCGCGAACCCGGTCTTAACGTCCTTTTCGACGAAGGCCCTGGCTTTGCTTTGGCCGATCGACATGAGCGATCCGAGCCCCTGGCCTGCGCGACGCGACAGCAGGCTCCAGATGAAGAAGAACAAAGCGGTTGGTATGATCCAGGAAAGCAGGGTGGAGATCCAGGAGTTCTCCATGACGCCGGAGAACTTCACCCCTTCCTTCTCCAGCTCCCGCGCGGTCGTGGGATCGACGCGAACGCTGAGCAATTGTTTGCGGCCATCTGGCAAAGGCTCTTTCAAGGTGGCTCGAATGACCTTGTCGCCCACCTCGACCTCGGCGATCTTCTTTTCATTCAGCAGCTGCGTGAATTCGCTGAAGGGGATGACCTCAGTGGAATTGTATGCGGACCAGACCTGCTGGAAAATGAGGATCGCAATGAGCGCCAGCAGAAAATAAGCGATGTCGAAACGCCACTCCCGCTTGGTCTCCCCGCGCCCATTTTCCGGCTTCGCCATCGCTCTCGCCTCGCGCTTCGAACCGCGCCGCCTGCGGACGACACCAGTGCGGACGGCTTCACCACCCTACCTTAGGGCGAATCCCGTAAAAATTGAGCTAGGCCGTGTCGCTGGTCCCCAGCGGCTCGCAATGGCCCGAGATGTTGATGATCTGCGGGAACGCCTGGCGCAGGGCGCGTTCGACCGCGTCGACCGCGTCGTGCGCCGACTCGACGGACAAGGCGCCGTCGACCTCGCAGTGATAATTGACGACTAGGCCGCCGTTCACGCCGCGCACGCGCACGTCATGCATGTGGCGCAGCGCCCCGCCTTCCGCGGCGCAGCGCCTCAACGCCGTCTCGATCGTCTCGCGCGTCGCGGAATCGACGTCGTGGCCGACCATCACCTGCGGCTCCGTAGGCTCGATATGCGTCTCGATCTCGATATTGGCGCCGAACTCGTCTCGAATAGCTTCCTCGAGCTCGCTCGCCATGCGATGAGCGCTGCGCAGGCTCATGCCGCCGTCGACCTCGAGATCGAGGCTGATCGAAAGGCGCCCTTTGATCTCCTGCGCGACGATGTGATGCACCGGTAGGCGACGGCGCGCCGCGACCACGCGCGTGCGCTCGATCACGGTTTCGTCGTCGAGGCCGCGCGGCGCAGCGATCAGCGTGATCTCCGCCTCCGGCGCATGGGCGCTGATCGCGGCGGCGACTCCCTGATTGATGCGCTCCGCTTGATCGACGCTGAGGCTGCGCGACACCGCGATCGTCGCTTCGCCGACGATCTTGCGGCCGACCTGGCGCAGCCGCAATTTCTCGAGCGCGATGACGCCGGGCGCTTCCGTGATGACGGCGCGCAGGCGCGGGATGAATTCGCTGGGCGCCGCGTCGAGCAGCGTCTCGATCGTGCGTCTTCCGAGCCGGAAGCCGGCGATCGCGATGAAGAGGGCGACGCCGATCGCCGCGACCGCGTCGCCCTGCTCAAAGCCCAGACGCGTCGCGGCGAGCCCAATGACGACGAGCACGGAGGAGATGAGATCGCTCGCAAAGTGTATCGCGTCGGCGGCGAGCGCGTCGCTGCCTTCCTCCTTCGCGACGCGCGAAAGCTGCAGGGAGCGCACGAGATCGACGAGGATCGAGCCGCCGAGGACGGCGAAGGCCGGCCAGCCCGCGTTGACGTCGAACTCTTGCGAAGGTTCCCGCAAGCGGCGCAGGGCTTCGCTCACGACGAAGAGCGCCAGGCCGAAGAGCAGGCCTGTCTCGATCAGCGCCGCAAGCGACTCATATTTGCCGTGGCCGTAATGATGCTCGGCGTCTGCGGGCTTGTCCGCCTCACGCACCGCGAAATAGGTCAGGATCGTCGCGCCCGTGTCGACGCCGGAATGGCCGGCCTCGGAAAGAAGCGACAGCGAGCCCGACCAGAGCCCCGCCGCGAGCTTCGCGACGGCCAGCAAGGCGCTGGCGGCGATGGAGGCCAAGGCCGCGCTCTGCTTGCGTGAGGCGGTCGGCCGCCCTGCGTCGTCGATTGCGTTCATCGTCTGGGCACAGCAGGCTGCGGGAAGCGCGTGAAGCTGCGGAAGTGCTTCAACCGGCTCCCGCCGTCGATCATATCCGCTCAATAATCCTGATAATATGAATAGCCTCCGCCGAGGCGCCTGGGGATGGAGGAGATCCCATCCCAGACGTCCGTCGTAAAGCGGCCGACGGCGCGCCCCACCGCCGCGAAGGGATTGCGGTGACGGGGTCTTGCGGCGTGCGCCGTGCGCTTTGCGAAAGGCTTCGGCGCGGCGGCGGCCGGCTGCGCGGACGCGGCGTCTTGCGCCGGCTTTTGCTCGGCGGCGGGGGGCGGCGTCGGCTCGGCCGCGGCGACGGCCGGCGGCGAGGCCGGCGCAACAGTCGCCTCGACGCGCGGCGCCTCGACATCTCCGTTGCGGTAGACGGTCATGAAGGCCCCAACGCTGACCATGAGCGTGAGCGGGATGAGCGCGGCGAATAATCCGGTGGCGACGCCGCGCCAAGCCTTTCCTCCGAGAGCGACTTTCTGGTCTAGGGCGGGAGCGGGAAGGACGGGTTGGGCCTCTTCGAGCAGCGCGGGCGGCGCGGCGGCGACGATCGGCGCGGTCTCGGCGTCCGGCGAAATCATCAGCGCCAGCGCCTCCGCCCGACTTTGCGGAGCGGGCGTCTCCTTGCGATCCTTTCGGCTCTCGGCGAGCGAGGCGGCGACAAAGTCCTCGACCGCCCGGGGCGAGAGTCGCGGCGCGCCGAGAAGCTCTTGCGCCGCGCGCAGGCTCCAGACGGCCAATCCGATGCGTTCGTTAACGAAGAATTCGCGTGACTTGTCCCAAAGGCTCGAGGCCACTCGCCGGCAGAGCGTTTCGCAAGACTCGAGCGCGGCCGGCTCGAAGGCCTCGCGCCACTCGACGACGAAAGTGGGGGAAAGCCGCAGGCTCAGCCGGTATTCACCGCCGTCCTCGACGGGCTCGACTCCGATCGGAGTCTGCGCCGCGAGGAAGAAGGCGCAGAGCAGCGCGAATTTCTCTTGCTCGTCCAGGGCCGCCCCCTGCGGGCGGCGCTCGCCATCGCATAATGAGCAGTCGATCAAAAGCGGCAGGCGCTTGAGCGGAAACTCGTTCTGATTGACATAGGCTCTGTCGAAGCGCGTCTCGAAGCGGATCCGGGCGTCGCCGGCGGGGGGATAATGGACCGTCCCGCCGCTACCGTCCCCGTCCCCCGCGTCGCGTATGAGC
>Ga0335078_10003155_pt1 | contig 24617 bp, 13 predicted proteins | sample Lox_Sample_32_FD_206711 | JGI IMG/M metagenome (GOLD analysis project Ga0335078, IMG submission 206711) | Soil microbial communities from Loxahatchee National Wildlife Refuge, Florida, United States - Lox_Sample_3.2 | ecosystem: Environmental > Terrestrial > Soil > Wetlands | place: USA... | reverse complement strand
GGCGGTTCATCACTTCTTCTTGCTACTGCTGCCTGCTTTGTCGCCGCTGGTTGGAGGAACCACCGCCAGATTGTTGGTCACCGACAGCACCGCAGATATCTGGTTGACCCGCTGGGTGCAGAGGTTCTTGTCGGTTTCATTATCGACCACCCCATACAATGTCACGCGCGCATTCTTCACGATGATCCGGATCGGCGGATTCGGCAAATTGGCGTACTTGAACAGCGGCCCATAGCCGCCGTAGATCTTTTGCTGAACCTGCTGCCGGATTTGGGCGTCCATCGGGCTCGGCGGCAGCACATCAATCTTGTTGATGACTTTATCCACCCCCTCCACCTTCTTCACCGACCGCTCGACATCCTTTGGCAGAGTCGGATTGAGCACCTCGCCTGTGAGGGTTACCGTTCGGCCGTCCAGCGAATATCCAAGATTGTCGAAGACGGTGTAATACGGCTGCATCAGGATGGCGTGGCGAATCCCTTCAACCAGCTTCGCCTGGACGTCGGGCGACACGCCCTGGTTGGACGACTGGCTCGCGCTGGTCGACAGGTTCGAATTCGCCGCCGGCGGTTGTTGCGCCTGCCCTTCCGCCGAAATTGTCCAGGATGTGGCTAAGATCACCGCTATAGCAACCGAATGCGCCTTCGTCATTCACCCCTCCCTATAAGCTCCCGTATGCTACTCTTCCCGCCGACAACACGCCAATATGACCGCAGCGGCGACTTCCCAGCCGCACCACAAGAACATCTTCCCATTTCCCGTCGGAAAATGATCTAATGCTTTCCCGAAGAACAAGATAAAACTTACCGCCTTCTGAAGGGAAATCGTCCTGCTCGCTCAGAGTGTTGTCATGCGGAGATTTGCCGGCATAGTTCTGGGGATTCTCCTGCTCACATGCAGCATGGTATCCCTGGCGGCGGCGCGCCTGACAACGGATGATGACAGCTCCGAGCCGGAACTGCTCACCATCGATCAAGCCGTCAAGTTTGCCTTGGCGAACAATCGCGATCTCAAGATCGTTGCTCTCAACCTTGACATTTCTAAGGACAAGGTCCAGCAGGCCAAAACCAAGCGCTATCCGGCGTTCAATGTTTACACGTTTGCTTCGCAGCTGCTCTCGCCCATCGCCTTCGAAGTCCCCGCCGGACAGTTCGGCACCTATCCCGGCATCGGCCCGATTCCCGCTACCAATACCGATATCTCCACCCCAGCCAAGCCGAATGCCTACATCTTCGGCACAGTTTCCCAGCCCTTGCTGACACTCTATAAGATCAACCTGCATGTTCATGGCGAGGAGCTGTCGCTCCAACAGTCGGTTCAGGAACTGCGCGAGCAACGCGATACAGTCGTCGACAATGTCCGCGAGGCTTACTACTCGATCGTCGAGATCCAGAATGTGATCGATGCGAAACGGGCCAGTATCAAGCAATACGAAGAGCTGGATCGAATCACGCAGGAATGGGTTCAAGAGAAAGTCGTTCTGGAGTCTGATCTGCTCGAGGTCAGAGCGAAGCTGGCCGACGAACGGCTGCAGCTCTTGCAGGCTCAAGACAAGCTGGCGACGGCGAAAGAAAGCCTCAACAACCTGCTCGGCCGCGATCTCAATATTGACTTCCGCGCGGAAGAAGACAAAGAGCTGTCGCCCATCGAGCAAGACCTGAAGGCGGCACAGGCGACCGCGCTGGCGCAGAATCCCAAGATCAAGGAAGCGGAGATCAAGATTCAGCAGGCCGATACGGTGAAGCGCTTAGCCAAGTCGGAATATATGCCTGATATCGGCGCTTCTTTTCACTATCTCTCGCCGTTTGGGATTAACTTTGTCCCGACCAACATCATGGGTGCCGGCATTGAGTTCAGCTGGGAGCCGTTCGACTGGGGCCGGCGACGCGATGTGGTCAACGAAAAAACCGTGCAGGTCGAGCAGAGCAAGTTGAACCTGGATCAGACAAAAGCTAATGTCCTGGTAAACCTCGACAAGGAGTTCCGGTCGCTGCAGGAAGCGCGTGTGGCCGTCGACGTTGCCGCCGCCCAGCAGGATGCGACGCGCGTGAAGCTGCGCGAGGTCACCGATAAGTACGGGCAGAAGACCGTCCTGCTGCGCGACGTTCTGCAACAGGAGGCGGCGGTAGAAAAGGCCAACGCCGACTACAACGAAGCCATTGCCTCGTTCTGGACGGCCAAGGCAAACTTCGAGAAAGCGTTGGGTGCGGACTAGTCATCATGATCCACAACTATCGTCGGGCTTTTCTGTGGTGGTCTGCGGCTCGGGTAGTGCGGCGCAGCACCGCGTGGGTAGAGCTGGCCTTTAGGCCAGCGTCCAGGCCGTCTATTTCTTTTTCTGAGTCGGCTTCAAAGGCCGCTGAGAAACTCGGATTTCGAGGGTTTGTATCAGGGCACGATTTTAGTCGTGCCGATAGGCCGTCTATTCTCCTCTTTGAGTCGGCTTCAAAGGCTGATGAAAAACTCGGGTTTCGAGGGTTTGTATCAGGGCACGACTTTAGTCGTGCCGATAAACCATCTATTTTCACCTCTCAGTCGGCTTCAGCCGACGGCAGACGAGTCGTGCAGTGCTCCGACACGCACCTCAAGGCTCGCTCTTTCCTTGCTCCCCTGGCGCTCCTGATACTCGTCGCCCTCCAACTGGCCTGCACCAAGTCTGAATCCGCCGACACGCAGATCACGCCCGTGCGCACCGCTCTGGTGAAAACCATCGACACCGGCAGCACGAACACCTACTCCGCCAACATCCAGCCATATCAGCAGGTGGATCTGGCCTTCAAGTCAAGCGGCTATCTGGTCAGCATCAAGCAAGTGCGCGATGCCGACGGCCACATGCGCAACATCGATCAAGGGGATTACGTCTCGCAAGGCACCGTGCTGGCCGTCGTTCAGAAGGACGATTATCAGCAAAAGCTCGACCAGGCCAAGGCTTCACTGTTGAAGGCCCAAGCCGAACATGAACGCGCCAAGCTTTCCTTCGCGCGCATGTCGGTGCTGTACAAGGCCGGCGCCGCAACCCAGCCGGATTACGACGACACCCGCGCGCAGGACCAGGCCACCCAAGCCGCAGTGGACAATGCCAGTGCACAGATTGCCGAAGCCCAGCTTGCGCTCAGCTATTGCGATCTGAGGGCGCCGTTTGACTCCTGGGTGCTCAAGCGCAATGTCGATGTCGGAACGCTGGTCAGCGCAGCGACAGCCGGCTTTTCCCTGGCCGACACGCAAACGGTGAAAGCCGTCTTTGGCGTGCCCGATACCGCCGTCGGCCGTATCCAGCCCGGTAGCCCGCAGACGGTGACCACCGAAGCCTACAAGAAGACATTCTCCGGCCACGTCACCGCCATCTCCGCCGCGGCCGATCCCAAGAGCCGCGTGTACTCCGTTGAAGTTCGCATCGACAATCCCGAGAATCTGCTCAAGGCGGGGATGATCGCCTCCATCACCATCGGCACACCGGGTCCCGCTGGCGGAGTGATGGTGGTTCCCATCTCGTCGGTGGTGCGCAGCGCGACCAATCCCAACGGGTTTGCCGTGTTCGTCACGGAGGGTACGGGCGACATCGTGAAAGTGCGGACGCAGGACGTCACCTTAGGCAATACCTACGGCAACATGATCGCCGTCACCGGCGGATTGAGCCTTGGTCAACGGGTGGTGACAGAAGGCAGCAACAATATCAGGAGCGGAGAAGAAATAAGGATCATTCCATAATAACGGTGGAAGGGCACGGCTTTTAGCCGTGCCGAGAAGGCGCCCATAGGGAACGGGCTTTAGCCCTGGCCACCGCGGCTAAAGTCCGGCGCTTCCACCTGCAAACGATCGCTCGACAACAGGCTCACAGATGTCCGTCCATCACAAATCCGACGCCGAGATCATCGCGAGCACGCACAACACCGCGCGCTTCTTCACCGAGCACCGTCAGGTCGCCACCGTCCTGCTGCTCGCGACCTTTGCCTGGGGCTTGTACGGCTATCACAAGATGCCCAAGCGCAAGGACCCCGACATTCCGGTGCGCGTTGCCCAGGCGCAATGTAACTGGCCCGGGGCTACGGCGGAGCAGGTGGAGCAACTCGTCACCCGGCCGATGGAAACGGCGGCGACGCAGAACACCACCATCCGTCCCCACAGCCCGTCCAACTTCGGCATCCGTTCCATGAGTTTTCCCGGCCTGGCAGTCGTCTACATCCAACTCGACGACAACGTCAAAGACAAGCAGAAGGAATTCAGTGACATCAACCTGAAGATGAATCAGATCAACCTTCCGCGCGGCGCCGGCCCCATTTCGTTCAACAGCAACTTCGGCAACACGGCGGCGCTGATGCTCACCGTCGCTAGCCCGATCGCTACACCCACCGAGATCGCGCTGCGCGCCAGCCCCATTCGCCAGGCCATTGAGGAGACCCGATCGCATCTCAGCAAGAACGCACCGCAGCCGCGTGTCAGCGTCATCTACGCCTTCCCGCTGACGGTGGCTGCCGGCCCCGTTCGCACCAACTTTGAAAACATTGCCAGTTTTGCCGAACGCAATGGCACGCTGAAGGATCTGCACTTCTTCGATGGACCAGGCTACGTCGGCCTCGACGCCAGCACGCCGTTTGACGACGAGGCCATTCGTCAGCGCGGCCGGCAGCTCATTCGCAACAATCTGCAGGCCTCGGAGCTCTATCCCGACGCCTGGGAGCCTGCCATCATCCGCAATCCCGCTGACACGGAAGCCGAGCTGGCGAAGGTTGCCGGCGCCAAGTACTCCTATCGGCAACTCGACAATTACACCAATCTGATTCAGCGTACCTTGCAAGGGGTGCCGGAGACCTCGACCGTGTCGCGCTCCGGCGTGCTTCCGGAGCAAATTTATCTCGACTACTCCCAGCAGCGCCTGGCGCAGTACGGCTACGATCCTTCGAAACTCAAAGACATTCTCAACGCGCAGAACATCACGCTGCCGGCCGGCTCGCTGGAGGTCGGACCGCAGGACCTGGTCATCAATCCGTCCGGCCTCTTCACCAATGCTCCACAGATCGGCAACGTCATCATCGGCGTTTCTTCTTCGAACAGCCCGGTTTACCTGAGAGACCTCGTCGATATCTCTCGTACCTACCAGAGTCCCCAGACCTTTCTTAATTACCTCACCTATCAAGACAAGCAGGGAAACTGGAACCGCAGCCGCGCGGTCTCGGTTGCTATCAATATGCGCTCCGGACAGCAGATCGACCTGTTCGGCCAGCATGTGAAGGAGAAGCTGGCCGCTCTGGCTCCATACCTGCCCGACGATCTGGTGATTGTCCCCACCTCCAGTCAACCGCTCCAAGTGAAAGAGCAGATCGATCTCTTCATGGACGCGTTGTACGAAGCGATTGGCCTCGTCGTCATCGTTTCCCTGCTGGGTTTTTGGGAGTGGCGCTCGGCCATCCTGATGGCATTGTCGATCCCGATTACGCTGGCGATGACGTTCGGCGTGATCTACGTACTCGGCATCGACATCCAGCAGGTATCGGTGGCTTCGCTCATCATCGCGCTCGGCCTGCTGGTCGACGATCCCGTCGTTGCCGGCGATTCCATCAAGCGCATGCTCGCCGAAGGACATCCGCGCATCATTGCGCCCTGGCTCGGCCCGACCAAGATCGAAGTTGCCATCCTCTACGCGACCATCACCAACATCGTCGCCTATCTGCCGTTTCTCATGATCACGGGAACCACCGGCGAGTTCATCTACAGCTTGCCCGTGGTCATGACGGTAGCTCTGGTCTGCTCGCGTGTCGCGTCGATGACCTTCGTTCCCCTGCTGGGCTATTATCTGCTCCGTCCTGGCAAGCCGGAGCCGTCGATCGAAGAGCGTCGCACCAAGGGCTTCACCGGCAAATATGCCGCCGTCGCCAGGTTCGCCATGGAACACCGCTGGAAGGTGGCGATCGGCTCGCTGGCGTTTCTGGTGCTGGGCGCGGTCCTGTTCTCGCAGTTGAAAACGTCTTTCTTCCCCGATGACGTGCAGTACTGGTCCTACATCGACGTCTGGCTGCCGAACGACGCCAACTTCGATGCCACCAACCGCGCCGCGCAGCAGGTCGAGCAAATCATCCGCGAGCAGGCGGATGTCTACGGCAAACAGCATCCCGAGAAAGACGGCTCGCCGTCGCACATCCTGAGATATGTGACGACGTGGGTCGGCGGCGGGAGTCCGCGCTTCTGGTTCTCGGTCTCGCCGCAGCCCAAGCAGCTCAATTACGCGCAAGTGTTGGTTCAGCTCACCAACAAAGACCTCACACCTGATTTCGTGGTGCAGGTGCAGCCGGTCCTGACCGCACAATTGCCCGGCGTGCGCTGCGATTTTCGCCAGCTGCAGACCAATCCCATCAACTATCCGGTAGAGATCCGCATTGTCAGCGAGGCGGATGTAAGCTCGAACCCCGAGCGCAGTGCGGCCGACATCGCGGAAATGCGCAGGATCACCGCGCAGGTGGAGGAGATTGTCCGCTCGGCTTCCGAGGCTCGCCGCGTGCGCAACGAGTGGCTGAAGGAAAGCTTCCAGGTAACGCTGCAGGTCGATCCCGATCGCGCCAACCTGGCGGGTATCACCAACATGGATGTTGCGAATTCGGCCACCAGCGCGATGAGCGGCAGCACCGTCACGACGCTGCAGGATGGCGATCAGAACATTCCCGTAGTCGCGCGTTTGAAGATGAATGAGCGCTCGCGCCTGTCCGACATTCAAAATCTCTACATCTATTCGTCATCGTCCGGCGACAACACCAAGATCCCGCTGGTGCAGATCTCCGACATCGATAAGAGCATGATGACCAATCGCATCATCCGCATCGATCAGTTCCGCGAGATGTCGATCTTCGCCTTCCCTGCCGGCAACCATCTCGCGTCGGAGATTACCAGCGTCGTCCTGCCCAAGCTCGCGGAGTTCGAGAAGACGATGCCGCCGGGATACAAGATCGAAATCGGTGGCGAGTACAACAAGCAGCAGGACGGCTTTCGCAACCTGACCATGGTCCTGGCCATCTCGATTGCGATGATTTACCTCGCGCTGCTCTTCCAGTTCAACAACGCGGTCAAGCCGTTCCTGGTGTTTGCCACCGCGCCATACGGCGTCGCCGGCGCGATGTACGGTCTGTGGGTGATGAAAACCTCTTTCGGATTCATGGCCTTCCTTGGCATCGTGAGCCTCATCGGGGTGATCATCAGCCATGTCATCGTGCTCTTCGATTTCATTGAGGAGATGCACGCCAAGGGCGAGCCCTTTGAGGAAGCCGTGATCGATGCCGGCATCATTCGCCTGCGCCCGGTGATGATCACCGTGGGCGCGACGGTGCTGGCACTGTTCCCGCTGGCCCTGCACGGCGGCCCGCTGTGGCAGCCGCTCTGCTATGCGCAAATCGGCGGACTAACGGTGGCTACCTTCATCACCCTGCTGATGGTTCCGGTGCTGTACGCGATCTTCGTTCTCGATCTGAAAATCCTAACGTGGGACATAAAGAACTCGACGGAAGCGACAGAAGCGCCGATAGTTGCTTCTGCCACCTCGGCGGCATCGCACGATTAAAATCGGGCGCTTCCCGCCTTGCGGCGTCCTTCTGATCGTCACTACGTTTTTCGGATTAACAAGCCGATTTGCGCGCTTTCACTTAAGCGGAACCTTGGTCCGGGTTGTATGATCGTGTGCAGAGCGCATAACCATGAGAAGGAACCTGGCTGAGCGTCAAAAGAGGATGAAAGAGAGACTGCTTGCCGCAAGGGAGACCTTCAACCATTGCGCCTTCCGTACTATGTGCGTCGAACTGGATACAAAAACCAGTCCCGAATCCTGCACGCAGTGTTCTGCAAGCACGCTGCAACAGCTGGTGCGCCGTTTTCGATCCTCCTCGCGCTAACTGCCCAGATGAGCCTCAACTAAGCATGTCACCAATCCGACGTAACGTCGTCCTTGCGAGCCAGCTCACCTAGAATTCTCATAGCATAAGTACCTTTCCTCTGACACCGCCTGGCTAGTCCCGACCCGCCTTCCGTAGACGCCGCCTGTCCGTGACCAGCCACTATCAATAGCGCGCAGTCATCTCCTCCTGCGTTATACTGCCCCTAAGCGGAAACTTCCCCCGGATCATCGCATCCACATAAGTCAGTTCCGTTGTTTAGCTGAAGCGAATGGGCGACACGCTCCAATTCGTGGTGCACTACGGCTATGCCCTGCTCTTCGGCTGGGTGCTGCTCGAGCAGGGGGGCTTGCCCATTCCGGCGACGCCTCTGTTGCTGGCAGCCGGAGCGCTCGCCGGACAGGGCCGCATGCATCTCGCACTGGTGATTCTTGCCGGGACCGCGGGCTGCCTGGGCGCTGACATCTTCTGGTATTCCATCGGCAAGCGCCGCGGCGCCGTCGTCCTGAACCTGCTCTGCCGCATCGCGCTGGAGCCCGATTCCTGCGTCCGCCGCACCGAAACCCGCTTCAGCAATTGGGGAGAGCGCACGCTCCTCATCTGCAAGTTCGTTCCCGGACTGAACACGGCTGCTCCCGCGCTGGCCGGTATGGTCAAGTTGCCATACGAGCGATTCCTGCTCTTCGACCTGATCGGCGGTTTGCTGTGGACGACTGGCTATTCCCTGCTCGGCTTCCTCTTCAGCAAACAGCTCGACCGCATCGCCCGCGACGCCCACCTGCTGGGCGGCTGGCTGCTGGTCTTGTTTCTCACCGGAGTCGTGGCTTATGTGATTTATCGCTGGAATGAGCGTGAGCGGTTTATCAAGCAGGTGAAAGGCGACCGCATCACGCCCGATGAACTCAAGCATCAACTGGAATCTGGCGAGCGGCCGACCATCATCGATCTGCGCCATCCTCTCGACGTGCTGACCGACCCTCGCACCCTCCCCGGTGCGCTGCAAATCGCGCCGGAGGAGCTCACCGCGCGTCGCGGCGAAATCACTCGCGATGGGGAGATCGTTCTCTTCTGCACTTGACCGAACGAAGCCACCAGTGCCCGTGTGGCGCTGCAACTCCGAAAGATCGGGATTCGTCGCGTCCGGCCCCTGCTGGGCGGATTTCACGAGTGGAAGAATCTGGGATTTCCGCTGGTGGACATTAGTCCCGCGGAATCCGATCCCGGCATCTCCACTCAGCATTTACCTGCCGAAGGCCGGGCGTAGAAACTGCTGTCGTTACACCGATTACTCCGACAAAAGGTTACTTGGGTGGAGCACGCCTGGCGTGCATCAGGAGCCTTATTTAGAAGGCGGCTCTAGCCGCCGAGGTCAGGATGACACCTCACTGGCTAAAGTCATCTTTAGCTGGCAGCAATGCCGCGCGCCTGAAGGCATGCTCCAACCACATTCTTACGCCGCATGTCCGGCGACTACGGCTTCCTCTTCCGAATCAGCAAATCGAAGCTCACCACGCCATTCTCATCGCGCAACCCTTGCAGCGTGTATTCGCTGTTGATGTTGTATTCGAATTGAATGATCTCCTGGGCCGAGCGCGCCAGGTCGGTCACGATGGTAAACGTCACGTTACTGGTCACCTGCTGCTGGATGGTAAGTCGCGCATTGGGATCGTTCTCCGGCCCGCCAAAGGCCGGGTTGATGCGGATCGTGCTTCCGCCAAACAGCTTGGAAACACGATTGGTGACCGCCTGACTCACCGCCGCACTCAGCAGCGCGCCGGAGGCGCTTTCCGAGAATCCAGGAGACGGGTTTGTTCCCATGGCATTCTCCGTCTGTGTTCTTCCGAAGGCCAGCAACGAGATGATGTCGTCGCTGGAGAGCGGCGGGTCGGAGCGATAGGTTGTATTCAGTCGCTCCATGGTGCCGTGCAGGCCAATGGTGATGTCGTAGTCGCGCACCCGCGTCGTCGCCTCGACGTCCAGCACCGGATCGATGCGCACCGGATTGAGGAAGGTAATATCGCCGCGATCCAGATGGTACTTCGTGCCGCCCACCTTGATATCGCCTTCCGCGATACTCACCCGGCCCAGCAGCACCGGCCGCGCCGCCGTTCCACGCAAGCGGAGATCGATATCACCCGACAACTTCGCCAGCGAGGTCTGCACCGTCAGCTCTGGCGTGGATAAGATTCGCACCTCGAGGTGCAAGTTGTTCAGCGGCGAGGTGGGGCTTGGGATGCTGGGTGGCGCGGCGGCTTCGGCGAGAAAGAACTGCAGGTCCGCGGAAGGAATCTGCGCAAAGCGCGTGACCGTAATATTGCCGGTGAGCGACGCGTTCTTCATCGTTCCCGTCAGGCGGAGCGACTGATCCGCGGTAACGCTGATGCCCGAATAGCGAAAACGTATGTCGGTGCCGTCCGCCGTCAGGTTGACCCCGATCGTACGCCCAAAGGTGAGGAAGCCCCCGAACTTCACATGTCCGCCGCCGACGCGGCCGGTAAGGTTCTCGGCCTCCAGTCGATCCTGATTGAAGACGAGGCTGCCATTCAGGTCGCCCAAGCCCGCGGGCAAATCGATCGCGGAGAACCCGGCATGAAGCACCTCAGCGCGGCCCGACATGATCGGATTCGCGGCTGTGCCCTTGATCGTCACGTTGATATTCGACACCCCGTAGGCATTGATGTCGGGATACAGCGTGGACGCAAGTTTCAGGCTGAGCGAGCCATCGGCGCGCAGGTCCAGAGGACGATCGTCGGTCAGATTGGCAGTGCCGCTAAACGTGAAATGCGTGTCCTGGCTGACCACGGTGCAGTGCTGGATGGCGACCGTTTTATTTGCCAAGCTCAACTCAACGGGACCGTCCGTCTTGATGGGAATGCGGTCAACCTCAATAGAGAACTGCTGGACTGTCAGATTGCCATGCAACAGGTGCGGCTGCTTGAGTGGCCCGGTCACCTTTGCCTGACCGTCCAGAGATGCCGCGCGCGTGACCTGCGAGCGCATATCTTCCGGCAGGAAGGGATCGACGTCGAGGTTCGCAAACTGTAGCGTCGCGCTCGCCGGCATATCCCCCTCTAGATCGGCACTGCCGTCGAGGGTGAAGGTGGCTTTGGGGAAGGTCGATCGCGCGGTCAGCGTGAGCTGCCGTCCGTGGGTAACGGCATCAGCCTTCAGGTCGCCCAGCAAGTCCCCATTGAGCACCAGGTTGTCGATCTGCAGGTGCGCATTGATGACCGGCTCGTCCGCCGTTCCCGACCCCTTCACGGTGAAGTTGGCGACGCCGGCAGTCTGCAGGTGCGGCGTCTGCGCCTCAGGGATGTCGGCCAAGTCGATGCTCTGGCCCGTCAGGTCCAGCTTCACTTCCCGGCTGCGGAAGTTGTAAGCCGCCGATCCCAGCACCGTTCCGCGCTTCGCCTGCAGATGAATCTCGTCGAGCTCTGCCGCGTGATTCGCGAACTGGATCTTGGATGTGAGCGAGATGATCGGCCGGCCGCGCGCCTGACCTTCGGACAGCGAGAGCTGGCCGTGGCCATGCGGGTCGGCCTCCGTCCCCGACGCCTGTAGCGTCAGGTTGAGCTTCCCGCTGAGTTTGTAATCCGTGCCGAAGGCATGTTGCAGCTCAGTGATGTCCCCGTCGTGAATCGCGGCTTGAATCTGAAACTGGGAATTCTCCGTGAAGTTTCCCTTGTCCAGCGCAGTCGAGCCATCGAGCGTGATCCGGGCGCTGCCTTCCTGAATGTTGGCGTGGTGCAAACTTACGTTCGATGGTGAGTACTCTACGTCCGCAGTGAACTGGTCGACATGAATTCTTCTGGCCTTCGCAGCAGGCGGAGGCGGCGGAGGCTGAGGCGTCGAACTTAGATGGAACCAGGATCTGTTCTGCGTCGGAGCCGCCGGCAGGTGCTGCGCCGCAGTGGCCGGTGTCGCGATGTAGACGTAGGTGAAGTTCGTAGCCTGCAAATGTCCGGCAACCTGCGGCGCGCGGAATCGGCCATTCACGGTCCCATCGAAGCTCGCGGCGCCATCCAACTCCATCGGCAGAGGCGCAGTGCCCATCGCCTTCAGCATGGGCTCGAACTCGGCAAGACTCGTAGTGTTGGCGTTCAATTTCAGCGCCGCAGACGTCTCGCTCAATGTGCCGGAAGCCTCGACGCGCGAGCGCGGTGTGCTCAAGGCCAAAGCAGCAATGTCGGTTCGTCCGGAACGCAGGTTGTAACGCCCGCGTAGATTGCCGTTAACCGGCAGCTGATTTGCAGCCGGTGCCGCGGGCGCAGCGATATTGAGGGCGAGATCGGCGAGCGTGTTTTCCAGAGACTGCTTCCACGACAGATTCACCGTGCCGGAGACGCTGCCAACTGCATTCAACTTGTCGACCGGCATCTCCCGGGTCGAGATCATGCGAGCAAGATCGTTCAGCGACAGGCCGCTGACCCGGAATCGGCCGAATCCTTCCTGCTGCGGCGCCGCTACTGCCGCCGTTTGTGCAGGGCGGCCCGTCTTGGCCTGCTTCGCCACGCTGGCAGGCGGTTTGGTGGGAGGAGCTGGAGCAGGTGCAGCAGTTGCCGTCAGGTTCTTGATCTCCGCGTCGCCATTCACCTGTCCGCCCAGAAGCCGCGCCGCGATCCGCGTCAGTTGAAGACCATCATTGCTGAGCGCGAAGTTCGAGTTCGCGTTTACCCGGCGCAGCGCGATGCCGGCATTCAGATAATCAAGATCACGAACCGTGATGCGCCCGCTCGATTGGGCGCCGCCGGCATTCGAGTAGCCGCCGGAGCCATCGAGGACAAGTGTTCCTCCGCGCAGTTGACTGACGCGCGTCACTGCTCCCAGCTGCGTCGCGTTGATCGAGCTGGTGTAGGTCAGCTGAATCTGTGGATCGCTGAAGTCCGTGACCTTCCCCGAAGCTTGCACCGAGGAAGATTCCGACGTTAACTTCAGGGATTTGATCTCCGCCTGGTTGTGCCAGAGGCTGAACTGCAGATCGGCTTGCGCAGCGACATCGCGATAATCCTGATACTTGATGTCCATCTTGCCGACTTGCACGCTGCCGTCGAACCGTCGAGCACCGGCATCGTAGGTCATTGACGCGACCACGTCGTTGACCGAAAAATCCAAGGGAAGCTTGCGCTGATTGAGCAGCAGCATGCCGTCGCGAAGATTGGCGCGGGCGATCGCCAGATCGAACAGCTCCTGCACCGGCGTCTTGTTGCTTACGACCTTGATCTTCGGTTCCGGCGCATTGGTTTTGCCATCGGGATAAACGATGACGTGAATGACGGGGTGCTGGAGCTGCAGCTGCTCCACGCTGAACTGCCGTTGGAAGAACGAGATGATGTGCAGCCGAACCAGCGTGTGGTCCACGTGGACGTAGGGCAGCTCGCCCGGCGGCTCAAGCCCATGAATGGTTAGATTGTCGGCTTCGAAGGCCCACTGCGACAGGTTCCACCGGAAGGCCGCCATCTCGACGCGGCCGCCGGTGGCGTCTTCGATCGACGCAATCACCTTGCGGCGCACCCAGTCCGCAAAGCTCGGGCTTTGCAAGTACCAGGCCAACGACAGAAACCCGGCAAGCAACACGACGCCTATCGTCAGGCTGATCCATAGCCGTCGATGCGAACGCCGCTTTTTGATCTCTTCCGCCATCGTTCGCCCTTAGTTTAGGCCGGCAGCTCTTCCCTCCTCAGCCGGAGCGTTGATTCCGGGAATCGACACGCTGCTGCGAATGTCCGCTTGCTGCCGTAGGTTATGCAGCCAGGCGTCGAGCAGCTCGTCGATGTGCTGCTCCGTCAGGAGCTCACGAATTCTGGAATCCACTTCGTCCAGCGGAATCGCCTTCCCGCCGTTCTGCTGCAAATCGGGCAGCAATCGGTTCTTGTAGTAGGACTCGATGTCCTCCGGCTCAATGTGAACATTTGGCCGCAGGCGAACCTCTACGAAGTTCATCACCTGGACTTCTGTCTGCAGATGGTCTTTCAGGATCGCCTCGCTCAGCCCGTAACTCGCCAGCAGCCGGTTCCAGGCAGCGTCATCCTTGCCGTTCGGTACCTGAGCGCGCAGTTTGTCGACGTCCTGCTGCAACTGTTCGTCCGATGGCCGCATGTAGCTGGCATCGCCCATCTGGGCCTTCAGCAATTGCCGGTCGATCAGGTGTTGCAAGGCAAGGATGCGGTCCGCCGACGTCACCTGATCGAGGGACTTCTGCTGCATGAAAGCCTCGAAGGCTACGGCTTGCTCCCAATCGCTGCGCAAGATTGGCTGGCGATTGACGCTCGCCACTACGCCGTCGATCACTTCACCGGCAAACCCCGGCACAACTGCTGTTACCAGGAGCAACAGAGAACAAATCGTAAAGTGCAAAACTCGTTTCATTAGAAAGTTTGTCCAATACTGAAATAAACGTTGATCCGCCGTAACGAATACGTCTGATCCACTTCCTGCACCGGATAGCGTGTCGGATTGATTGCATATCCCAGATCGAAGCGCACCGGCCCAACCGGGGTCTTATAGCGAATCCCCAAACCGACGGCTTGGGAGTTATAGCTGAAGTTGCAGGGGGTCTTGCTGCCCTGCGGCGCGCACTGCGCAATGGACGGCTGATTGAGAGTCACCATGCCGCTGATGATGTGATTAGCCGTGTCGAAGACATTGCCCATGTCATGAAAGAACACGAATGCGAGATTGTTACCGACATAGGGCAGAGCCACCGGAGGCGTGCGAATCTCCAGATTGTTGACGAACAGCCCCTGGCCGCCGATGGGATATCCGGTTTGCTGATCGCGCGGGCCGGCCTGATTAATCGAGAAGCTGCGCAGCGAGTTGCTGCCGCCGGCGAAGAACAGCTCGGGCAAAGGAATCTGAGTAGCTTCTTCAGGAATGGAATTCGGTGGCAGTTTGCTAAGGTCAAGGAAGTCATTCGTCCCATAGGGCTTCTCGATGCCGATCTGCGTTCTCCGCGCGAAAACCCAATGGCGTCCGAATGAGTAGTAGGTCGAGTTGTCGATCAACACCCGTCCGAAGTTAGTCTGCGATCCCAGAGCGCTGGTGGCAATGCCGAGGTTCAGCGCACCGTATGAGCCTTTGGTCGGGTTGATGGGATCGTCGCGTCTGTCCCGCACCGCGGTGAAGGTGGGCATGGCGATAAAAACAGGGCTTGAATAGATCGAGATAAACGTGGGATCGATGACCAGGCTGTTCGGATCGATGGCGACGCGCTGAAACGTCAGTCCGTAGAGGAAGGTGGTGTAGCGGTTAAGGCGCTGTTCGACCTGGACCGCGCCTTCCAGGCGTTCCGAGGCGAAGGTGTTTACGTCGGCGGTATTGTCGTAGAGGCCGCTGACGATGATGCGCCAGTTTTCGCGATGGAAGAGGCGAGGTGCATCGTACGACACCAGGCCACGGCGCGTGAGCAAGCCGATGCGGCCACGAATGCTGAACGTCTGATCGCGCCCGAACATATTCAGACGCGTAATCTCGATCACGCCATTGGGGCTCACTCCCGTCGCACCTTGCGGATTGTTGGTGGTCGGAATATTGCCGGTGGCAAACTCGATGCCGCCGCCGTAGCGGAACGTCCAGCGCTTGGCCTCGGTGAGATTGAAGAGCACGTCTTTCGAGGGTTCCTGCCCTTCGGGGTTTTGCACCGCCATGTCGACTTCGTTAAACAAGCCGAGCGAGTACAGCCGGCGCTGCGATGCCACCATCCGGTTCTGGCTCAAAGGATCGCCATCCTGGATCCTCATCTGGCGATTCACGATGTACGGACGCGTATGATTCAGCCCCGTGACCAGCACGCGATTGACGAACACTCGCTGTCCCTCGGTTATCTTGTAGACCACATCCATGCGCGGAGGATTGCCCGCGATCGGCGTGGTCGATGATTCAAACTGCACGTTGGGAAAGCCGCGGTCGTAATAGAAATAGGTTAAGGAGTCGCGATCGCTCACGACGTTGGCTTCGCTGAAAGGCTGGCCCGCTACGTTGCTCAAGCTCTGTTCCAGCGCTTCCGACGTATAGGTTGTAGCGCCTTCCAGCTTCAGTGCGGCGACCAGCGTTTGTGGGCCTTCGTCGATCTTGAGAGCGACCTGCATCTCATTCTTCTTACCCTCATAGTTGTCGACCAGGTCGCCATTCACTTTGACGTCGAGAAATCCGTTCGCCTGATAGAGGATTTTGATCGCGTTGATGTCATCGGTCAGCAAGCGCTGGCTGAAGCGGCCATTGGGTATCAAGACGCTCGACGGCTCAACCTGCATCCGTTCGCGAAGGGTCGCAGTGTTGAAATACTTGTTGCCTTCGACCACTACCGAAACCAGCTTGTGGCGAATTCCCGGATCGACGGTGTAGACGATATTCAGGTGGTTCTGTTCCTGGACCGAATGACGCTGGTAGTCGACCGTCGCGTCGAAATAGCCGCGTGTTTGCAGGTAATCGCGCATGTTGCGGCGCCCTTCATTCAGCAGGTCGTCGTCCACGGAATTCTCCTGATAGACGGGCACCAGCTTCTTCAGCTGTTTCTTGCTGATCCCCTCGCCTTCCGCCGTAATGCTGACCGTGGGACCCTGATCGACCTCAAAGACGTAGTCCAGGCGATTCGTCTCGGGATGATATTGCCGCCCCACCAGTGAGACTTGCGCTTCCAGATGGGCATTCTTCTGATAGTGTTTGCGCATCCGCTCCAGGGCCCGCGTGACCCGTTGCGAGTTGACCTTGTTGCCGGCTTTGAGCTTGGTGAGGCTACGAACCTGATCCGGCGCAATGCCCGCGTCACCCTTGATGGTGACATCGCCAACCAATGCCAGAGGGCCGGGAGTGGTGTGAAAATGGATCGCCATCTGGCTGTCGGCCGGGTTGGGACTGAGTGTGTAAGTGATCGTCGCCTCGTAGTAACCGTTGTCGGCGAAGATTTTCTTCATGCGGTCAAGCGAACTGACCACCTTGTCTTCGCTGAATACGTCGCCGAGATCGATCTGGGTGGCGGCGATCAGTTGATTCGGCTTGGGGTCGGTCTTCTGCGGGGTGCCGTCGACGCTCACCGTGCCATTAAAGTAGTTCTCGGTGACATCAAAGATCAGGGTCAGCTTTCCCTGCGAACTGCGATCCGCTTCAACATTCAGGGTGGCGAAGCGGCCGGTGGCATAGAGCGCCTTGATGCTGGCACGGAGCTTCTCGGGGTCGAGCGGCTCACCGGTCTTCTGTACGAGCAACGTGCGCAACCTGGTCGTGTCGGCGCTGCTCACGCCACGGAACTCGAGGTTGGCGACGGTCTGCCCTTCGTATCTGGCTGTTGAACTGGTCTGGCTGGACGGCGGAGTCGTGGACGGCAGCGGCGGGGCCTGCGTCTGCGCCGGCGAAGCGGCGAGTGCGCAGAAAACAACAAGCATGCACAACGATGGCGTGATCGGCGTCCTCAAACTCTGCCCTTCAGCACACCCACTGCCTAGCCGGATGTCATTACGGCGATTCTGGCAGGGAGACCTGCGCACTAGCGTCCAAAGCGTCGTGCAACTGCGGAATCCGTTACTTCGGCCTGGGAAGGCTTGTCTGCTGTGGAATACCTATAATAAATGGTGCAGGCCTTTTCACTGAATAAGGTACGTGCCCGAACCGGTGCCTCGAGGTTAAGACGTTGGAATTCAAGGAACGCTACTCCCGCCAAGTCCTTTTCCCGCCAATTGGCGAGGTGGGACAGCAGAAACTAGCCAAAGCGCGGATAGCCGTGGTCGGTTGCGGCGCTACCGGTTCGGCGCTGCTGTCGCTGCTGGCGCGCGCCGGGGTGGGATACCTGCGGATCATCGATCGTGACTACGTCGAGCCCAGCAATCTGCAACGCCAGGTACTTTTCGACGAAGCCGATGCCGCCGAATCTCTGCCTAAGGCGATTGCGGCGGCCCGCAAAGTCCAGGCCTTCAATTCTGAGATCACGGTTGAGCCGCACGCCGCCGATCTGACGCCGGACAACATCGAAGACCTGCTCAGCGATGTGGAGATCGTTCTCGACGGGACCGACAACTTCGAGACGCGATACCTGATCAACGACTTTGCCGTCAGCAAGGGTCTGCCGTGGATCTACGCTGCCGGCGTCGCCAGCTATGCGGTCACCATGACGATCCTTCCCGGCGAGACAGCTTGCCTGGCTTGCATCTTTCCCGACCCGCCGCGCGGCATCGTCGAGACCTGCGACGCTTCAGGCATTCTGAATTCCGCGGTCAATTTCGTGGCATCGATTGCCGCGACCGAAGCGCTGAAGCTTGCGATCGGCGCGCGCGACAAGATTCGGCGCACGCTGCTGTCGTATGACGTGTGGACGAACGACTATGCCGCAGTCAACGCCGACACGCCGCGGCCGAGCTGCCGCGCTTGCCAGGAGCAGGATTTCATACATCTCGCTGGCGAGGGACGTCCGCACATTTCGCTGTGCGGCCGCAATTCGGTACAGATTCACGAGCGCGAGCGGCCTATCGACTTTGCCGAGATCAAGCGACGACTGTCGCCGCACGGCTCCGTCCGGCACAACGAGTTCATACTGAAATTCTGGCGCGACCCGTATGAGATGACGCTGTTTCCCGATGGGCGGGCGATCATCAAAGGCACCACCGACACCGCGATCGCTCGAAGCCTGTATGCGCGCTATGTGGGATCCTAAGCCCCGATGCTCCTGGACGGGCGCGGCGTCCTCTTGGACTCCGGGTCGGCGCAAAGCTCATATTTTCTGCGCCTGGCCAGTGCTACTTTTCAACACGGCACGTCAAACCACCGGGGAGATTTGTCGAAAACCCGCATCGGAGATCGTGGGCCAATCCGTTACCATAGAGGCTAACCGCTCAGAGGGCCACATGCGCATGACGCGTCATTCCAACCGGAAGTGGATGCTATCGACCTTGCTGTGTGCACTTGTCGCCACAAGTTGCGCTGCCCAATCCATCAGTAGTACCGACCCGTGGACGGGTGGCTCGGCGTCAGGCGCCACCGGCATGCAGCCTACCAATGCGCCGGCTATGGACGTCGGGCACAATGGCAGTGACGACAAGTTGCTCCAGTTCAAGTCAGAGACTACGCTGATACAAGTTCCGGTCGTGGTCACGGACAGGTCGGGCAATCATATTCACGGTCTGACCAAAGCCGACTTCACCATCCTGGAAAACGGCAAGGCGCAGAAGATCGCTACGCTGGAAGAGATCGTTCCGGCGTCCGGCGCCAGCACGACTCCCATCGCCGGCAACCCTGGCGGCGTCTTCTCCAACATGACTCCCGACGAGAGCAAGCCGCGCTCGCTGACCGTGCTTCTGCTCGATGAAGTGAACACCGCGTTTCTCGATCAGTCGTATGGGCGCAAGCAGCTGGTGAAATACCTGGCGAATCATCTGGACTCGTCGCAACCGACAGGGCTAATGGTCCTGACCGGTAAGGGCGTGTCGGTGCTGAGTCCGCTCGACTCGGATCCGGCCACGCTGATTACCGCGCTGAAGAAGGCTTCGGGCAAGGTGTCCGAGATGGAGAGCTACGACAACGACGCCAAGGCGGTTGCTGCCGGACAGGCGCAGTTTAGCGGCCTTGGCGGCATCCGGCCCGGCGATTCTCCGGAAAACCGCATTCGCGCTTTTATGCTGGCCGAAAATGCGACCACCGCTACCAACATTCAGGCGCGGGCCGTCGAGACGACGCTGCGCGGTTTACTGTCCATCGCGCTGTCGCTGAGCGGCGTACCAGGTCGCAAGTCTCTGGTCTGGGTAACGGGCAGTTTTCCCTTCGATCTCGATAACTTTGGCGCCCTGCCTGCGGACGTCAATATGCGCGCGCTGTACGAGCGGACGCTCAACGCCCTGAACGACGCGCAAGTATCAATGTACCCGGTCGATGCCCGCGGCTTGCTGTCGGATCCGACATTTGCCGGCGACAATGTGGGCTCGCTCCTCGGCCCTGGCACATCTGACGCGCTGCGCCAGTCCACCATTACCAGCCTGAAGAATATTGCCGCCATGACTGGTGGCGTGGCTTACTACAACACCAACGATCTGACAGGCGCATTTGGCCGCGCCGCGCAGGATTCTTCTTCCTACTATTCCCTCACCTATTACATGGATCGCCACAACACCAAACCCGGATGGCGCAAGCTGCAGGTCGAGGTTCCGCGCAAGGACACTGAGGTCCGCGCGCGCGCCGGATACCTGGTCACAGATCTAGCCGTCAATCCCGAACGAACCCACAAAGCGGACGTCGAGTTCGCGCTGATCTCGCCCTTCGAGAGCACGGGCATCCCGATCACTTCCCAGTGGCAAGGTCTGTTGGCGGATGGGACGAAGCGTAAGATCGGCTTTGTCTTGCACGTCCCGGCCACGAACCTCCTCGATGAAGCCGATCAGAATCGCATTGACGTGGAGTTTGTCGCGCAGGCCACGAACAACGGCGTGCCAGCCGGAACCGTGTCCCAGACGTTGAAAGGAGCGATCCGCCCCGACACCTTGGCGAAGCTGAAGGCCGACGGAGTCGTTTACAACAACGTCCTCAATCTTTCTCCGGGTGACTACCAGGTGCGGTTTGTTGTCCGCGACAACCTCAATGGCAAGATCGGCAGCGTGATCGTGCCGCTCACGGTGAATTAGCGGGACCGGGTAGTACTGGCCTGTCAGGCCAGCCTCCACGGCGAGCACCTGTTGGCCGACGACTACCAGGGCTTGGAAATCGATGGCATGGGTGAGCGCAACGGGGAGTGAATCACGGCGTGACGACGTGGGAGCGGTCCATTTCGGAAGCACACAGCCAACCCCAGCGAGGTGTTTGACTCCGCATTGGTGCCCTGTAATGATGTCTCCTTGCCAAGATAGAAAGTGCTGTCGAAGCAGTACAGTTCGGACTAGCTCCGTTTCGCGACGCACTGACAGGCAAGACCGGTAGAAACACTCCAAAGGACAGCGGATGACCCTGAAGTCAGTAGATACGCTACTGGACGTCTTGCATTTTGCGGACCGGGCCATCGCGGCTCACACGGCCATTGTCATTCCCGAGATTGGAATCAACGTTAGCTACGATTCACTGCGTGATCAGGTTTACGGCTTGGCCGGCGCATTGGCTTCCGTTGGTATTCAGCGAGGCGATGCGGTTGGCATTGCTGTGCCCAACGGCCTGCCGGCGATCGTGAGCTTTCTGGCGGCTTCGACGGTCGGCACCGCGGCTCCTTTAAACCCGGCGTATCCTTACGAAGAGTTTCTGTTCTTCCTGCGTGACACCAACGCCAAGGTCCTGCTCTGCCCTCCCCTCGGTCTGGAATTCGCACGCAGCGCGGCCGCCGACTGCAAGATCCCGGTCTACTCCGTCGAGATGGACGACAAAGGCAACGTTCGCCTGCAAGGCGTTTCCGAGAAAGCGCCGGTTGAGGAGCCGACGGCCGACGATATTGCTCTCATCCTGCATACCAGCGGAAGCACCGGCCGGCCCAAGCGTGTTCCCTTGCGGCACTTCAACCTCGCGGTTTCGTCGGCCAACATCGCTAACTCCTACCTCCTCTCTCCGGACGATATTTCGCTGTGCATCATGCCGCTCTTTCATGTTCACGGGTTGATGGCTTCAACCATGGCGACACTGGTCTCGGGTGGAACCGTAATTGTTCCGACCAAGTTCAATGCGCTTTCGTTCTGGCGAACGGTTAAGGACAACCGCGTGACCTGGTTCTCGGGCGTCCCCACGATGCATCAACTTCTGCTTGCCCGGGCTCACCAGAAGCCTATCGAAGCGGAAACGCTGCGCTTCATTCGTTCCTGCAGCGCGCCGCTGTCCTCCGAACTCATTCATAAGATCGAAGGCCTGTTCGGTGTTCCCTTCGTGGAAGCCTACGGTATGACGGAAGCGTCTCATCAGATGACCTCGAATCCTCTGCCGCCGCGCCATCGCAAGGCTGGATCCGTTGGGGTGGGCGCGGGTTTGCGTGTCCGCATCCTGGACAAGGAAGGCAATGATATGGGCACGAATCGCCGTGGCGAAGTGGCCATCATGGGCGCCAGTGTCTTTCGCGGATATGCCGACAATCCCGACGCCAACGCCCGCGCTTTTACGAACGGCTGGTTCCGTACCGGTGACGAAGGCTGGCTCGATGACGATTGTTATCTGCACCTGAGCGGACGAATCAAGGACATCATCATTCGCGGCGGCGAGAACATCGCGCCACATGAAGTCGACGAGATTCTGTTGAAGCATCACGCGGTTGCAGCCGCCGTGACCTTTGGGTTTTCCCACCCTACGCTCGGCGAAGAAGTTGCCGCAGCGGTTGTACTGCATGAGCCGCATGGCGCCAGCGAAGCGGCTCTCATCAAGCATTGCCGCGAGCATTTGGCGGAGTTTAAGTGTCCCAAGAAGATCTACCTGGTGAAGAGCATTCCCACCACCGCGACCGGGAAGATCCGCCGCCGCGCTGTCGCCAGTGTCCTGGTGGATAACGAACCATGAAATTCCTGATCGCGGGTGCAGGCGCCATCGGAGCCTATGTCGGCGCCCGCATGGCGCAGGCGGGATTCGACGTCACGCTGTTCGCGCGCGGGCCGCATCTTCGCGCCATGCAGGAGCATGGTGTGCAAGTGAAAACAGCACAGGGCGATTTTGTCGCGCGGCCGGCAATCGCGGGCTCGTTGGAGGAAATTGGACCTGTGGATGTTGTTTTTCTCGGGGTGAAGGCACATGGCCTGCCGCAACTCGCGCCGCATTTGAAGCCGGTGCTGGGTCCTGACACGACGGTCGTCAGCACCCAGAACGGAATTCCCTGGTGGTACTTTCAGGGCTTCGGCGGCGAATGGGATGGCCTGCGGCTAGAGCGCGTCGATCCCGGCGGAGTGGTTTCGTCAGCGATTGAAGCACGCCGCGTGGTTGGCTCGATCGTCTACTTCTCTACCGAGATCACCGCGCCTGGTGTGGTGCAGCACATCGAAGGCAATCGCATCTCGCTCGGCGAGCCTGACGGCTCTCGCTCCGATCGCTGCCGCCGAATCGCGGAGGCACTCATCGCCTCCGGCTTGCGCGCGCCCATTTCCGCGCGACTGCGTCACGAGATCTGGGTCAAGGTCATGGGGAATGCTTCGTTCAATCCTGTCAGTGCCCTCACCCGTGCAACGCTGGTACAGATGGTGCGCGATCCCGGCGTTTGCGGTTTGATCCGCAGCATCATGCAGGAAGTCGAGGCGGTCTCGCACAACCTGGGCATGGAACTTCCGATCTCAATCGACCAGCGAATTGCCGGCGCGGAAAAAGTCGGCGAACACAAGACCTCTATGCTGCAGGACCTGGAAGCCGGCCGTCCGATGGAGTTGGAGGCGCTGGTGGGAGCAGTGGTCGAACTCGGCGAGCGCGTCGGCCTGCCGATGTCCTACACAAAAACGGTGTACGCCTGCACCAGGCTTCTGGCGGAGTGTTCCTCATCTCAACAAATCAAATAAAATCGGTGATAGGTAACGGTACCGAGAAAAGCGGTGTAAAACATATGTAAACTATTGATGAATAAAGGCATACTTCTACTACGCACTCGCGATCCGGTTTCGCAATCGCCCCGCTGAGTCGGTAGAGAACTCTAAACTTTCCCAGGCCCGCAGCACCGATACTCTACGCGCCGGACTGCGTCCAATATATGAGCTGATCGAAAAGCGGCCAGGTAGCGCGCGCACGGCTGTGTGGCGCGCCATAATATTGGCTCGCGGGATAAAGCGCCCATGACATCTTCTTTTCGCCCTAAGAAAATTCTGCTAGCCACGGACTTTCTGGAAAGCTCCAGGCTGGCGCTCGACTTTGCGGTCGGCTTCGCGCACCACTACAAGGCAGAGTTGATCCTCATGCACATCTTTCATTTGCCACCGGAAGCTGCCGAAGCCGAGGCGCTGCACGAAGGCCCAAGCATGTCGCGCGTTAACCGGGAAAAACGCCTCGACATTCTCGCCGCCAGTGTGCGCCGCCTGGGTATCGAAGTCCAGTGCCGGCTGGAAGAAGGCTGGATGCCCGGCAGCCTGCTGGAACGAACCAGGGAAATCGCGCCCGATCTTCTCGTGCTCGGCACGCACGGCGTAAGCGCCGGACTGCAGCACATGCTCATCGGCTCGAACGCCGAAGAGGTACTGCTGCAGGCGCCTTGCCCGACGCTCACGGTCGGCCGCCACGTGCCGGCAGGCATCAGCCCGAACATCTCCTTCGAACACATTCTGTATATCACCGACCTGACGCCGGAATCGGCTGCCGCTGCGCCCTACGCGGTCGCGCTGAGCGAAGAATTCCATGCTCGCATTGACGTATGCCACCTGGTGGATGGCCATGCCAGCGATGACGCCGAGACACAGCGTCGGCTTGCCGACAAGTATTGCGAGGCGGTGGGCCGCATTCTCCCCAATGGCGAGCCCTCCTGGTGCTCGTCCAGAGCCCAACTGGAGCACGGAGCGAGGGCCGACGAGATCCTGAAACGAACCGTGAAGGATGCCGCCGGACTGGTGGTATTAGGGGTCAAAGCCGAGTCGCAGTTCGGCCGACGAATGCATACCAGCATGGCCTATCAGTTGGTCGCCAGCGCCGCCTCCCCGGTGCTCACGGTGTGCGGATAGAAAAAGCGGGATCGCAGGAGAGGTACCTGCAGATCTTACTCAACTGGGAACAGCGCAAGACACAATAGCAACTGTGGTGCGATCTTCTTTGTCCCTTTCCGTTCTTACCGACTACACTTAGCTACAGCACATGTCATATCTCTCTGCGTCGGTTTTGTGTCGACGGCTGAAGAGTTCGATAATCGAC
>Ga0335078_10003154_pt1 | contig 24617 bp, 18 predicted proteins | sample Lox_Sample_32_FD_206711 | JGI IMG/M metagenome (GOLD analysis project Ga0335078, IMG submission 206711) | Soil microbial communities from Loxahatchee National Wildlife Refuge, Florida, United States - Lox_Sample_3.2 | ecosystem: Environmental > Terrestrial > Soil > Wetlands | place: USA... | reverse complement strand
TTCAAGGAGGGCCGCCCCGTCATCATTGACATCTTCAACGACACCGAAACGCCCGAGCAGCTCCACTGGCACGGCCAGAAGGTTCCCACCGAAGTGGACGGCGCCGCAGAGGAAGGCACTCCTTACATTCCCGCTCACGGCCACCGCCGCATCAGCTTCACGCCCAATCCCGCCGGCTTCCGCTTCTATCATTCCCACAATCGAGCGGGCGCCAATCTCTACGCAGGCACCTACTCCGGCCAGGCCGGACCGGTTTACATCGAGCCAAAACAAGATCCCGGCCGCTATGACCGCGTCGTCTTTCTCGTCCTCAAGGAATTTCAGCCTGCCCTAAGCCGCGGTGGCGACATGGCTCAGGACTTTCTCTCGCCATCAGCTCCGGACAAGTCCCTCAAGGAAACTGGCGAGTCCGCCATGAAGGCCTCTCTTGCCAAAGGCATGCCTCACGGCTACGAGGTCGGCTACGATTTTTTCACCATCAATGGCCGCATGCTCGGCCACGGCGAACCGATTCGCGTCAAGCCCGGCGAACGCGTCCTCTTTCACGTCCTCAATGCCAGCGCCACGGAAATTCGCAGCCTCGCCCTTCCGGGCCACTCTTTTGAAGTCATCGCCCTCGACGGCAACCCCGTCCCCAATCCGGCCAAAGTCCCTGTTCTCTGGCTCGGTACCGCCGAACGCATCTCGGCCATCGTCGAAATGAATCATCCCGGTGTCTGGATTCTCGGCGATCTCGCCGATGACGACCGCCATCACGGCATGGGCATCGTCATCGAATACGCCAGTCGCTCCGGCAAGCCTCAATGGATCTCTCCGCCGCCGTTTCGCTGGAATTACGCGCGTTTCGGAAATCCCAATGTCTCCGCGCCTCCGCCCGATGAAACCTTCGAGATGACCTTCGCCAAAGACAACGCCGCCGACTCGGGCTTCAACCGTTGGACGATCAACGGTGCCCCCTTCCCTACAAACGCTATGTTTGGGAATCCCGCTTCCGCTGCATTTCACCTAAAGGAAGGCAAGCGCTACCGTCTCCGCATGCGCAACGCCAGCGATGATATCCATCCCATCCATCTTCATCGCCACAGTTTTGAGCTCATCACTCTTGCCGGCGAATCCACTTCCGGCATTCTCAAGGATGTCGTCATGCTGGGCGGCTATCAGCAATACGACATTGATTTCGTCGCCGACGATCCCGGCCTCACTCTTTTCCATTGCCATCAGCAGCTTCACATGGATTTCGGCTTCATGGCCCTCTTCGACTATGTCTGATTCGTCCACCCGGCCCGGTATTCCCGCTGCAAAAAGTTGTTCGCCGCGGGCACATTGGTCACGCGCATGTTCGCACCGTCATACAAAATCTTCGTGCCCGCCTTCAACGCCACCACGCCCAGCACCATCGTCTCCGTCAGCTTCGCCGCATAATCGAAGGGACACGACGCCTCCGTCTTCCCCTTCACCGCGTTCACCCAGTTCATTTCGTGGTCTTCTCCTTCGATTCGCGGCAGCTTCTCCGGCGGCGTCCCGAACGAGTCTTGCAGCGGCTTCGGCAGCAGCCTCGGCCTCCATCCGTACGTGTCGTGCAGCAGTTTTCCCTTGCTCCCGATCAGCAGCGCTCCGCCTTCCTGGCTCAACTCCTCTTCGCCGAGTTCTTCCGGTCGCGCCGGCTTCAGGCCGCCGTCGTACCACGTCAGTTTCACCGGCGGCATATTTCCCCGCGCGGCAAACTCATAGAACGTCAGCGTCGCGTGCGGATAGGAAGCTCCATTGAACGGCGTGGACACCGTCTCGATGCTCACCGGCAGACCCAGATTCAGTCCCCACATGGAAACGTCCAGCAGATGCGCTCCCATGTCCCCGATCGCTCCAACGCCCCAGTCCGACCATCCCCGCCAATTGAAAGGATGATAGATCGGGTGATACGCCACGTCCGGCCCCACCCCCAAAAACAAATTCCATTTCAGCGTCTCCGGCACCGGATAATTCCCCGCCATCGCCGCCGCCAGCCGCGCATCCACTCCTTTTCCGTTCCACGGCATCGTCGCCACCGGCTTGTCCGGCATCACCGGTCTCGGCACGCCTTGCGGCCAGAAACCCAGCGGCCGGTTTGTCCACACGTGGATCTCGCGCACTTCTCCGATCGCTCCCGCCCACAAATATTCCACTGCTTTCCGCGCATCATCCGAGGAATGCCCCTGATTCCCCATCTGCGTCACCACTTTGCTGCTCTTCGCCTCTTCGGCCAGTTGCCGCGCTTCCGCCACCGACCATGTCAGCGGCTTCTGCACGTACACCGCTTTTCCCAGTTGCATTGCCGCCATCGCGATCGGCGCATGCATGAAGTCCGGTGTGGCCACCACCACCGCGTCAATATCTTTCTGTTTCTCCAGCATCTCCCGGTAATCCCAATAGTGTTTTGCCTTCGGCAGCCTCTCGTTCTTCAGTTGGATCATTCTTTCGAGGCGCTTCTGCTCTTTCGCGCGGTCGAATTCCCCTCCCGGCCGTTGCGGCGGATTGTGTCCCACGTCCTGGGGTTTCTGGGAACTTGGCTCCGGTTTTGCCAGCCGGTGCTTCGACATCTGAATATCGCTGTCCAGCCGGTCGAATCCTTTTTGCGCGTAGCCCCAGTCCACGTCGCACAGCGCCACGATGTTCTGGCTCGCGAGATTGATCAAATTCTGGCGTCCCATTCCTCCGACGCCAATTCCCGCGATATTCAGAGTATCGCTCGGCGCCAGATAGCCGCGCCCGAGCACGTGCCGCGGAACAATCGTCAGCGCCGCGCTTCCCGCAGCCATTTCCGTAAGAAATTCCCGCCGGCTCACTTCCCTTTTTTTCGCCATGAGTTGTTCCCTCGCGCGCAGAAGCATACCGCTTTTCGCGCCCGTCTCGCGACGCCGAAGTAAATTTACCTATTTTTTTTGGAACTGATTTCTGCCGCTCTGGCTGGCCCTATCTCGGCCGCGCCAGATACAGGAAGAACATCAAGGAAAGTTGAACGTCACGCAAAAGGTACAGCGGCACCTGCAGCACGGGGATGCGAAACCACTTCCGCTCCGTCCAGCGCTGCCTAACGTTGGCCCAGAAAGCCGCAAGGTCCCTTCGCGTATACACCTTGCTCTGCGCCAGCAGCGGCGACCATTTCACCCAGAACAGGTGGACCTTTGAAGGCACTCGCAGCGAGGGAAAACTGATCTTGGCCTTTTTGTATGCGGCCTGCATATCCGCCAGCTTCAGCCGTCCATAGGCCGCGCGAATCTTGGTGATCTCTTCCACGACGCGCCGCTCCGCTTCGCTCGGATGCCGCGTCTGCAACCACAACTCTTCCATCTCCAGCAGCAGCCGCGCCATGCTCGCCAGGTGGCTCCGGATTTCTTTGATTCGCTCGCGGTAATACGCCCACCTCGAAGCGATCGGAAATCCCGGTCTCCGGTTCTTCCGTCCCTTCATCCGGAAAAAGCCGCACATCATCGGATGCCGCTGCTCCGTCTGGATGGAATTCTTGTACCAGATGAACCTCGTAAAATTGTTCCAGTAACGGTCTTTCGGCGTGCGCCGCAGCACCGCTTTCATGTTTTCAAAGCTGTAGAAGGTCTTCCACGCCTCGAAATAGCTCTCCTTCCACTCGCCGTTCTTCAGGAACGGATGCACCGTCACTTCATGGTGCGAATCGTACAGGTTGAAATCCTCGTGCATCCATTCGCCGCGCCGCACCATCATCAGATGGTCCATCGAGCCGGGCAGAGGCATCAGCATGAAGAAGGAAGCATGGTCCGGCCGCACATCGTTCATCAGGTAGGCGATGTCCCGCCGGATGGTTTCCGTCTTGTCGAACGGAAACCCGATGATGTAACCCACGTGCGTACAGATCTCCGCATCCCTGTAGGCGTTGATCAGTTGCGAATATTCCTGCACGTGATTCTGCTTCTTCCCCGCGGCTGCCAGATTCCCCGGATCAACGCTCTCCATTCCGATAAACACGTTCGTGCATCCCGCCCGCTGTGCCTTGGCCACGAAATTCTTGATCTTCCACGACAGCACGTCCACCTGCATCATGAACGCCACGGGAATTTTCTCTTCTTCCCGCAGCCGGATCAGCGCATCGAAGATCCCTTCCCAGTTCTTGTTCCGCGCGAAATTATCGTCGGTGAAAAAATAAAACGTGATCCCGTTCTCCTGGTAGTTGTGCCGGATCGCTTTCGCGATATGCTCCGCAGACCGGAACCTCATCTTCCGCCCCTGCACGTTGATGATCGTGCAGAACGTGCACTCGAACGGACAGCCGCGCCCGCAATCCAGTGTCCCGAAATTCGACGCCACGAATTTTCTCAGGTAGCTCTTGCGAATCATCGGAATCGGCTTCTCATATAGGTCAGGTTTGTTGTCAATGAAGTCGTAGAGCGGCTTCAGCCGCCCGTGAATCGCATCATTCAATAAATCGCCCCAGCTCTCTTCCACCTCGCCTTTCACGATGGTCACGCCTTCATCCATCAATCTCTGGATGTCCGCCGGGATCCCCGGCAGCAGCGCCAGATATCCGCTCACGTGGAACCCGCCAATCATTACCGTCAGCCCCGCGCGCCGGAACTCTCTCGCCAGGTCGCACGCCCGCGGAAACTGATTCGTCTGCACTCCCGCCAGGCACACAATCGTTTTCGTATCGCTCCTGCCCTGCGACCTGCAAATTTTCTTCACTGGAATGTGGTCCACCGTTTCATCCAGCACGTGCAGCTTCACCCGCAGCGATTCTCCCAGCCGTTTCTGCGCCACGACGTCTTCCGTCAGCCCCGCCAGGCACGCCAGCGTGTTGCTCGGCAGCACCCCGCGCCAGTGCCGCACCACGTATCCATCGTCGTCATACTGCGTGGGCTTGATCAAATAGAGGTTGAGTTTTTTCAGCATGAGGCCACCTGGTTGGCGGGACATTTTGAGAAGCGCAACTTCCGCGAACTGCACGGTCCTGCTGGGACTTTCCCGTGGCCTTTCGTTAAGCGCTTTTCGTTAAGCCAATTCCCTTTTTCTTATTCCGTCTGGGCCGGGACATTCATTCATTCTTCCGCCCCTCGGAGTATACACCCCCTCAAACGCCTGCAGCGTCTATCTATTCTCGAAGGCGATACGTGCGGCTCCCGCGTGTCGGGTCGCATCGACCCTTGTCATTCGGGGCGAGGCAGGAAAAACGGCGAGCGACGTTTTCTTCTCTCGCTTGGCCTTCCGCTTTACACAGCCAATTCATACCTCGCGACGCCGCCTGAAATCCCCGCCCCCGGGAAGGCCGCCCGTCCCTTTCCCCACATGCGAATCGCCGCGAATACGGGCATCATTCCGAAAAAGGCGATCGAATATCCTCCGCCTGTGACGTGATATCCGAAGATGCTCCCTACAAATCCGCTCGAAGCCCCGATTCCCATCATGTACCCATCGCACGGAAATGCCAGTGACCCGAAATAATGTCCCGGAGCAACCCCCACGTTGTCGAACCCTCCGCTGGGATCTGCTGTATTGGACCAGTTGGCGCCGACGGGCAGTCCCTTCCCCTCGCCCACGCTGAAGCAGCGGTAATTCACGGTAAACTTCTCCTTGGTGACTGTGTTGGAAAAATACAGCTTGCCGTAAGCCACGCTAAAGAAAAGCGATCCGCTTTTCTCTTCCGAAGTGTCCAGCTTCCAGTCGGTTCGCAGCATTAGGCCCATAGATCAATCCCTCCTTCGGCATCGGCAAAGTCTTTTGAGGCTGGATCCTGCGCAGGTGGGACGGAAAATGCTCCCCTGTTTTCCTCCGCGGATAGATCTCGCCTGGCACTGCCACTCCTCTGCCCCTCGGCTGCGCATCATACCGCTGAGCCAAGATGTTGTCACGGCGGCGCGTCTCCCGAAGTCCCCTCCTGTGAGTGAGGCCTCAGTTCACTTCCTCATCTTTGCAATCGTCAACCCGTCCCACTCTCCTCCAAAATACTTCTCCACCGCTTCCTTGAAGATCCCGTTCTCGTCCGTCGCGTGCGCGAAAAGCGTTATGCAAGAACGAAACTTCAAATCATCGGGAAACCCGAAAATCTCCTGCACCGTTCTTCCTTTCACCTCCACCACCAGCCGCGTGCATTCCCTCAACCTTGGTCCCAGCACCGCGTGCTTCAAATACGGTTCGGCTTCTTCCCGCGAACCAATCGCATAGCGCTCCGCCATCGGACTGTGCCCCAATCCCCGAATCTGCGGAAAAATGAACCACATCCAATGCCCGCGCTTCCAACCCGCTCGCAGTTCCTCGACCACCCCGGCGTACACCGCGTCCTGCGCCTTCACAAATCTATTGAGATCGTAAGGATCATCCACGGCGACTGTCCGAGCTCATTGTGCATTGAATCGAAGCCCATCCCGCTGCGTTTTTTTTGAGGGAGGAGGCTAAGTTCATTTGTCCCAAGTTGTTCTGTGGTTGGCAGTTCCGAGCGTCGAATCTGCGATCTCCGCTTTCAAGACTTGTGAGGTCGCGGGGCTTCCGGTTCTCGAGTTGTTCATCTCGGATCTCGCTCTTGGACTTACGACCGCCAGCGAAGAGTCACTGGCCCGTCCATCGGGTGGACCATCGGCGTGCCGTTTCGCCGCGACTCCAGGCGGTTCGCCTTCAGCCCGAAATACCATTTCGCCGGCCGGTCCGCATCGTCAATCAGCATCAGCCGCGGATTGTGCTTCAATCCTTCCGCCTGCTGGATCATCGTTTCCTGGTCCTGTCGCAGAAATTTCTTCGCGAACATCCGGAAAATTCCCACCGGCAGCGGCAGATTCCACGCCGCCACAAAATCAATCCGGCAGAGATCGCGCCGCACTGGAGTCACCGCCGCACGGCTCGAAAACCAGTACTTTCCGCTGCGAATCTCTTCCGTGCGCAGATTCGGCAGCACGAAATCAATCGTCGTCGTCACTGGCGCCCCGGTCATCCTCTTCAGCACCTGGTACGGAGCGCTGTTCGTGCTCGGCGAATGCGGGCTCATTCGGAACCCGTTCGGAATCGGCTCGAACTTCTTCTCCTTGTCGTGAATGCTTTTGCGGCTCCGCCAGAACCACGATTGATGCACGAATGGCCCGTGCGCCGGATCCATGAGCCCGATGATTCCATGATCAATGTGCGAAGGCAGGTCGCATTCGAGGTGCGTGATTTTGTAGTTCGCGCTGAACGTTTTCAGTTCCGGCGCGGCGTCAATCGTTTCCGGCAAGCGCGTTCTCGGAGCGTTCATGTAGACCCACACGTACCCGTCATGCTCTTCGCAGGGAAAATGTCCCGCGAAAATCCGCTCTACTTTCAATTTGTCCTGGCTTGTGAGCGAAGGAATTTCCACGCAGCGCCCGCTGCATCCGTCGAAGCGCCATCCGTGGTAGCTGCATTCGAGCGTCGTGCCGTCGAATCGTCCGTAGGAAAGCGGAATCCCGCGATGCGGGCAGGAATCGCGCATCGCAAACGCTTTTCCGTCTTTTGTCCTGCCAAGAACCAGCGGAATTTCGAGAAGCATCGCCGTCGCGAGTTCGTTGCCGCGGATTTTGGTGCTGCGCAACGCCGGATACCAGAAATCCCACAAAAATCCGGCATCCGCAGCAGGCGTTTCTGCGGAATCGCGTTCCGCTCCGCTTTCGCTATTCATAGGAATCGCCGCGCGTGCTGTTTCGCTCATAACGCTCTACCGCATCGTAGTACAGCGCCTCAATTCGGGCAACGAATCGGCGCGTTCTCTCCGCTTACGACAACGTTTCTGCAACCATTTCCGCGACTCGCTTCGCGATGGAGGGCGCCGCGGTCAGTCCAGGCGATTCGAAGCCAACCAGATGAATTGCGCGAGGAATTTTTTCGTCGCGCGCAATTACGAAATCCGCTTGCCCTTTCGCTCCCGGCGGAACGAGCTTCGGCCGCAAACCGGAATAGCCAAGCTGCAGATCGCACTCTTCGATTTCCGGCAGAAGTTCTTTCGCGCTGCGCGCGAACTCCGCGATCGGCAACCGTCCGCGTTCGTAATTGTCCTTTTCCTCCACGTACGTCGCGCTCGGCCCGAGCAAGACTGTTCCCCAGAGCGTTCTCGTGAAATGCACGCCGAGGCTCAATACATCAGGATGCGGCAAGGGATACACCAATCCATTGACGAGAGAAGCGCGCGGCCCGCGAATTTCGCAGTATTCCCCGCGCACCGGATAGATCTTCCAGGAATGGTTTCCCAGCATCGCGGCGACTTCGTCCGCGTACAATCCCGCGGAATTTACGACGCAATTCGCTTCGAAAATCTCTTTCTGCGTTTCGCCGGGCTCTCCGATTTCGAGCGTCACTCGAATCGCATCGCGCACCGGCTCCAACGCAGTGACGCGTGCGCGAGTCAAAATATTCGCGCCGCGGTCCGCTGCGATTCGCGCGTAAGCGCGGACCATTTCTTCCGCGGAGCAGATTCCCGTGGAAGGAATTTCCAGCGCGGCGACTCCCGCGATGTGCGGCTCGCGCGAATGAATCGCGGCCGCGTCAATTATGCGGATTCCCTCCACGCCGTTCGCTTCTCCGCGCGCCTTGAGCGCGATCAATTGTTCGGTCTCGTGCGCGTCCTTCGCCACGACAAGCTTTCCGGTCCGCTTATGCGGGATGTGATTCGCTGCGCAGAATTCGTACGTGAGCCGATTACCTGCCAGGCAATGCTTCGCTTTCAGAGAGTTCTTGGTGTAGTAGAGGCCGGAGTGAATGACGCCGCTATTGCGCGAAGTCGTCGCCATTCCGAGTTTGGGAGAAAGCTCGGCGAGGAATACATCTTCCCATCGTTCGGAAAGCACATACGCAGCAGCGCAGCCGACGATGCCGCCACCAATGATGAGCACCTGAACGTGGTCCATAGAGGATTAGGTTACGGGAACTTGGGCTTTCTACAAAGGTCGGTTCGCGTTCGGATTTCGCAAGGGAAATTGCCGCGAAAAAGGCTGCCGACTCGCAGCTCTTGCGCGGGATGGTATACTTGCTTTGATGACCTGCGCGTTCTATTAGCTGGCCCGTCGGCTCCGTCCTCCGGAGCAAGTGCACTTCCCTGTTTCAACTCCATTCAGTGAATCGTCAAGAAATCGAAGGATATCAACATGGCCGTACTGACGTTGACAGAAAAACTCGATCAGCTCGAAACGCGCTACCACGAAATGACGCAGCAACTCTCCGATCCCGAAGTGATCGGCGATTCCTCGCGTCTGCAGAAGCTTGCGAAGCAGCATTCCGAGCTTGAAGAAATCGTAGAGAAACACCGCGAGTACAAACAGATCGAAAAGGATCTTGCGGGCGCGCACCAGATGGCGCTGGAAGCGGAAGACGCGGAAATGAAGGAGATGGCGCACGAAGAGGAAAAACAGCTCGCGGAGCGAAAAGAGAGAGTCGAGCGCGATCTGAAACTTCTGCTGCTGCCGAAAGATCCGAACGACGACAAGAGCGTGATTCTGGAAATCCGCGCGGGAACGGGCGGAGACGAAGCGGCGCTTTTTGCCGGCGAACTTTTCCGGATGTATTCGCGGTACGCGGAATCGCAGGGCTGGAAAGTGGAAGTGCTGGAAAGTTCACCGTCTTCACTCGGCGGAGTGAAGGAAATCGTGGCAGCGATTCAGGGCGACAAAGTGTATTCGAAATTGAAATACGAGAGCGGCGTACACCGCGTGCAGCGCGTCCCGGCAACGGAGCAGCAGGGCCGGATTCACACTTCGGCTGCTACGGTTGCGGTGTTGCCGGAAGCGGATGAAATTGACATCAAGATCGAGGCGAAAGACTTGCGGATTGATACGTTTTGTTCTTCGGGTCCGGGTGGGCAGTCGGTGAACACGACGTATTCCGCGGTGCGGATCACACATCTGCCTTCGGGGCTGGTGGTTTCGCAGCAGGACGAAAAATCGCAGATCAAGAACCGGGCAAAGGCGATGCGCGTTCTTCGCGCGCGCCTCTATGAAATGGAGCAGGAGAAGCAGCAGGCGGCGATCGTGGCGGAGCGGCGCGGGCAAATCAAAACGGGCGACCGGTCGGAGAAAATCAGAACGTACAATTTTCCGCAGAACCGCGTGACCGATCACCGCATCGGATTGACGCTGCATCAACTCACGGATGTGATGGACGGAAAGCTCGCGCCGCTGGTGGACGGGCTCGTTACCCACTACGAAGCAGAACGCCTGAAGCAGGAGCTGGCTGAGGCTTAAGCCCGTCCAGTCGTTCTCATGCTAGTCTCGCTCGACCAAACCATGGATATTCGGACAGCCCTAAAGCAAGGCATCGCGCAGCTGCGCGCGGCGCGCATTCCTTCCGATACGCTCGCGGCTGAGATATTGCTTCTGCATGCGATCGGCAAGGATCGATCCTGGCTCTACGCTCATCCGGAATGCGTTCTTACGCCGACCGAGGCTGAAGATTACATCGCGCTTCTGAAGCGGCGCGCGGAAGGCGTTCCGACACAACATCTGACTGGCAAGCAGGAATTTTGGGGACTCATGTTCGAAGTGAATTCCGATGTGCTGATTCCGCGGCCGGAGACGGAACATGTGATTGAGGTAGCTCTGGACCGGCTGGCGCTACGGGAATTGCGAGCCGAGCGCAAACAAAAGACGCAAGGCGCAGGAATGGCGATCGCGGATATCGGCACGGGCTCAGGATGCATCGCTATCGCCTTAGCGAAAGAGCTTCCCGAAGCTACGACTTACGCGTTGGATGTCTCTCCCGCGGCGCTGGCTGTGGCAAGACGCAACGCGGAGAGACTCGGGTTCGCAGATCGCATTCATTTCATCGAATCCAACCTTTTCGAGAGAATGAGTGCAGAGCCATCCTTCGATCTCGTTGTGAGCAATCCTCCGTACATTGGGAAGAACGCGGCAGCGGGACTTCCGCGCGAAGTGCGCGAGCACGAGCCGGAAATGGCGCTCTACGGCGGCGAAGAAGGTTACGAGTTCTATGCTGAATTGATTGCGCAATCAGTCAGAAACTTGAAACCGGGCGGAATTCTCGTGCTTGAGATGGGCCACGACAGCTTAAGTGCGGTGCGGCCGCTGCTTGAATCTCCCGAGTGGACAAGTATCGGCGTGACGAACGATCTGGCCGGGATCCCGCGCGTGATCTCCGCTGAATACGCTGGAAAGTGAAGCATTCCCTGTGCTAGACTTTGGTTTGAACTAATTAGTTAGTTCACGAAGAGTCGTTCGATGACAGGCGAGGGGCCATGGCGCAATCGATTCCAACAATCGTCCCGGCGCTGACCGCGAGGACGCAACTTGGACAGATTCTGAAGCGAGTCCGAAAAAACAAGGAGCGGTTCGTGGTGGGAAAGCGCGGAGAGCCGCTCGCAGTGATCATGAGCATCGAGGAGTATTTGCGGCACTTCGCAAAAGGGACGAGTTCGCTCGAGAGGATTCGACGAGCGGCCAAAGCAAAGGCTCTACATCAATTGCCGCTGCGTTCCATCAACGTAGAAATCAAGAGGTACCGCCGGGAGCGCCAGCGCAAGAATGGTTAGAGCGGTACTTGATACCAACGTCGTTGTCTCAGCCCATCTGAAGCCGGAAGGTACCCAGGCGCTGATTCTTGATCTGGCGCTATCACGCTACTTCCGGTGCTTTGTCTCCGAGGCCCTGTTACAGGAATACGAGGGAGTTCTTCTAAGGCCGAGATTCGGACTGCCCGCCGGCGAGATTTTCCGTTCGCTGCGGAAGTTAAGGGTTGTGATGACGCTAGTCGCGCCGAAGAAACTGCTCGAAGTGGCGGCAGATCCCGACGACAATAAAGTAGTGGAGTGCGCGCTGGAAGCAAGAGCGGATTTTGTGGTGACGGGAAATCTCGCGCATTTCCCAAAGAGATTCCAGGACATTCGTTTCATCCTCCCTCGCGATTTCCTGACGATTCTTGCCTCAGAATTGCCCTGATCCATAGGCATTCGGGGCGGCGCGCCGCGGCACACTCAGCAGTTATGGTGAGGAAGACGGAATGAGGGTACGCTACGCGTATGCCGGAACTGGCACGATTCCGCGCGAAACACGGCGAATTCGAAGAGGCGTCGCCACTTGCCGCGACGAACGTGCTGCACGTGGACATGGATGCGTTTTTTGTGTCGGTGGAACTGCTCGAAAGGCCAGAGCTGCGCGGAAAGCCAGTTGTGGTGGGGGGACGGCCGGATCAGCGCGGGGTAGTTTCGGCGGCGAGTTACGAGGCGAGAAAGTACGGGATTCAGTCGGCGATGCCGCTGCGCACGGCGGGGCGGCTTTGCCCGCATGCGATTTTTCTGGATGGGCACCACGAAAAATACGGGGAGTGGAGCGACCGGGTTGCGGCAATCTTGGCGCAATTTTCTCCCATCGTGGAGATGGTTTCAATTGACGAGGCTTATCTCGATCTTGCCGGCACGGAACGGCTGTACGGACCGCCGCTCGCAGCTGCGGATAAATTACTGCGCACGATCACGGCGAAAACCGCACTTCCCTGTTCGGGTGGGCTGGCTACAACACGGCTGGTTGCCAAGGTGGCGAGCGAACAAGCCAAGCCCCGCGGGCTTGTCTGGGTTCCCGCGGGACAAGAGGCAAGCTTTCTAGCGCCGCTGCCCGTTCGAAAGATTCCCGGAATCGGCGAAGTGACGGAGCGAGCGCTGCGCGCGCTGGGAATCGAAAACGTACATCAGCTCGCCGCAATGGAACAGGAAAAACTGGAAACGATTTTTGGACAATGGGGTACCGCACTGCACCGCAAGGCGCGCGGAGGAGACGCTTACGAATTCGTGGTGGATGCGGAACCGAAATCCATTTCGCACAACCATACGTTCGGGGAAGACACGGACGACGTGGCCGCCGTGGAATCCATGCTGAGCCACCTTTCACAGAAAGCGTGCAAGCGGCTGCGCGAAGCGGGACTGAGCGCGCGGACGCTTACACTGACCATTCGTTACACAGGCTTCGACACGCACACGCGCTCGCAGACGCTTGCGGAACCCACGCGGCTCGATACGGATGCTTTCGCCGTCTTTCAGTCGCTGTTGCGGGAACACCGCGATCCGAAACGAAAAATACGTTTGGTGGGAGTCGGGCTGAGCGGACTGTGCCACGGCGGGGAGCAGCTGGATCTTCTGGACGCCGAGAGGCGGGAGAAATTGGAAAAACTGACGCGGGCTGCAGACGGGCTGCGGGACCGCTTTGGATTCGGCAAGGTCCAGTTTGGCGGGTCATTGCGCCGCGACGAATAGCACTTTCGCGTTACACGATTCTTCAAAGACTTGCCCTATACTCTCTGCGTGAGCACGTCTGCATCATCCCCGGGCACTTCCAGCGGCCCCCCACCGAACCCGCCCAAGGGAAGCGTTTGGCAACGCATCAGCGAAGGCCAGAGAGTGGACCAACTGTGGTCGCAATTCACGGCGGATGCTCGCGCGAGCTACGGATTTTACGGCCGCGACCTAGATTGGGAAGCGATCAACAAGCTGCCGAAGTGGCACCGGCCGTTTGTGATCGCCAAGCAGATTTTTCTGGCGATGCTGATGAAGCTGACGCCGGCGCGGCGGGTGCTGGTGGTGATCGCGCTCGTTCTGCTGGCACTTTCCGGGTTCCAGTTTCAATACGTGGAGCACGGCACTACAGTTTCCGGGGACCTCAGGTTTGAACTTTTTGCCGCGCTGATCTTCCTGCTATTGCTCTCGCTGGAGCTGGCGGACAAGGTGACCATGAAGCGCGACCTGGAAATTGCGCGGGAAATCCAGACGTGGCTGGTGCCTTCGGTGGCGCCCGCGATTCCTGGAGCGAATGTGGCGTTTGCGACTCGGCCGCAGAATTCCGTTGCGGGAGACTACTATGACGCCTTTTATCCAAGCGCGGACGGCGCGGCGGGAGGAAAGCTCTTTCTGGTGATTGCGGACGTGGCAGGGAAGAGTGTTCCTGCGGCGCTGCTGATGGCGACGTTTCAGGCGAGTTTATACACGATTGCGCGTGAAGGCACGACACTGGATCAGCTGGTGCTTCGGCTGAACAATTATTCCTGCGCGCACAGCCTGGAAGGAAGACGGTTTACGACCGCGGTGCTGGCTGAATTTGAACCAGCGACGCGGCGACTGACGTACGTGAATGCGGGACATAATGCGCCCGTAATTCGCCGCAAAAATGGAGGCCTCGAGCGGATGGAAGCGAGCGGATTGCCACTCGGAGTAGAAAAGCAGGCGACGTATGAGGTGGCTTCGGAGGAACTGGCTGCCGGGGACGCGCTCATCTTTTTCACGGATGGCGTGGTGGATGCTTCGAACGAGCGGGGAGAAGAATTCGGCGAGGAACGCTGGCTGGCCGCGATACGGAACCTGCCGGAATGGAATGCGGAAGAATCGCTGAAATTTTTGATGAAGCGCGTGGACGATTTCGTGCAATACACAAAACAGTTTGACGACATCACCTGCCTGGTTCTGCGCTGCGTGTAGCAGCCTTGACGGATTCGACGGAAAACCTTCCTTGTTTCTCTCCGGCTTTGCGTTGGCGCATAATGCCGAGATGAACCCCCGCGAACTGGCCAATTCGATCTGCGACGCGCTGCAGCGTAAGGGATTCCAGGCGCTGCTGGTGGGAGGGTGTGTCCGCGATGTTCTGCTGGGCCGCGAACCTGCGGATTACGATGTGACCACAAGCGCCAGGCCGGAGGAGGTTCTGGAGCTATTTCCGGAGAGCATCGCGGTGGGGGCGCGGTTTGGAGTGATTTTGGTTCCGCGAGATGACCTGAAAGTGGAAGTGGCGACATTTCGATCGGATATTGGCTATTCGGATGGACGGCATCCGGATCGCGTGGTTTACGCGGCGTCGCCGCAAGAGGATGTGCAGCGGCGGGATTTCACCGTCAACGGACTTTTGATGCGGCATGACACGGGCGAAATTCTTGACTTTGTCGGAGGCCGGGCGGACCTGGATGCCGAGCTCATTCGGGCTATCGGCGAACCGAGCAGGCGATTCACGGAAGACAAGCTGCGGATGCTGAGGGCGGTGCGGTTCGCAGCGCGATTCGGCTACGCGATTGATGAGCTCACCTTTGCTGCAATGAAGTCGCACGCGCGAGAAATCGCGCAGGTTTCCGCGGAACGGATTCGCGAGGAACTGACGAAAATCCTGACGGAAGGCAGAGCGCGGCGAGGATTCGAACTGCTCGACGAAGCGGGGCTGCTCAAAGAGGTGCTGCCAGAAGTCGCGAAATATAAGGGAGTCGAGCAGCCGCCGCAGTATCATCCCGAAGGAGACGTCTGGATTCATACGCTGATGATGCTCGAAGGACTCGAAGCGGGAAGTTCGCCCACGCTGGCGTGGGGAGTGCTGCTGCACGACGTGGGAAAGCCGCCAACATTTCGGTCCGCCGCGGAGACGGGGGACCGGATTCGGTTCGACGGGCATGTGGAGGCAGGAGCCGCGATGAGCGCGGCGATCTGTGAAAGAATGAGGTTCTCAAACGAAGAAACAGACCAGATTCTTTCGCTTGTGGCGAATCACATGCGGTTCAAAGATGTAACGCAGATGCGCGCCGCGACACTGAAGAGATTCATACGGCTGCCTGAGTTTGATGAGCATATGGAACTGCACAGATTGGATTGCTTAAGCAGCCACGGCAGTTTGGAAAGCTACGAGTTCGTGCAGCATTTCATCGAAGAGACACCGACGGACGAGGTGAGACCACCGAAGCTGCTCTCGGGAGACGATCTGATCGGGATGGGGTTACGGCCCGGGCCGGAGTTCAGCGCGATTTTGAGGAGCGTTGAGGATGGGCAGCTGGAGGGTAAGATTCCAGATCGGGAGGCGGCGGTTCAGTATGTGCGAACGCACTATCTAGAGAAGCAACGGGCTCGAAATTGAAGAATGGGAGGAACCGGTTAGAAATCGGAGTGTTGAGCCCTCAGCAAAGACACGGAGTACTCGTAAGATGTTCATAAATAAAATGTTAAATCAGGACGTTGCAAGCGGTGAGAAGCTCTGTTACTATATGAGTGTTATTGACTAAGATTTTGTGCTACGAATGTTGCCAATTAACTGTACCCTTGGCAGCGTTCTTGCATCTAAGCTCAAAGCGGCCTATGTACTTGCTTCTTCTGAGGCCGCAAGACTGAGGAGATCATGGCTGAAAAGGCTTACCGCATACCCGATAGCGTGGCCATTCTGCCGGTCCGCGACACCGTCCTGTTTCCTGGCGCTGTCCTACCGTTAACGGTGGGACGCGAGAGTTCACTGGCTCTCGTCAACTCGCTTCAAGAAGAAGAGAAATTTCTGGGGGTGGTCGCGCAGCTGGATCCGCGGATTGAAGATCCTGCCGCTGCAGACCTGCACAAAGTGGGCACATTTGCAAAAGTACATAAGACCGTCAAGATGCCGAACGGCAATGTAGTGATTTTTCTGGAAGGATTGCAGCGCATCCAGGTCATGGATTTGATCCGGCTGCGTCCGTTCTTGCAGGCGCAGATTACGGCGCAGCCCGATGAATTCGGCGAGGCGGATGCCGAACTCGAGGCGCTGCAGAGGAATGCGCAGGATTTATTCCGCGACGTGGTGAGCCATTCGCCACAGCTTTCGGACGACCTGCAATCGGTGGCGATGAACATTGAGGACCCGGGGCGGCTGGCGGACTTCATCGCCGGAACGCTGCCGTCGCTGCCGACGCTGCTGCGGCAGGAATTGCTCGAGACCATCAACGTCCGCAAGCGGCTGGAAATCCTGATCCGGGAACTCTCCAAGGAACTGGAAGTTCTGGAGCTGCGTTCGAAGATTCACGACCAGGTTCAGGAGCAAGTGAGCCAGAACCAGCGCGAATATTTGCTGCGCGAGCAGATGAAAGCGATTCAAAAAGAACTGGGTGAGGTGGACGACGCGCAGCAGGAGATTGACGAGCTGCGGAAAAAGGTGGAAGAAGCCGGGATGACCGCGGAAGCGAAGAAAGAATGCGACCGCGAGTTGAAACGGCTGGCAAAAATGACGCCGGCGTCGGCGGAGTACATGGTTTCGCGGACGTACCTGGAATGGATGACGTCGCTGCCGTGGTCGAAATCGTCCGGGAGCCAGGAAATTGACATCGCGAAAGCGCAGCAGATCCTGGATGAGGACCACTACGACCTGGAAAAGGTCAAGGAGCGCATCCTGGACTACCTGGCGGTGAAGAAACTCCAGCCGGGGATGAAGGGACCGATTCTGTGCTTCGTGGGGCCTCCGGGCGTGGGGAAAACGTCGCTGGGCAAATCCATTGCGCGAGCATTGGGGCGTAAATTTGTGCGCATTTCGCTTGGCGGGATGCACGACGAAGCGGAAATCCGCGGGCACCGGCGCACGTACATCGGGGCGTTGCCGGGACAGATCATTCAAGGGCTGAAGCGCGCGGAAACGAACGATCCGGTGTGCATGCTCGACGAAGTGGACAAGCTGGGGCGAGACTTCCGAGGCGATCCCTCATCGGCATTGATGGAAGTGCTGGATCCGGAGCAGAACGCGACGTTCCGCGACCACTATCTCGATGTGCCATTCGACCTTTCGAAGGTCACGTTCATCGCTACGGCCAACTGGATGGATCCGATTCCGGAGCCGCTGCGCGACCGGATGGAGATCATCGAATTGCCAGGTTACACCGGCGAGGAGAAGATCCACATCGCGCACAAGTATCTGATCCCGAAGCAGGCGACGGAGCACGGCTTGAAGGTGGGCGAGCAGATCGAGTTCACCGACGAAGCGCTGCAGGAGATCATTCACCACTACACGCGGGAAGCGGGCGTGCGCAACCTGGAGCGCGAGATCGGGACGATCACGCGCAAACAGGCGCGGCGCATCGCTGAAGGCAAGACCGAGAAAATGATTGCGACACCGGAAGTCGTTCGCGAATTCCTGGGCGTGCCGAAGTTCCGGACGGAAAAGGAAATTGACGAACGGGTGATGCGGCCGGGCGTAGCGGTGGGGCTGGTGTGGACGCCGGTGGGCGGCGACATCGTGTTCATTGAGGCGAGCCGGATGCGCGGCGGCAAGCAGTTCACGACCACCGGGCATCTGGGCGAGGTGATGCAGGAGTCCATGACCGCGGCGCTGACATGGGTAAGATCCAACGCGGAGCGCTACGGCATTGATCCGGACTTTTTCCGAAAGCAGGACATCCACATCCACGTGCCGTCGGGAGCAGTGCCGAAAGACGGGCCGTCGGCGGGCGCGGCGATGGTGACCTCACTGGTCAGCCTGCTGAGCAACCGGCCGGTACGCAACCGATTGGCGATGACGGGCGAGATGACGCTTTCCGGCGTGGTATTGCCGGTGGGCGGGATCAAGGAAAAAGTGCTGGGCGCGAAGCGAGCAGGTGTGAAGGAAGTGTTGCTACCCGCGGATAATGAGCCGAACGCGACTGCGGATCTTCCGCCGGAGATTCTCGGCGATCTGAAGATCACGTACGTGCGCACGCTCGACGAGGTGCTGGAGCACGCCCTGGAGAAACAGCCAGTGGTGGCGCCGGTGACACCTCCATCGGAGGCAAAGCAGAAGCGCGTTGGCCCCGATACGCCGCGCGCCATTCACTGAAATAGCCGAAGAAGCAGGATCGCAAAAGGCCCGGTGAATTTCCACCGGGCCTTTTGTATTTGCGCGCTGGAAGGGGATTCATGCGACACTCCTGCTAGTATGGCGAGGTGACTCCTCCGCGAACGACCAGAACCAGCGGAAACAGTCCCGAGGAACTGGCGCGGCGGCTGGTGCAAGCGCTTGTTCAAGAACGGGTGATCCCGCGCTTTGTGGATTCCTACGTCGTGGAGCACGGCCGCTACGGGTTGCAGGTGCACGCGGCGCTTTACAGGGACCTCCTCGCACTGTTACAGCGTGAGGCGCTGTTGGCTGCATCGGTCTCTGCGCTGGAGACGGCCACAGTTGAAAGCGTGCCGGCTGGAAAAGGCAAACAGCGCCAGGTGCCGCGTAAAGGAGCGTCAACTTACCGGCAAAAATTTCTTGCGGCGCTGACGCAACAGCAAGGTTGGACGGCTGGGGACGCGCTGGACTTCCAGGGAGATTTACGGAGATATGAGGAGCTACTGGCGCGCAATTCCGAGGGGCGACGCGCGCACAAGGCTTATGAGGTTGCGAACCACCCTTTCGTGGATCGCTGCGCTTTCATGCTGGATTCGTCCTTTCTGGAGAAGGCGCGGGTGGCGGCCAGCCGCGCGCTGATGAGCATTGAAGAAATCACGGAGCAGGTGGTTTTGTCCGTTATGGGCGGAAACGAAGCGTCCGCAGGTTGAACCTTTAGGTGTCGAGTAGACTTTCTGCGAAGAGCGATTTTCCGGCGCGAGCCATCTGGAAGCCGTAAAGCGAGATGATCAGAATGGCGGCGATGGCGATGACGCCGCCCTCAGCGTACCAGGCACTGAGAGGCATGACGATGGGCATGGTGTTGGCAATCTGGTCCGCGAAGACAAGAGCGGCGAGGCAGACCAATCCAAACCTTTGAAGAATGAACAGGTAGCCCAAAATGAAGGGCGCGGTGAAGAGGGCATCAACCAACGGATTGGAAGCGCCCAGGCTGGGAATGCAATAGAGGAGCGCCATAGCGAGCGCAGCAAGCCAATTCCTCCGGAAGAGCAGCTTCAGGATGAAAAAGAGGAAAAAGATGACGAGCGCGCCTGTGAGCGCAGAAGTTGCTTGAGATAGGAGCGTGGCGAGCGAACCACGGACGCCCTCGAGAGAGTAAAGGGCAAAGTTCACGGGATGTCCGGGCACTTTGCCAACGAGTTTCTCGACAAGATACTGCTGATGTTCCAGAAGAGAAGAAGAGACGCCAAAGAGCGCCCCCAAGAGGACATCGCGGCCGACCACGGGATCGCGGAATTTGCCCTGCAGCATGCGGGTCCAGGAAACAATCGTGTCCGGCCAATGGCGCCGGACGTAGGGTTCAAGAGCTACGTACAGGAGCCACGTGAATGAAGCGAAAAAGAGACCCACGCTGATCGAGAGAATCAGGAACACGACTTCAAGAAATGAAGAGATATGATGGGCCAGCAGCGCCCAATTCAGCACGCCAGCCGCAAGAATGAAAACGGCAAGCCGCGAAGCGCCCTGATAATCGCCGCGCCCCAAGCGAATATTCCTTCGAGCAATCCAGACCGCGCCGCCAATCAAGATGCCCAGCAAAGTGAGACCAAAAATCTGGCCGATGTGGTTCTGAGTCCTGTTGACGGCTTCCATGCGCTGAGGATGAGTCCAGGGAGAGATGAGTTGAAAGTAGATGGGCTCGCCGCGGTAAGAAGCGGCCTCAATGCGCAAAGGAATGTCGGTGCGGCCGGGCCAGGTTCCTTCCCAGGCAGCGCGAGTATCTCCCCAAGCCAAGGGAAACCACTTTGGCGAAACCGGTTTGAATTTTGCAGGATCGAGCCCTGCGGCTGTGAAGAGCGGATTCCAGTTTGGCGGACGGGCCTCGCCTGCCGATTCATCCACCTGGGGGGGAACTGCCTCAAAATGCAGCAGCCTGCCATCGGCGCTGAGATTGACCAACTCCATGCCCGAAAGACTCTCAGAAGGTTCGGTCGGTGTAATGCGTCCCCAAATGAGGTTGTCCTGAGGAGAAAAGGAAACCAGAGAGCGCGGGCTTTGGCGATACCAGAAGATGACAGGAGGCGGCTCGGGCAAGCGTAAGGCGTTCCAGCGCGTGGAAGTGCGAAGCTGCGTTTCGATGAAATGAAAATAGTCGTTGTTGAGGGTAAAGCCCGAGGCCGAATCTGCCGGCGCGGCGTTGTAGCCCAGAGAGCGGATGATATCTCTGGCATGTGCCGCGAGTGTTTCGGGACCATCCCCGAATGGCAGCATCGCGATCATTTTTGTTCGGCTGGCAATCACAAAAAGCAGAAGAGCAAGGCTGGCGGCAACTCCCAGAAAACATGCCAGTGCCGTGAGCGGACGGAGGCCTTCACTTTGGCCTGACGCCGCGACCATTTCGGGCGAGGGAGTCTCTCCCGCGGCGAGCGCGGCAGCCATCGGATCGCCTCCGGGCAAAGCCGCAGCCACTTGCAAAGCGGAAGCAGGCCGCTGCGCGGGGTCTTTTTCCAAGCAGCGAAGAATGACCCGCTCCAGAAGCGGATCGAGATCTTTCACAAGAGTAGACGGCCGGGAAATTTCCCCTCGCTCGCGCAGCCGGATGAGCTCGGGTAAGGTTGCGGCGTCCAAGGCGCGTTTACCAGTGAGCAGCTCGTAGAGAACGAGTCCCAACGCATAGAGGTCGCTCTTGAGCGTGACTTCCTTGCCAGAGAGCTGCTCCGGCGCCATATACGCGGGCGTGCCCGCCCGAACTTCCGCGCCCTGAAGGCTCGCAGCAACGCCGGCCAGGCCAAAATCCGTAATGCGCGCTTTTCCAAGGCCGTCGAGCATCACGTTCGCGGGCTTCAAATCGCGATGGATGACGCCGCGCTCGTGCGCCGCAGCCAGGCCTGCGCAGATTTGGCGCGCGATTTCCGTGGCTTTATCCGGAGACAGGCGCCCGATCCTGCGGATCAGGGAGGCAAGATCCTCGCCGTCCACATACTCCATGGTCAGGTAGGTAACGCCATCGGTTTCGCCGATATCGAAGACGCGGCATACGTTGGGATGCGAAACCTGGCGAGCGATGCGCACTTCGGAATGAAAACGCTCGAGAGCGGAGGCATCGGCGGTCAACTTTTCCGGAAGGAACTTGACGGCCACAGTCTGGCTGAGCTTCAAGTCCTCGGCGCGGTAGACTTCGCCCATGCCGCCGCGTCCTGCAAGAGCCACGATGCGGTAACGATCCGCGACAATCATTCCGGGAGTGAAGCGGCCCCCACCGATGGGGTCGGAGCTGGAGAGACGGGGCGCCGCGCTGCCGGGAGTTTTTCCGATTCGCGAAGAAGGCGATGGAACTGGAGTTCCGCGTGGAGTGGGAGGAGCGATGGTCTCGCCTTCCGCACTTTCAAACGCCATGCTTGAGTTCTGGCCTACTTGCTCGCCGCAAGCAGGACAAAATTTGTTCCTTGGAGCCAGCTCACTGCCGCATTCGGGACAGAACATAGGGATCGCGATTTTAGCACTTCATGGGATGCGAGAGCGTTGCTTTGCACAGTTCAGGAAATGCGTTCGACGAGGACCGCCGTGCCGTAAGCCAGGACTTCCGTCACGCCTGACATCACTTCCGTCGCGTCGTAACGGAAGGCCAGAACAGCGTTGGCACCATGTGCGGCGGCGTGCTGGAGCAAGAGTTCATAGGCCTGCTCGCGGGCCTTTTCGCACAGGTCCGTGAGTATGGTGATGTTCCCGCCCACGATGGTCTGCAGTGCGGCGCCCAGATTTCCAATCACGCTGCGCGAGCGGACGACGATTCCTCTAACGACCCCAAAATTTCGTGTGACCCGATAGCCAGGTAGATCGAAAGCGCCAGTTACCATCGAAGAGTCAACGCGGCCATTCATGTGAGGTACCCTCCAGGATTTCGCCCGAACCGATTGTTACGGCGGACGTTTACCGCTGCGATTCTACCTGTTCAGATGCTTGTGCGCGAGCCTCCATGCTTTGTTATCCTCGGCTAGCGTGGAAACTCTCTTTCAAATTCTGGCGATCCTGCAGATCCTGGCGGGGCTATATCTGATCTATCAGGCCATGGAATGGCGCGGATATGCGCGCCGGCGGATGTTTACGGATCCGGGCTTTTTTGCGCCCCGGACAGCGGTTCTGTGCCCCTGCAAGGGAATGGAGCCGGGTTTGGAACAAAATCTGAATTCCCTGTGTGAATTCAACCACCAGAACTATGAAGTGTTTTTTATCCTTGCCTCCGAGACCGATCCGGCCGCGGGGCTCGTAAAGCGCGTGGCTTCACAGTCGAAGGTGAAGGCACACCTGATCTTTGCCGGGCAGCCTCAGGGCTGCTCTGAGAAGGTGAACAATCTGCGTGTGGCGATCGAGCAACTTCCTCCCGAATTCGAGGTGCTTGTTTTCACCGACTCAGACGGGAGGCCAGGGCGCTCGTGGCTGCACCATCTCGTCGCTCCGCTGAATGATTCCAGGACCGGCGCCACGACGACCATGCGCTGGCTTATTCCGAATCGGTCCAATTTTGCGACCTTGCTGCTGGCCGCGTGGAATGCGCCGCTGGTAAGCATGCTCAGCGAGAAGGGCAAGAATTTCTGCTGGGGCGGAGGCACGGCGATCCGCCGCACAATTTTCGATCAAATCAACGTCCTCGAGGAGTGGCAGGGTTCCGTCAGCGATGATTATTCGCTGACCGCCGCGATTGAGCGATCCGGACGCCCGATCGTGTTTCTTCCGGAATGCTTAACGGTATCGTTTGCGGAAACGGATTTTCAGGGTCTGCTCGAATTCACGAATCGCCAGATCCTGATCACGCGCGTCTATTCTCCAAAAATGTGGGGAATCGCTTTTGCCACGCATGCCCTTTTCTGCATTACCGTAGTCCTGGGAACCATTCTGACGCTGGGTAACCTGATTGCGACACTTCCTGCATTACCCTTTGCTGGACTGACCTTTCTCCCGTTTCTTCTCGCTGCGATTCGGGCATCACTTCGCACCGCGACGGTTTCGGAACTTCTTCCGGTCTTTCGCCCGCAAATCATGGGGCAATCCTGGGTCTATATCATCCTCGGACTGTTCCTGCCCTTCTTGTTTCTCGTGAACTTCGTCTCTTCGACCGTGACGCGAAAAATCGTCTGGCGAGGAATTCGCTACGAGGTCATTTCACCGCAGCAGACGCGAATCCTGAGCCATTAGGGAGCCGAAAGGCAGTTCGAGCCGGACCAACGCAGGGATTCCGTCAAATTATCCACAATCACTCCTATGTTGACGAATTTCTGTGGATAACTCGTGAAGCTGAAAGCATCTGCAGAAAATCCACAGTACCTTGAGCAAGAAAAATCCGAGAGAGAGATTCAGTTGATCGGCAGGGTTTCAAAGAGGGATTTCGTGGAAAATTTTCAAGCACTATGCAATTCCTACCCGGATATGAAGGCTGCGTGCGAGCACAATGTGAATAAGTCTTCCGTTTTTGAGTAGTTTAGAACCAAGCCGGTTTGGAATAGTGCTTGCTGACTTTGCCTAGTTCGGTGGAGCGTTCGCAGGCGGTTTCCTATCGGTACTCCTTCTCGCGCCTCGGCGTAACCGAATCTGAGGGTATGTCCCGGGGTGCCTGTCCCGCATTCCGATGTTGTCATTGACCGTTCGCCCAGTCGTGAAACGGTGCAGGCCTCACTCCGAGGCTGGCGCAATTGATTTGAAAGTTCAAATTGCTTTAGGAATCTGCATCCGGAGGAGTCCAAGTGAAGGTAATCCGCAGAACCGAACCAGTTCGATCCATTAAGGATTCCCACCCAGCGAATCCAAGCGAAACCTATTTTTTCTATGACAAGAATACGGGAGCCACGCATTTCCACGTGCAGGCAGGTCCAGACGGGCGTTTCCCGGTGGACCAGGCGGCTGGCCTGCTCGCCATGCACTGTATGGTGCGAGGGCAATCGCCCAGCGATTACCTCGTCATGGTGCGAGCGGATCACGAAGAATTTGAGGAGCTGGCTGTGCGTGCCAGCAAGCTGCTCGAGGCAGGCAAGTCCGTAAAGAGCCATGTGAGGTTGACGCGCCGTGAAGAGGAAGTTTTGGACGGCGTGATGCATAGCCTGGCAAACAAGGAGATAG
>Ga0335078_10003153_pt1 | contig 24623 bp, 26 predicted proteins | sample Lox_Sample_32_FD_206711 | JGI IMG/M metagenome (GOLD analysis project Ga0335078, IMG submission 206711) | Soil microbial communities from Loxahatchee National Wildlife Refuge, Florida, United States - Lox_Sample_3.2 | ecosystem: Environmental > Terrestrial > Soil > Wetlands | place: USA... | reverse complement strand
GGCCGAGCTCGCGACCTTGCGCACCACCGAAGGCCTCGCCGAAATCGTGGTGGCGGCGATCGAGCGGCTTGCCGCGACGGCCTGATCGGCTGCCTTGCGATTGCCCGAGTGCGCGGGCATATCAGTGTCACCGTCCCGGCCAAACCGCATGAAAAAACGCCTCGCCATTGTTCCGCTTCTGCTCTGCCTTGCGCTGCCGGCGCAGGCGCAAACCGCGCCGGCGCCGTTCGACGGCGACCTGCAGCGCCTCGCCGAGATCATGGGCTCGCTGCACTATCTGCGCGCGGTCTGCGGGACCAACGAAGGGCAGAAATGGCGCAACGAGATGCAGGCGCTGATCGACGCCGAGGCGCCCGAAGGCGAGCGGCGGCGCAAGATCGTGGCGAGCTTCAATCGTGGTTATCGGGGGTTCCAGCAGACCTATCGCACCTGCACCCCGGCCGCCGACCTCGCCATCCGCCGCTATCTCGACGAGGGCGCCAAGATCGCGCGCGACATCACCGCGCGTTACGGCAATTAAGTGTGCAAAACACGCACTGGTATTAACCTTTCCTCAAGCTCGCGGCTTGGTGGGCTCGGCTTGCGTGCTAACGTCCCGCGGGGACTTGGGATGCGTTAAAGGAACGGCCGGGGACAAAGGTCATCATGACGACAGTGGAGCGAGCAACTCAATCACGTGAGCCGCTGCCGGACCACGAGCAAAAGCGCGTGGCCTTGGGCTACTTGCAGGAAGCATGGGCGGAAGCGCGCCTCGATGGCATCGAGGACGATTGCCTGGCGCAGGCCTGCCTGTTCACCGCCTTCGCCGAATTTGTCACCACCTACGGGGAAGACGCCGCGGCGAAATTCGCCGAAGGCCTGAGCGCGCGCATCCGCAACGGAGAATTTTCGCTGGACCGGCGCCGTCAATAAGCCGCTCCCCGATCCGGACGCGCCTTATTTCGGTTCAGCCAGGCCGAAATGGCGCTTGAGCACGGCGTCGACATCGGCCGGGTAGAACGGCTTCTTCAGCAAAGCGAGCGCCTCCGACAGATGCGGGCTGGCGGCCGCGCCGCGCCCCGGCGCCGGCGACATCACGACGACGGCGGTGCCGCGGCGCGCGCGCTTGATCCCCTGCAGAATGTCGGCGCCGTTGAGCCCCGGCATGCTGGAGTCGAGGAACACCAGCCCGATCCCGGTCTTGCGCAAGCTTTCGAGCGTGTCGGCACTATCGGCGGCCTCGTGCACGTCGAGCTGGAAGCGGCAGGCGCCAAGGATCTTGCGCACGACGCCGCGCAGCGAATCGGAATCGGAGGCAACGAGAACCGGCGTCGGCATTTTCGCGCGGATGCAGATTTCGACGAACTTGCGCGCCTCGGCGGCATTGCCGGGCACCGGCAGCACGCCGTCGACCGTATCGGGGAGCGCTGCGCCGCGCGCAGCGGAGGCGAACACGAGCGGCGCCGGCTTTTTGGCGCGCGCGGCCTTGCACAGGGACTTGGTGTCCGCACCGTCAAGCGCCGCATCCGCGACGCAGAAGTCGACGCCGCCGCGGCTGATCGCGACCTTGGCGGCCGACGCCGTGCCCGACTCGAAGTCGATCGGAACCGAGGCCCGCCCGGCGGCGTCGCGCCACAGAGCCTCGGCGTCGGCGGCCGCGCCCACCAGCACCATACGGAGCGAAACGAGGTCGCCACTCATCGTCGTCCCTTACGTCCCTGTCCTCATCAGCTCCGGCGGAACAGGGCCGGACGAGGGGGTGCTTCGTTACCGTTGATAACTACTCATGGTCGAATATTTTTCTACAGTTTTCTCGCGTGATGAAAGCTTTTGGGGAAAACATTTGTAACCGGGAATAAGTGCGATAGCGTGTATTTCGCACGGTCTGCGCGGAAAATTTAGCTTGCCAAGGTTTCCAGGAAACGCACACGTTCGCCCTGCGCCGGCGCGGTCAGGTCGCCGTCCCACATCACCCTGTGACCCCGCACGAAGGTCCCGACCGGCCAGCCGGTGACGCTCATGCCGGCGTAGGGCGTCCAGCCCGCGCGTGAGGCGATCCATGCGTCGGTGATGGTCTGGCGTCGCGTGAGATCGACCACCGTCACGTCGGCGTCGTAGCCGGCGGCGATCCGGCCCTTGCCCGCGATGCCGAACACGCGCGCCGGCCCGGCGCTGGTCAGGTCGACGAAGCGCAGCAGCGACAGGCGTCCGGCATTGACGTGGTCGAGCATGAGCGGCACCAGCGTCTGCACGCCGGTCATGCCCGAATGGGTCTTCGGATAGGGATGCGATTTTTCCTCGCGCGTGTGCGGCGAGTGATCGGAGCCGACGCTGTCGATGACGCCTTGCGCGAGGCCTCGCCACAGGCCTTCACGGTGAGCGGCATCGCGGATCGGCGGATTGAGCTGCGCCAGCGTGCCGAGCCGCTCGTAGCAGCCCGGCGCTTCCAGCGTGAGATGCGCGGGCGTTGCTTCCGCGGTGGCGACGTCCTTGTGGCCGGCGAGGAACTCCGCCTCCTCCATGGTGGTGACATGCAGCACGTGCACGCGTTTTCCCGTCTCATGGGCGAGCGCGATCAGCCGCTGCGTGCACATCAGCGCGGCCTGCGCGTCGCGCCAGACCGGGTGCGAGCGCGGGTCACCTTCGACGCGCAGGTGCATGCGCTCGCGCAGCCGGTACTCGTCCTCGGAATGAAAGGCGGCGCGGCGGCGGGTGGTTTTCAGCACCGCACGCACGCCCTCGTCGTCCTCGATCAACAGCGAGCCGGTGGAGGAGCCCATGAACACCTTCACCGCGCAGACGCCGGGCAGCATTTCCAGCTCGCCGAGGTGCCTGGTGTTCTCGCGCGTGGCGCCGGCGTAGAAGGCAAAATCGCAGTGCATGCGGTGGTGGCCGCGTCTGACCTTGTCGGCGATCGTCTCCGCCGTCGTCGTGGTCGGATCGGTGTTCGGCATCTCGAACACGGCGGTGACGCCGCCGAGCACGGCGCCGCGCGAGCCGGATTCGAGGTCCTCCTTGTGGGTCAGGCCGGGCTCGCGGAAATGCACGTGGCTGTCGATGACGCCGGGCAAAAGATGCAGACCGCGGCAGGCGACCGTCTGGCCGGCCGACGCCCGCGACAGGTCGCCGATGGCGGCGAACTTGCCGGCGCGGATGCCGAGGTCGCGAACGCCCTCGCCATCGTGGTTGACGACGGTGCCGCCCTTGAGGATGAGGTCGTAGGTTTCAGCCATTGATGCCCGTCGGGCTTGAGCCTTGCGCAACAGCGCTTACGTTCCGGCGCGAGTTCTGGCAAGAGATTTGGCATGAAAGCAGCCCTCCTCCCCGACCGCGGCGTGGTCAAGGTCGCCGGCGACGACGCCCGGCGTTTCCTCAACGGGCTCATCAGCAACGACATGGGCAAGGTCAATCCGGGCCAGGCGCGCTTTGCCGCGCTGCTGACGCCGCAGGGCAAGATCATCGTCGATTTCATCGTCGCCGAGGCGGAGCCCGGCGACGGCGGCGGCTTCTTCCTCGATTGCCCGCGGGCACTGGCGCCGGCGATCGCCGAGAAACTGAACTTCTACAGGCTGCGCGCCAAGGTGGCGGTCGACAACCTGTCCGACGCGCTCGGCGTCATGGCCGCGTGGGACGGTGCGGGTTTGAGTGAATTCGGGCTGTCCTATACGGATCCGCGCCTGCCCGCGCTCGGCACGCGCACCGTCCTGCCGCCCGATCTTGCCGCCGAAGCCGCCGCCGATCTCGGCGCGACGCTCGCCGATGCGGAGGCCTATGATTCGCATCGCATCGCCCTCGGCGTGCCGCGCGGCGGCGAGGATTTCATCTACGGCGACACCTTTCCGCACGAAGCCGACATGGATCAGCTCGCCGGCGTCGACTTCGAGAAAGGCTGCTATGTCGGCCAGGAGGTCGTCTCGCGCGTCGAGCATCGCGGCAGCGCGCGCAGGCGCATCGTGCCGGTCGCCTACGAGCTTGCGCCCGCGACCGGCCAGCCGGTGATGGCGGGGGAGAAAGACGTCGGCACGCTGATGTCGGCGGCCAAGGGCCGCGGCCTCGCCTTCGTGCGGCTCGACCGCGTCGCCGACGCGCTGGCCGCCGGCACGCCGCTGCTCTGCGGCAACCTGCCGGTGCAATTGGTGAAGCCAGACTGGGCGCGCTTCCCCTGGCCGGGCGAGAAGCCGCAATGAGCGCCGTGCACGCCGACGGTCTCCCGCGCTGCCCGTGGCCAAGGCAGGACCCGCTTTATGTCGCCTATCACGACGAGGAATGGGGCGTGCCGGAATGGGATGACCGCGCGCTGTTCGAGAAGCTCGTCCTCGACGGCTTCCAGGCCGGGCTGTCGTGGATCACCATTTTGCGCAAGCGCGACAACTTCCGCCGCGCCTTCGACGATTTCCAGCCGGAGAAAATCGCCCGCTACACGCCGAACAAGATCGAACGGCTGATGCAGGACGCCGGCATCGTGCGCAACCGCGCCAAGATCGAGGGCGCGGTGCTTTCGGCGCGCGGCTATCTCGACACCATGGCGAAGGGCCCGGGCTTTTCCGCGCTGCTCTGGGATTTTCTCGACGGCCAGCCGAAGGTGAACAACTTCCGCAGCATCAAGCAGGTGCCGGCGGAGACCGACATCTCGCGCAAGATGTCGAAGGAATTGATCGGCCGCGGCTTTAAATTCGTCGGCCCGACCATCGTCTATGCCTTCATGCAGGCGGTCGGCATGGTCAACGACCATCTGGTGACGTGCTATCGCCACAAGGCCGTCGCCAAGCTCGGCATGCGGAAATGAGCAAGGCGCGCACCGCTAAGAAAAGCGCGCGCGCCTGGCAGCGTATGCTGTCGGGGCGTCGGCTCGACCTGCTCGACCCCTCGCCGCTCGACGTCGAGATCGAGGACATCGCGCACGGTCTCGCGCGCGTGGCGCGCTGGAACGGACAGACCAAGGGCGCGCATATCTTCTCGGTCGCCCAGCACGCGCTCTTGGTCGAGGCGCTGGCGCGCGCCAAATCGCCGCGGCTCGACGCGTCGGGCCGCCTGGCGGTGCTGCTGCACGACGCCCCGGAATACGTGATCGGCGACATGATCTCGCCGTTCAAGGCGGTGATCGGCGACAGCTACAAGGCGGTGGAGCATCGGCTGCTCGCCGCCATCCATCTGCGCTTCGGCCTGCCGGCGACGCTGCCGGAAACCTTGCGCGGCCTGATCAAGGCGGCCGACCGCTCCGCCGCCCATCTCGAGGCGACGCGGCTTGCCGGCTTCGAGACCGCCGAGGCCCGCCGCTTTTTCGGCCCGCCGCCGAAATTTTCGGCGACGCTCGAGCGCGACTATCTGACGCCCTGGCCGGCCGGCACCGCCGAAGCACGCTTTAAGGAGCGGTTCAAGAAACTCTTGCGCGGCTGATTCAACGGATATTGAGATGCTTTCCCCAAGCACATTGGCGTCACAGATATGACAAACGAGTCACACCCTATGAAGGCCGCATGATCCACGTCTGCTCGCTTGCCCGCCTGCACGACACCGTCGACGCAACCGGCGCGCGCCATATCGTCACGCTGCTGCGGCTGACCGACCGCGTCGAGCGGCCGGCGCACATCGCGCCGGAGAATCATCTGGTGCTCGCCGTCGACGACATCACCGCGCCGGTGGACGGCTATGCCGCGCCGGGCGAGGAGCACGTGCAGCGGCTGATCGACTTCGTCGGCAAATGGGACCGCGCCGCGCCCATGGTGGTGCATTGCTTCGCCGGCATCAGCCGCTCGACCGCCGGCGCCTTTGTCGCCGCCTGCGCACTTAACCCGCGACGCGACGAAATGGCGATCGCCTGGGAGGTGCGGCGAGCCTCGCGCACCGCGCAGCCCAACGCACGCATCGTCTCGATCGCCGACCGCCTGCTCAAGCGGCAGGGACGCATGGTACGCGCGATCGAGACCATCGGTCCCGGCGATCTCGCCACCGAAGGCCGCCCGTTCCGGCTCGATATCGACTGAGCGCTCCGCTAGATTGGTGCCGTATCAATCAGGGGGGCGGTGTGACGGATAAAAAATACGGCGTGGTGTCGCCCGAGGTGCTCACCTCGCATGACGGGCTCGGCTTCCTGAGCGCGATCGTCGCCGGCACCATTCCCAACCCGCCGATCAGCGAGGTGCTCGGCTTCCATCTCACCGAGGTCGAATACGGCCGCGCGGTGTTCGCGGGCCTGCCGGAATTCCGCCACTACAACCCCATCGGCACCGTGCATGGCGGCTTCGCTATGACGTTGCTCGATTCAGCGCTCGGCTGCGCGGTGTTCTCGACGCTGGTCAAAGGCGAGGGCTGGACCACGCTCGAGATCAAGGTCAATTTGGTGCGGCCGCTGACCAAGGACACCGGCATGGTGCGCGCGGAAGGCCGCATCGTGCATCGCGGCCGCACCATGGCGACCTCGGAAGGCGACCTCAAGGACCGCGCCGGCAAGCTCTATGCCCACGCCACCACGACGACCATGATCTTCCCGGCAAAGGGCTAAGCGGCCGCGCTGCGCGAAATGGCCTTGAACCGAAGCGGGCCGCGCCGCGACCAAGACTGCGAAGGCGACTTCGGCGATTGGGCATCGTTGGGAGAACGACCATGGCTATCCGCTATTATCACACGCAGCGCGGCACGCTGACGCTCGCCGCAATGACCGTCGCGGCCATCGTCACGGCTTCGGCCGCCTATTTCGATCCATCGTCACCCGCGCGGTTGCCGCTGTTCGCCTTGACCGTCGGTTTTGTGGTGCTGGCCTGGCTCTTTTCCTCGCTGACGGTCGAGGTAAACGAGCGCGAATTTCGCTGGTATTTCGGCCCGGGCCTCTGGCGCTACCGGCTCGCGCTCAGCGACATCGAAACCACGCAGGTCGTGCGCAATTCGCTCGCCAATGGCTTCGGCATCCGGGTGCGGCCGGGCTTCCGCCTCTACAATGTGTCGGGCCTGGACGCGGTCGAGCTGCGCCTGAAGAGCGGCGACATCCGTCGCATCGGCAGCGACGATGCGCAAGCGCTGGCCGCCGCGCTGAAAACCTGAGGGCCGCGAGCAGTTCTGGCTAAGCGTTCGTTAGTTGTTGTCGGCGGCGAGCGATGGCCGCAGGCCGAGCGGGCCGCGGCCCCGATGCGCGCTGCGGATCACATGCGCGCGGCCTTGATTGCGGGTGAATTCGCAATAGGCGAAGCCTAAGCCCTGCACCGAGCCGCGGAAGCTCGCCTCGCCGGTGCGCTCCAGGTTGAAGCAGGGCTGAATCGGCAGCCCGCGCAGCGAGGCGCACACCGATTCGCCGCGCACCTGCAGCGTGCCGGCCGGCAGCGCGGCATAGCGCACCTGGCCCTCGCCGCGGAATTGGATGGAGCCGACCACGGAGCCGTCGGCATGCACGCGACCCTGGCCGCGCGTGCCTTCGAAGCAGGTGTAGGAGAACAGCTTGCCGATGACGAAGCGGCGCGCTTCCTCGGCGCTCATCTCGCCGGCGACAGCAGGCACCGCAGCCAACAGGCCGACCGCAAACGCGACTTCACGCACCATATGCGCACTCCGACTGACGCCACCGGTTTACAGAACCCACGGCCTGCCGATCAAGACCAGCGGACTCTATCTGCCGTTCGTCGACAAATCCTGAACGTGTTTACCCGATTTTGACCACGATTCGTCCGCGCACCTGGCCGGCCAAAATGGCCGCGGCCGCCGCGGGAACCCCGGAAAGATCGATTTCCTGGGTCATTGCGGCCAGTTTTTGGCGGTCCAGGTCGTTTTCCAGACGTTTCCACGCTTCGCGCCGGCGCGAAATCGGGCACATCACGGAATCGATGCCGTAAAGACACACGGCGCGAAGAATAAATGGGGCGACCGAGGTCGGCAGGTCCATGCCGCCGGCGAGCCCGCAGGCGGCGACCGCGCCGCCATAGCGGGTCATCGACAAAAGGTTGGCGAGCGTAGTGGAACCCACGCTGTCCACCGCCCCGGCCCAGCGCTCCTTGTTGAGCGCCCGCGGCGGGCCGGCGAGGTCCTTGCGCTCGACGATCTCGGTCGCGCCCAGGCCCTTGAGATAGTCGGCCTCCTGCGGGCGGCCGGTGACCGCACTGACGGCAAAGCCGCGCTTGGCCAGGATCGCCACGGCAACCGAGCCGACGCCGCCGGCCGCCCCGGTGACCGCGATCGGCCCGCGCTCGGGCGTGAGGCCGTGGCCTTCGAGCGCCATCACCGCCAGCATAGCGGTATAGCCCGCGGTGCCGATCGCCATCGCCTCGCGCGCGGTCATGGTCTGAGGCAGCGGCACCAGCCAGTCGCCCTTCACCCGCGCCTTCTCGGCATAGGCGCCGAGATGGGTCTCGCCGCAGCCCCAGCCGTTGAGGATGACCTTGTCGCCCGGCTTCCAGGCCGGATGGCTGGAGGCCTCCACGGTGCCGGCGAAATCGATGCCGGCGATCATCGGGAAGCGGCGCACCACCGGCGACTTGCCGGTGATGGCGAGCCCGTCCTTGTAGTTGACGCCGGAATACTCGACGCGGACGGTGACGTCGCCGTCCACCAAATTGGCGTCGTCGAAATCGCTGAGCGCGGCCTTGGTGCCGCTCTCCGCCTTCTCGATCACAATCGCCTTGAATGTCGCCACGGAACGCCTCGCTGATAGGCAGGATCAGCGGCATTCATGGCGCGGCGAGGCTATCGGCGCAAGCGGCTCATACCGCCGAAGGCTCCAGCCGGCCGATCGGCTGCTCGACGATGGGCAGATTGATCATCGCCGACATCACGCCGAAAAACACCGATAGCCACCACACCGGATTGTAGGAGCCGTAGGTGTCGAACACGTAGCCGCCCAGCAACACGCCGAGAAAGCCGCCGACCTGATGGCTGAAGAAGGCAAAGCCGAACAGCATGGCGAGCCAGCGCGTGCCGAACATGACCGCCACCAGCGACGACGTCGGCGGTACCGTCGACAGCCACAGCAGGCCGGTGACGGCGCCGAAGATCAGCGTGGTCACCGGGCTCGGCGGCAGCGTGATGAACACCGCGATCGACAGCGCGCGGGCAAAATAGATGATCGACAGGATGTAGCGCTTGGGCATGCGGTTGCCGAGATAACCGGACGCCAACGAGCCGACGATGTTGAACAGGCCGATGGTGGCCAGCGTCCAGCCGCCGATCTCGGCGGAGAGACCGCGGTCGACGAGATAAGACGGCAGATGCACCGTCACGAACGCCAGTTGGAAACCGCAGGTGAAGAAGCCGAGCACCAGCAGCACATAGCTGCGATGGCCGAAGGCTTCCGCCATGGCCTGGCGAAACGACTGCGGCGGCAGCGCCACCGCCGCCGTTGCCGCGGCGCTGGCACGCGGTGTGGCGAGCGCGATCGCCAGCGGCAAAATGAGCATCGTCACGCCGGCGAAGATCGTCAGCGCCGTCTGCCAGCCGAATTTGTCCATCAGCGCCACGCCGATCGGAGAGTAGAGGAACTGGCCGAATGAGCCAGCGGCGGTGCCGACGCCGAAAGCAAGCGAACGCCAGCTTGCTGGCAGCAGCTTGCCGAACGCGCCGATCACCAGGTTGAACGAGCAGCCGGACAATCCAAACCCGATCATCACCCCGGCGGTGAGATCGAGCGCGCCGGGCGTCGTCGCGTGGACCATCAGCGCCAGGCCGAGCGCATACAAAGCGGCACCGACCATCATGACGCGGCTGGCGCCGAAGCGGTCGGCGATACCGCCGGCGAACGGCTGGCCGATGCCCCACAGCAGGTTCTGGATAGCGAGCGCCAGCGAGAAGACGTCGCGGCCCCAATGGTGCTCCTGCGACAGCGGCGTCAGGAAAAAGCCGAGCGAAGAGCGCGGCCCGAAACTGACCATTGCGATCAGGCAGCCGCAGACCACGACCACCAAGGGCGTGCGCCAGCCGATAGCGGCCGTCTCGCCCGCCGCAGATTGCACTGACATCTTTATGGCCGCTCCAGCCGGACCGTCTTCACGATTTTGCCCGCGAAGGGATTCGCGGGCATATCAAACAAGATAGTGCGTCCGCCGGCCCCGCCAAAACGAATTATCGTGATGCCGAGCATCAGCGCCGCGCATGGCTGCGCGCGCGAGGCAAGTGCCTACATCTTCTTGACTTCTTCGGCGGTGGTCTTGGCGTCGCCCCACTTTGGCTCGGCGGCGCCGTCGCCCCAAGCGCGCGGGCGGTAGAAGATAAGGCCGCCCAGCCGGTCCATGCGCTTCATCTCGCCGACCCAGTTCGGGTGCGCCCAGTAGTCGTGATAGTGCGTGGATTTGGCCACCTCCGGCATCCACAGCTTGCCGTCGAGCATGTCGCGCGCGATGTGCTTGGCGCGGTCCCAGGCCAGCGGCTCGGTGACCACGTCGGGGATGCCGTCGCAGGCGAAGGTGAACTGGCAGGCGAGATGGCGGTTGGCGTTCTGGTAGACGACGCCGCAGACGTCGTTCGGATAGAACGGCGAGAACACCCGGTTCATCACCACTTGCGCCACCGCAATCTGCGCGCGCACCGGCTCGTCGCGCGATTCGAAATAGACGGCGTTGGCGAGACACTTCTCCGCTTTGGCGCGCGCCGGTCCGGCGAGCCCGAGCCGCTGGGCCGGCGACTTCGGATGCTGGTCAACGCCGGTGACCTCGCCCTTGGCGGCGATGCTCTCGCCGGCTTTGTCGTCGTCCTCCTGCGGCGCGGCCAGCGCCGATTGCTTGATGTCGGGATCGACCGAGGCCATCACCACGGGCGCGCCGCCCGCCGCCCAGGGCGCGATCTGCTCCAGGCCCGGCGCCAGCGGATCGGCGCCGAAAAAGATCTGCGCGCTGTCTTTGTGATCGGGCGCCGGCGGCCGCGCGGCCGGCGGCGGCACTTGCTCGCCGGGCGCGTCGGCGAACTGGTAATCGGCGTAAGGGTCGAAGCGGCTCGATTGGTCGTCCTTGAGCGGCGCGTCGGCTTCCGCCTGCGGCACCGGCTCGACCGCCAGGACCGGCGGCAACGGCGGCAGCGGCTCGCGCGACCGCGCAATGAATGAATCGTGTTTGTCCTTGCGGTTGACCGCCGGGTAGCGCAGCGGCGCGTTCGGATCGCCGAGGAACTGCGAGGCGATCGAAGCGGCGATGTCGGTCGGATCGAAATTGGCCAGCGCGTAAAGCGGTGGATGCGGAATCGTCGTGCCGATCGGATTCGGCATGCTGAACGTGGCGGCGTGGATGGTGCCGAAGGGCGAGGCGATGACGTGCGCATAGGCGCGCGCGGCGACCCCCGGCTGCCGCACCAAGAGCGCGCCGAGATCCTGAAAGCCGATCGTCGTGGGCATGAGCGCGAAGACCAAGGCGCCAAGGACGACCGAGGCTTGCCTTCTCTGCCGACGCTTCCGCGAAACCGCCATGACCCCGCTCACGCGACGCAATGCATGTCCTTCGGCAGATGTCCGCTGCCCGGTTCGCCGGTTGTCGGAAATCATGCTCGTGCCGGCGCAACTCGGCCGGGTTGTCGACAATGCGACCGATCTTTTTATGGGCTGATTAACCTTGCGAACGCGTTAACCGTATCCAGCACGGGAACTTTCCCCAACCATCGCAAGCAGGGCCACGCCGCCAACCGCGGTCTTTTACCGCCGCGATCTTGGCTAAGAACCATTAACCATATTGCGATCGGCGCGGCCGCGCCCCTAACAGAAATGGCCGGGTCGAGCCCGGCCATTACAAACCTGCCGTCGTTGCCGGTCGCTTACGCCTGGCTGGCGGCCGCCTTGCCCAAGGCCGCCTGCGCCGCGGCGAGCCGCGCGATCGGCACGCGGAATGGTGAGCACGACACATAGTCGAGCTTGACCTGGTGGCAGAAGGCGACCGAGGCCGGATCGCCGCCGTGTTCGCCGCAGATGCCGACCTTGAGCTTCGAGCGCACCTTGCGCCCGCGCTCGACGCCGATCTTCACCAGTTCGCCGACGCCCTGCTGGTCGATCGACACGAACGGATCGCCGGGCAGAATGCCGCGCCCGGTATAGATGCCGAGGAAGCTCGCGGCGTCGTCGCGCGAAATGCCGAACGTGGTCTGCGTCAGATCGTTGGTGCCGAAGGAGAAGAACTCGGCGGTCTCCGCGATCTCGCCGGCGAGCAGCGCGGCACGCGGCAGTTCGATCATGGTGCCGACCTGATAGGTCAGCTTGGCGCCGGTCTCGTTCTCCACCGCCTTGGCCATGGCGTCGATGCGCGCCTTGACCAGATCGAGCTCCATCTTGGTCGCGATCAGCGGCACCATGACTTCCGGCACCACCGGCTTGTCGGTGCGTTTGGCCGCCTCGACCGCGGCCTCGAAAATGGCGCGCGCCTGCATCTCGGCCACTTCCGGATAGGCGATGGCGATGCGGCAGCCGCGGAAGCCGAGCATCGGGTTGAACTCGGCGAGCTCCTTGGCGCGGTCGGCGAGCTTGCGCGGATCGGCGCCCATCGCTTTTGCCACTTCCGCGATCTCCGCCTCGCCGTGCGGCAGGAATTCGTGCAGCGGCGGATCGAGCAGGCGGATGGTGACCGGCCGGCCGCCCATGATCTCGAACAGCTCGACGAAATCGGCGCGCTGCATCGGCAGCAGCTTGGCGAGCGCGGCGCGGCGCGATTTCTCGTCGTCGGCGAGGATCATCTCGCGCACCGCCTGGATGCGGTCTTCGTCGAAGAACATGTGTTCGGTGCGGCACAATCCGATGCCCTCGGCGCCGAAGCGCACGGCGGCTTTGGCATCGGCCGGCGTATCGGCATTGGCGCGCACGCCGAGCTTGCGCACCTTGTCGGCCCAGCCGATCAGCGTGGAGAACTCGCCGGAGAGCTGCGGCTCGATCATGTCGACCTTGCCGGCCAGCACCTGGCCGGTCGAGCCGTCGACGGTGATGAAGTCGCCCTCCCTGTAGGTGTTGCCGCCGGCGGTCACCGTGCGCGCGTTGTAGTCGACGCGCAAAGAGCCGGCGCCGGAAACGCAGGGCTTGCCCATGCCGCGCGCCACCACCGCGGCATGCGAGGTCATGCCGCCGCGGGTGGTAAGGATGCCTTCGGCGGCGTGCATGCCGTGGATGTCTTCGGGCGAAGTTTCCACCCGCACCAGAATGACTTTCTTGCCGTCGGATTTGAGCTTGGCCGCTTCGTCCGGCGAGAACACGATTTCGCCCGAGGCGGCGCCGGGCGAAGCTGGCAGCCCGGTTGCGATCACGCGGCGATGCGCGCGCGGATCGATGGTCGGATGCAGGAGTTGATCGAGCGCCAGCGGATCGACGCGCAGCACGGCCTCTTCCTTGGAGATCAGGCCCTCGTTGGCGAGCTCGACGGCGATGCGCAGCGCCGCTTTGGCGGTGCGCTTGCCGGAGCGCGTCTGCAACATCCACAAGCGGCCCTGCTCGACCGTGAACTCGAGGTCCTGCATGTCGCGGTAGTGGCGCTCCAGCGCGTTGTAGATGCGCTTGAGCTCGGCATAGGCCTTGGGCAGCGCGTTTTCCATCGACGGCTTGTCGGAGCCGGCCTCCGCGCGCGCCGCCTCGCTGATCTCCTGCGGCGTACGAATGCCGGCGACCACGTCCTCGCCCTGCGCGTTGATGAGGAATTCGCCGTACAGCTTCTTCTCGCCGGTCGAGGGATTACGCGTGAAGGCAACGCCGGTCGCCGAGGTGTCGCCCATGTTGCCGAACACCATGGCCTGCACGTTGACCGCGGTGCCCCAGCTTTCCGGGATGTTGTGGAGACGGCGATAGGTATTGGCGCGCTGGTTCATCCAGGAGCCGAACACCGCGCCGATCGCGCCCCACAACTGCTCGTGCGGGTCCTGCGGGAACGGCTCGCCGCGCTCGGTCTGTAGGCGCTTCTTGTATTGCTCGACCAGTTCGGCCCAGTCGTCCGCGGACAAATCGGTGTCGAGCGAATAGCCCTGCTTTTCCTTGTGATGGTCGAGCAATTCCTCGAAATGTTCGTGACCGACGCCGAGCACCACGTCGGAATACATGGTGATGAAGCGGCGATAGCTGTCGTAGGCGAAACGGCGGTCGCCGGATTTGTTGGCCAGCGCCTCGACCGTTTCGTCGTTGAGGCCGAGATTGAGCACGGTGTCCATCATGCCCGGCATGGAGGCGCGGGCGCCCGAGCGCACCGACACCAGCAGCGGGTTGCTCTTATCCCCAAATAACTTGCCGGCGGTGCGGCCGACCTGGGCCAGCGCCTTTTCGACCTGAGCGCACAAGTCCTTCGGGTACTGCTTGTCGTGCTGGTAATAGTAGGTGCAGACCTCGGTGGTAATGGTGAAGCCGGGCGGTACCGGCAGCCCCAGATTGGCCATTTCGGCAAGACCGGCGCCCTTGCCGCCGAGCAGATTGCGCATGCCGGCTTTGCCTTCGGCGCGGCCGTTGCCGAAGCTGTAGACCCATTTGCGGGTCGCCGGGCGGGCAGCCGGTTTGGGGGCTTTCCGAACTGCCTGTTTTTTGGATTTGGCGCTCACACGCGAGGTTTTTGCTTTAGCCATGGCTCAATGAATTGGTGGGGCGGGTCTTTATGGCCCCTAAAAGCACTCTCAGGGACCGCGATGCAAGCCCACCTTTATGCTCACCGGATAAGGCCGAGGCCCATGATACCGATCAAAATCAGATAGATCGCGACGATGAAGTTCAACAGGCGCGGGACGATCAAAATAAGAATGCCGGCGATCAGCGCGACAATAGGCTGCAGGTGGGCAATGCCGATGACCATGACGGGGTCCTTCTCGGTGGGGGATGCAAGGGGGAAACGGCTTAAGACACGGCTAGGTTCCGCATTGTCTTAATCCGTTACCCTGAGGTGGCCGCCGAAGGCGCCCTCGAAGGGCGGCGGCCCGGACCGTTCATCCTTCGAGGCTCGGCGCTACACGCCTCGCATCTCAGGATGACGGATCACTACCCCTCGATCTTGGAAAAATCCGCCACCGCGCGGGTGGCCTCGCGAATTTCGTTGAGCAACCTGAGGCGGTTTTCGCGCAATGCATTGTCGTCGACATTGACGGTGACCTTGTCGAAAAAGGCATCGACCTTCGGCCGCAGCTTCGCCATGGCGCTCATCGCGGCCGCGAAGTCCTCCTTGGCAACCGCGGCGGAGGCGTCCTTCTTGGCGACGGCGATTGCTTCGGCCAAAGCCTTTTCCTCCGTCGCGACGAGACGCTTGCCGTCGGGCGCGCCGGCATAGCTCTTGTTGTCCTTCTTCTCCTCGATGCGCAGGATGTTCGACGCGCGCTTGACGCCGGCGAGCAGGTTCTTGCCGTCGTCCGTGTCGAGGAATTTGCCAAGCGCCTCGACCCGGCGGACGATCAACAAGAGATCGTCCTGGCCCTCGCGCGAAAACACGGCATCGACCAGATCGTGCCGCGCGCCGTCCTCGCGCAACGTCACCTTGAGGCGGTCGGCGAAGAACGCCAGCAGATCGTGCGTCTGCTGCAGATAGGAATGCGCCTGCACAAGCACCGGGCCGGCCATCTGCTGTTCCCTCTGCGACACCAGCACCTCGAGCTTCATCGCCAGCTCGATTTCAGTCGCGCTGAGCGCCACGATCTGCTCCTGCAGCGGATGCAACGCGGCGATCGCCTCGGCGGCGGCTTCGTCGCGGCGCACCACGCCGAAGTGCCGCCACAGATGCGAACGCAGCGGCAGCCGCAATTCGTTCTCGATCACGATGCGGATGACGCCGAGCGCCGCACGGCGCAGCGCGTAAGGATCCTTACTGCCGGTCGGCTTTTCGTCGATCGCCCAGAAGCCGACTAGCGTGTCGATCTTGTCGGCAAGCGCGACCGTGATCGCGACGGGATCGCCGGGCACCAAGTCGTCCGGCCCTTTCGGCCGGTAGTGATCCTCGATGGCGTGGGCAACGGCTTCGTCCTCGCCTTGCGCCTCGGCGTAATAGCGGCCCATCAGGCCTTGCAGCTCGGGGAATTCGCCGACCACGTCGGTGAGCAGATCGGCCTTGCACAATTGCGCGGCGCGTTCGGCCAGGTGTGCGTCGGCGCCGACGAGGTCGCACAGTTCGCCGGCGAGCGCGACGATGCGCGCGATGCGCTCGGACTGTGAGCCCAGCTTCTCGTGGAAAACGATGTGCTCGAACTTCGGCAGCCGCGCTTGCAGCCGCGTCTTCAGGTCGGTCTCGTAGAAGAACTTGGCGTCGGACAGCCGCGCGCGGATCACGCGTTCGTTGCCGGCGATGATGGCCTTGCCGCCGTCGGCGGCTTCCTCGTTGGCGACCAGGATGAACTTGTTGGCGAGCTTGGCGGTCTGCGTGTCGCGCAGCACGAAGCATTTCTGATTGTTGCGGATGGTGGCGCGGATTACTTCCTCGGGGATGGCCAGGAAGCTCGCGTCGAACGCGCCCATCAGCGTCACCGGCCATTCGACTAGCCCGGCGACCTCGGCGAGCAGGCCTGCGTCCTCGATCAGTTCGTAGCCTTGCGCGAAGGCCAGATGCTTGGCGTCGGTGAGGATCATCTCGGCGCGGCGCGCCGGATCGAGCACCACTTTGGCGGCGTCGAGCTTGGCGAGGTAGTCGTCGAAACGCCGCACCTTGAAGGCGGCCGGCGCCAGGAAGCGATGGCCGCGCGTCTGGTCTCCGGCGGCGATGCCGTCCACGTTGAACGGGACGATATCCGGCTCTTCGGTTTCCGGCCCGAATGTGGCGAGGATCGAATGCAGCGGGCGCACCCAAGCAAGCCGGCCCGAGCCCCAGCGCATCGACTTCGGCCAGGGGAACGAACGCACCACCTCGGGGATCGTCTCGGCCAGCACGTCGAGCGCCGGCTTGCCCGGCTTCTCGATCGTCGCCACGTAAAAATCGCCTTTCTTATCCGGCTGCACTTTGGCTTCGTTGATCGAGTTCAGGCCGGCCGCCTTGAGAAATCCGGCGATCGCGTTGTCCGGGGCGCCGACGCGCGGGCCCTTCTTCTCTTCCTTGATGTCGGGCTGGCGCACCGGCACGCCGTGCACCGACAGCGCCAGCCGGCGCGGCGTGGCAAAGGCCTTGGCGCCTTCGTAAACGAGGCCGGCCGCCACCAGCCGGTCGGTGACCATCTTCTTCAGATCGTCGGCGGCGCGCGCCTGCATGCGTGCGGGGATTTCTTCCGACAGGAATTCGAGCAAGAGGTCGGGCATTTAAGAACTCGTTGGCGGGCGAGCGAACCGCCCGCACCTAGCAGGGACTTGGGTAGCCTGTCACCTGCCGCGGAAGCGGCCGCAATTGGCTACCAGCCGCCGCCTCCGCCGCCGCCGCCTCCGCCGCCGGAACCGCCGCCGCCGCCAAAGCCCGATGAGCCGGAAGACACCGGCACCGCACCGGCAAAGGCGCTGCTGACGCTGCCGACCGTCGCGGCCATCGTGTTGCTGAAGCTGCCGCTCGACCAGCCGCTGCCGCCGCTGTACCAGCCGGGCTGATAGTGCCGCATCGGATCGGCGTCTTCCGGATGCGCGCGGCGCAGCGCCGCCTCGAAAGCCGTCGCCCAGGGCTTCTCCACATCGAGCGCGACCGCGTAGGGCAAGAGCGCCTCGAAGCGCTCGGCGGTGATCTCCGGCGCCTGCAGATTAAGCCGGTCCTTCTCGGCGGTTTCCAGATAGAGCTTGAAGCCGTCGAGTTGATCCATGATCGGGCGGCCGAGCGCAGTCGGCGCGCGCATCAGGTAGAAAAACAGCCCGTTGAGCACGGTAAAGGCGGTCACCAACACGAAGGGGAACGGATAGTTGGCGACGAAGCCTTGCAGCGCCGGCAACGCCTCGCTCACCCCGCTGTTGAGCATCTCGTGCAGGATATTGAAGGCGATGGAGACAAAGATCGCGGCAATCGCCAGCGAAATGGCGGTGCGTACGAGCACGGCGAATTTGGCGCCGTCGCCAAAGATCGCTTGCATGAACGGCACGATGAACGCGCCGAAGAAGAAGCCGACGAAACCCAGCACAACCATGATGGAAATGTCCTGGTCCTGCAGACCGCCGAAGGCGACGAGGCCGGCGACGACCGCCGCCGTCATGGCGAGACCGGCAATGACGTAACCGAGATTGCGGCGGAAGAAGCGGTTGCGGTTCTCCGCTTCGATGCTGGTGGTGAACTCGGTGCCGACCTTGGCGACCGCTTCGCCGTGCGCCTTGTCGATGGTCGCGGCGCCGCCGAGATTGACCCAACTGAAGATCGCGCGTTCGCCGGCCGGCAGATCCTGGTATCCGCCGGGCGGCTGCTGACCTGTCCTTTTCAGCGTCAGCGTCTTGCCGGCCTGGTCGAACTGGATCAGCCCGCGCACGGCGAGCGAGAGTGCCGCCGCGGTGAAAGCGCGCCATTTCTCGCGCGCGAGGCCCCAATTGTGAACGTAATTGGCGAGCGCCGGTGAAATGCCCTGGGGCGGATGAAACAGCGGAATGACGGTGCCGCGCTTGGGATCGCGGCCGACGGCTTCCCAGGCGGCGAAGTAGTAGACGAGGACCACGAGGAAACCGATGCCGGCGATGAGCCACTGGCGATTGTCGAACAATTCGTACCACAGCAGCAATTTGGCGCTGGGTGGATCGACCGCGCTGACCGGCAAGGCGGCGACCACGGTCAAGCCCTCGCCCGGCGCGAGCCGCCGCGTGGTCGAGACGCCGAGCGTGCCGAGCGCGCCGATGCTGCCCTGCCAGTCGATGCCGCGCGCGCCGAGCCGGCCGGTATAGGCGGTCCAGCGCAGCGGCGCCGCGCCCTCGACAAGATGCAGCTGGTAGGAGGCGGATTCGATCGGGAAGCGCCAGAAATTGCCGGTGACGTTCCAGTTGAGCTCCGGTTTGCCGTCGAACCAGCGCACCTGCCGCCCGGTCGTGTAGACGAATACATACGTATGCTCGCCCGGCCGCACAAAACTATCCTTGTCCCCGGCGTAGATGCGGATGACGCCGTGCGCACGCTCGGTGTGATAGGGCTCGGGGTTGCCGTCGCGATAGACGCCGATGAGCTTGAACGAAACCTCGCGCTCGCGTCCGCTCGCGTCCCTGAACAGCAGTGGGAAATCGCGGTAGATGCCGTGCCGCATCGCGATGTTCTCGGCGCGCACACGCAGCGTCTCGGTGACGGAGAGTTCGCCGTCTTTGGCGAGCTTTACGTCGGAATTGAAGGAATGGATGACCTCGGCGGCGTTCGTTTGGCCGGCGCCGATCAGCGCCGCGAGCAAGACGGCAATGCGCCAGAGCCCGCTCATCGCGGCGCCAGATCGACTTGCGGCGCGTTGCGCTCGCCGGCGTCGGACAATTCGAAGAAATCGCGCTGCGAGAATCCGAACACTCCCGCGATCAGATTGCTGGGGAAGGACTGCACCAGCACGTTTAGATTGCGCACCGCGCCGTTGTAATAGCGGCGCGCCATCTGCAGCTCGTTTTCGAGGTCGCTGAGCTGCTGCTGCAACCCGAGAAAATTGGCGCTGGCCTTGAGGTCGGGGTAATTCTCGGAGAGCGCAATCAGCCGGCCGAGCGCCGCCGATAAGGCGCCTTCGGCCTGCGCGCGTTGGGCGACGTCGTCGCTCGGCACGGCGCGCGCGGCGCCGCGCAATTGCGTCACCTCGTCGAGCACGCCGCGCTCGTGCGCGGCGTAGCCTTTGACCGCTTCCACAAGATTGGGGACGAGGTCGGAGCGGCGCTTGAGCTGCACGTCGATGCCGCTCCACGCCTCGTTGGCCATCTGCCGCGTGCGCACCAGATGGTTGAACGCGACGATCGCGTAAATGACGACCGCCACAACGACGGCAAGGATGATCCAGAGCAGCATTGCTGTTGGTCGCCGCCCGATTCGGAATGGTTCAACTATAGCTTCAGATGGCTGTTATCGCACAACGGCGGCGTCTTGGTGCGCTTGCAGGTGCAGAAATTGCGCTTGCCCGACCGCCTGGCGGTCCACTCCAGCGGCTGGAAGTCGGTCACCTCGTGCGAGCCGTCGCAGAACGGCTGCGTCTTGGAGCGGCCGCAACGGCACCACCAATAGGTCTCGCCTTCGACCACCTCGACCGTGACCGGCTCGCGCCCGCCGATTTCGGGATCGCTCACTACGCCCCTCCTCCCTCGGTCGCCAGCCACGCCTCGCCGCAGGCTTTGGCGAGTTCGCGCACGCGCAGGATATAGCTCTGCCGCTCGGTGACCGAAATCACGCCGCGCGCGTCGAGCAGATTGAACACGTGGCTCGCCTTGATGCACTGGTCGTAGGCGGGCAACGCCATCAGGTGACGCTTCTTGTCCGCGCTCCAGCCGTCGGCCAAATACTTCTTGCAGGCCGCTTCCGCCATCTTGAACTGCTCGAACAGCATCGCGGTGTCGGCGAATTCGAAATTGTGCCGCGAATATTCCTGTTCGGCCTGCAGGAACACGTCGCCATAGGTGACTTTCTTTTCGTCGCTGCGGCCGTTGAAGTTGAGATCGAACACGCGGTCGACGCCCTGCACATACATGGCGAGGCGCTCGAGCCCATACGTCAGCTCACCGGCGACCGGATTGCATTCGAAGCCGGCGACCTGCTGAAAGTAGGTGAACTGCGACACCTCCATGCCGTCGCACCAGCATTCCCAGCCCAGCCCCCAAGCGCCGAGCGTCGGGCTTTCCCAGTCGTCCTCGACGAAGCGGATGTCGTGGATCTTGGGGTCGATGCCGATGACCCTCAGCGAGTTGAGATAGAGGTCCTGGATGTCGGGCGGCGACGGCTTCAGGATCACCTGGAACTGGTAATAGTGCTGCAGCCGGTTCGGGTTCTCGCCGTAGCGGCCGTCCTTGGGCCGGCGCGAAGGCTGCACATAGGCCGCGTTCCACGGCTTCGGGCCGAGCGCCCGCAATGTGGTCGCCGGGTGGAAGGTGCCCGCCCCCACTTCCATGTCGTAGGGCTGCAGGATGACGCAGCCCCAGTCCGCCCAATAGCGCTGCAGGGCAAGGATCAGGCCCTGGAATGAACGCGACGGGTCCAGGTTGTCCGTGGCCGAGCGGTCAATGCCGGTAAGTTGCGGTTCGGCCATCGGAAATTACTGATTTTTAAGGACGGGAATCGATGGCGACCCTATCGGGGGGTCAAAAAGGGGTCAAGGCGGAGAAGATTTACGGGGTTTTGAACCAAAACCAGTAGAGCAGCGACCAACAAGAAGAAGCGGCAAGATAACAGGAGACGGGCAATGTTGACCTTCCAACTCATCGGTCTGGCCTTCGCGGTAATGTTCTTCGGCTCCATGATCACCGGCAACGCCCGCACGGCCCGCCGCTAAGCGGCTTTCCAACCCCAAAATCGCTGGGATTTACAGGCGATACTCGCCAGTGCGCGGGTCACGCCGCAAGGTCGGCCGGTTTTCCTGATCGGAAATGCGCGCTTTGACGCGCTTGGCCTGGTCCAACTCCTCGTTGATCCGCCGCGCTTCCTTCACCACCCAGTGCACGACCATCGCCCCGCCCAGCGCGGCGAGCGACCATTTCAGCAGCGGTGACAGCAGGATCGGGGGCATCGGCATCTCCGCATAGACATCCGGAAGAAAAAGCTCGGCCGCGAACAAGGCAATTTCGGGGCCGGGCGGCCGTCCCCGCATGAGGGATGAGTTATGATGCCGCGGGGTTTTTGCAAAGACCGAAACGGCCATCACGAATGAATGGCCGGTCGGCGGGTGGAGGAAACGATGTGGGCGCGCGCGACTGCCAAATTGGTGTTGAGGGCGTTTACCGCCGCCGCGCTACTGCTGTTGCCGATTTTGCGGGGGCCGTGCGCGGCCGAATCGTGGCCGAACCGGCCGGTGCGCTTCATCGTGACGCTCGGTGCGGGCAGCGGCGTCGATATCGGCGCGCGGCTGTTCGCCGACAAGCTCGCGGCGCTTTGGGGCCAGCCGGTCGTGGTGGAAAACCGCCCGGGCGGCGACGGCATGGTGGCCATCACCGCCTTCCTCGCTGCGCATGACGATCACGTGCTGCTGGTGACGCCGGTCGCCGCATTCACCGCACACCCCTACTTCCACGACAAGCTGCCCTACGATCCGAAAGACCTGGTGCCGATCGCGCGCATGTCCAACACGATGATCGCGGTCAGCGTGCCGACCGCGCTCAACGTCAATTCACTGAAAGAACTGGAAGCGCTGGCGCGCGCTAGGCCGGGCCAGTTGAATTGGACCACCGCGACGGGAACCACCGATTTCGTCTTTGCCGGTTTCCTGCACAGCGTCGGCCTGACTATGGCCAAAGTGCCGTACAAGAATCCCGTCTCCGCGGTGAACGACCTCGCCGAAGGACGTATCCAGGTCTACATGCCGGCCTATGCCATCGTGCGGCCGCAGGTGCTGGCCGGCAAGGTGAAGGTACTGGCGGTCACCAATCATGAACGCGCGCCGGCGCTGCCCGACATCCCGACCGCGCTCGAAGCCGGCTATCCGTCGCTCGAGTTCGACGGGCTGGTCGGACTGTTCGGTCCGCCCGGCATTACCGACGCGGTACGTGCAAAGATTGCCGCCGACATCCGCGCGGTGGCGAAGGACTCTGCGATTGTCGAGAAGCTGACCGCGACCGCGCAAATCGTCAGTCCCGGGGACGCCGCCGAATTCGCCGCTTCGATCGAGCAGCAAAAGGCGCAGGTCGCCAAGATCGCCAAGCTGTTCGGCGACAAGCCGGTGCAGTAGCTGCAGTCTCAGACCTTGCGGATCAAATAGGCGTCCTGCTCGTGGCCCCCGTGTCGCGCTGCCCGGCGCAAAGACTTCGAGCTTGAGTCGCCCTTGCAGCAGCTCGTTCTTCACGAAAGCCAGCGGATGAAACGCCGCGCACGTGTTGGCACCGCTTGAGGCGGGACGATGAACGAGCGGCTCGCCGCGGTTGCAGCGGTCGCGCTCTTCCGCTCGCAGAACCAGCTCGCGGCAGCAGGTCGCCGAGATCGACGCCGATTTGCTTCAGCGCGGCGCGAACACGCTCGGCGGAAATACCGCCGCTTTCGATGAACCATTCGACATCATAATCGCTCGCGATCAGCCTAATGACGCCGAACGGCGGGACGACGATGTTGCGTTCGCTTTAACGCCGGCGGATCGCCTCGTTCTTCCATCAGGCGCGCGGGTTAAGTCTGCGACCGATTCTCGGTCCCAAGCCTTTGCTCCAGCGCAACAGGGACGGCTGGATGAACCGCATCGGCGCGACTTAGAGCCCGTAACGCGACCACAGCGCGCGCGCTTCCAGCGCCGAAATGAGATCGTCGGCAAGGCCGGGCTGCCGCGCCAGCGCTTCGAGCGAGCCGAGCCCTGGAATGCGGCGGCCGAACAGACTGCGCTCGGCGGAGATGAGCGGCGTGCGCACTTTGTCGCCGTAACGCTCGCGCAAGATTGAGCGCAGATCGCCAATGCGGTCGGCGAGACCCAACTCGATCGCCGCCTGCGCGGTCCAGAACTCACCGGAGAACAACGTCTTGTCGTTGCCAGTGAGCTTTCCTCCGCGGCGCTCCTTCACCAGCGCGATGAAATGCTCGTGGATGTCCTTCTGAATCGCCTTGATGCGTTTGACGTCCTCCGGCTTCTCCGGCAGGAACGGATCGAGCATCACCTTGCGCTCGCCGGACGTGTAGAGGCGGCGTTCGATGCCGAGCTTCTCCATCGCCTTGGGAAAGCCGAACGAGCCGCCAACCACGCCGATCGAGCCGACGATGGAGAACGGATCGCAGACGATCTCGTCGGCGGCGCAGGCCAGCATGTAGCCGCCGGAGGCGCCGACGTCCTCGATGAAGCCGATGACCGGCAGCTTTTTCTCCTCGGCGAGCTGCCGAATGCGGCGGAAGATCAGATGCGACTGCGCCGGCGAGCCGCCCGGCGAGTTGATGATCAGCGCCAGCGCGCGCGCGTTGCGAAACGAAAATGCGCGCTCCAGCGTGCGGGCGGTCGAGGACAGCATCAGCCCGGGCCGCAGCGGCGTGCTCACGCCGATGACGCCGGAGAGCCGCACCACCGGCACCACCGGGATGTCGCGCCGGAAGCGCGCCGGAATCAGCTTGCCGAGCAGCGCGAGGGTGCTTTTGAGGATGTCCGGCATCGGTTGGGTCGCGGCGGGCGCCATGCAGCGCAGTTAGGCATCATTGGAACCCAAGTCAAAGCCGCGACCGGCGCATCGCCCGCGGATAAACTTTTACTGCACTGCAATATATTTTCCGTAACCGGCACAGAAAGGCCATAGAACAAGCAACTTTCAATGTTGGAACAGTTTTTGCAATGCGAGAGCTGCCGTCGGGCGAGACGGTTCTTGAATGAGGCGGATCGATGGATCCCAAGCTTGGCATTCTCTTCGTACTTATCAGCAGCATTATTGCGCTTTCGCATCTTGACGACGACAACCTGGCCCGCATGCGGCGCCAGCTCGTCAACCGGCGATGGCGCGAATTCGTGCCGGGGCGGCGTAAATCCTAGGCAGTTCTGCCCGCGTTTACTTTTCTGCAAGAGCTAGGGCTTCACCGCCGCGCAGCACGGCTTCGGCCGCCGTCGATGGCTTGCCCAGGCTGTCGTTGAGCACCAGGCCGGGATAAGCGACCGGCGCCTCGCCGCCCGATTTCACCGCGCGCACCAACACGCGAATCGCCGGCGCCTCGGGGCGCGGATAGACGGGCAGCACGGCGACGCTGCCGAACTCGGCCGACAGTGCAGCTTGCACGGCCGCGAGGTCTCCGGCGCGCCAGACCAAGGTCAGCACGCCT
>Ga0335078_10003152_pt1 | contig 24626 bp, 13 predicted proteins | sample Lox_Sample_32_FD_206711 | JGI IMG/M metagenome (GOLD analysis project Ga0335078, IMG submission 206711) | Soil microbial communities from Loxahatchee National Wildlife Refuge, Florida, United States - Lox_Sample_3.2 | ecosystem: Environmental > Terrestrial > Soil > Wetlands | place: USA... | reverse complement strand
TCAAGCGGTTGTAGGCGCACATGATGGACGCGGCTTTGGCGTCTACGATGGCGGCGCGAAAGGCGGGAAGATAGGTGTCCTCCATGTCGTGGCGCGAGGCGTCCACATCCACGAAGTGGCGCGTGGACTCCGGGCCACTGTGCACCGCGAAGTGCTTGGGCGTAGCGATGGTTTTGAAATAGTTGGGATCCTTGCCTTGCAGGCCCTCGATAAAAACGCCACCGAGATGAGCCGTGAGGTACGGGTCTTCGCCGTAGGTTTCCTGGCCGCGTCCCCAGCGCGGGTCGCGGAAGATGTTGATGTTGGGCGACCAGACTGTGAGGCCGCGATACCAGTCGGTCGAGCCATCGGGATGGACGTTGGCCGCGTACTTGGCGCGAAATTCGGTGCTGATGGTGTCGGCGACATTGTAGAGAAGCGGCTCGTCGAACGTCGCAGCCATCGCGATGGCCTGCGGGAAAACCGTGGCGTATCCGGCGCGAGCGACGCCGTGCAGCCCTTCGTTCCACCAGTTGTAGGCGGGAACGCGCAGGCGGGGAATGGCGGGAGCGATGTGGCCGGTTTGCGCGATCTTTTCCTCGAGGGTCATGCGAGAGATGAGGTCGTCGACGCGCCGATCGGGCGGAAGCCTGGGGTTGAGATAGGGAGAATCGGCCGGAGCTAGGTCAGCGGGGACTTGTGCCGGCGGCGCAGAGGTTTGCTGGGCCTGCGGCGACAGGGAGAGCAACAGGCACATGCTCGTGCTGAGAAGCGCGAAAGCCAGGACGTGAACTGTGCGATTCATTCGCGGTATGCCGGAGATCCGGGCTGCGCTAGGCACACTAGCACCCGTCCGGGGAAGTGTAAACGTTGGCTGTGCCGCGAGGGGCGCATCTTGGATTATGACGCGAGACCCCTCCCCCTGTTTTTTGTAAGTGTTGCATCTACAGGATTTAGATACGCTGGTAGTCGGTCGAAAAACCGGGGCATCACATTAGACGGAGGTGAAGAAGGAGCCGTCGGGGTTGACGTAGCCATAGGCCATGCGGGGAGTGTTGAAGGCAAAGCCGGGATGCCCGTCACGATCCAGGAGAATGAGGCCGCCGGTGGCGCGGGTGCGCTGGGCGAGGAGGTGGACCGCTTCGCGGGCGGCCATCATGGCTGGAAAGATCTCGCCGCAGGGTTCGGGAGCGGCATAGCCGGATGGGCTATCCGCGACGAGCTGGATCGAGAGGCGCTCGGGTTTCTTGGGAACCGCGCAGTCGTGCCGCGCAGGGGGCGCGCAGCGGAGAAGGTCTACGGCGGTCTTGGCCATGACGATTTTCATGATGGCTTCGCCGTAGCCGGTGCAGGAAACGCCGCCAGCCGTGGAGTCCGCATAGCAGCCACAGCCGATGAGAGGGGAATCGCCCACACGGCCAGGGAGTTTGCAGCAGGTGCCGCCGGTAGAAGTGGCGGCGAAGAGTCTGCCTAGCGAGTCGAGGGCGACGGCACCGACGGTGCCCTGTTCGTGGCCGCGATGGTGCGCGGCGGCGTGTTTGTCCTGACTGCAGAGGCGCCAAGCGTCGCGTTCGGCCTCGCTGATCAGGTCTTCGGGATCGCAGAGAGGAATACCGTGGGCGCTGGCGAACCGCTCGGCGCCTTCGCCGACGAGCATCATGTGCGAACAGTGATCGAGAACGGCGCGGGCGGCGCGAATGGGATTGCGAATGCACTGAAGGGCGGCGACGGAGCCAGCGCGAAGACTGGCGCCGTTCATGACGATGGCGTCGCATTCGACGCGGCCATCCAGATTGAGATGAGAGCCGAAGCCGGCGTCGAAGACGGGCTCGTCTTCGAGGATCATGACGGCCGCTTCGACGGCGTCGAGTGCGGAACCCCCGCTGGAAAGAATGGACCAGCCGGCCTGGAGAGCGCGGCGACAGCCGGAGTTGCAGGCGTCGACGGCTTCGTCGGGAATATCCCAGGCACCACCGTGGACTATGAGCGAGGGTTTCATCGCGAGGAGCATGGCAAAGGGTCGGAAGTTTGTCTAGAGGAGCGCGAGGCGCGGGTGTTCATTCGCTAGATGAAGAAATCAAGGACGAAAAGCACGGCGCCGAGAAAGAGCAGAAGGAAAGCAGGATTAATGTGACGGCGGGGAAAGCGGCTAAGAGAGCTAAAGCACTGCAGGGGAACAACTTTGAGGCGGGATTCTTCGCGGCGGCCATAGAAAGGGCCGACGACGGTGTAACGGGAAAGGCTGCGGCGGAAGGCACCGAACTCATCGTGGGCCCAAATGGAGAGGTAGCTGCGATTGCGCCAGAAAAGGGCAGCGCCCACTGTAAAAGCAACGTAGCCAAGCAACGTCAAAAGGCCCAAGGCTGGACCAGCTCCCCAATACATGACACCTCACCGGCGGTGAAATATTTCTCCAATTAGGACGACCGCGAAAGGAGAAAGGTTACTCGTCCTCGTGAATGGTGAGGAGGCGAATGACCTCAAACTCTTTCTTGCCGGCGGGCGTGGCGACATGCACTTCGTCGCCGACTTTGCGATTGAGAAGAGCTTTGCCGATGGGCGAAGTGGTGGAGATGAGACCCTTTTCGACGTCGGCTTCTTCCGCAGTGACGAGTTTGTATTCGAGGTGCACTTCGCGATGAATATCCAGAACCACGATGCGCGAGCCGTAGCCGGAGCGATCTTTCGGAATGTTGGAGAGATTGAGCATGCCGAGATCGCCCATGCGTTTTTTGAGATGCGCGATGCGCGCGTTGACGAAACCCTGGCGCTCCTTGGCGTACTTGTACTCGGCGTTTTCGGAGAGGTCGCCGTGCGCGCGAGCTTTGGCAATTTCCTTGGGAAGGTCGATATTGAGTTCGTGCTCGAGATGGTCAATCTCGACCTGCAAGCGCTTTTTGATCTTCGAGATAGGGTCAGACATGGTTGTTATGGTTCACCGAGAGATACCGCTGCTACCAAAAAATGTTCGCGGAGTCCGGTTGTGCAGGATGGCTCACCGGACCCCGCGCGAAGGGACATTATAAAGGGTGGAGAATTGAAGGGACAAGGGGGACTTAAGAAGAGGTCCGGAAAGGACTTAGCGAACGATGAGATCGACAGTTTGGGATTTGGTGTTGCCGGCGGCGTCGACAATGGCGAGGGTGTACGTTGTTGTTTCTGTTGGAGATACGTCCACGCAGTTGGCGGGAGAGGGCCAGACGGGATGCGGTTGCGGCTGGAGAGTCACGGTTTTGGCGTTGGAGACACCGTAGCAAAGTTCGGCAGACTCGCCGCGGCGGATGACTCCGGGGCTGGCGTAGAAGTCGAGGATGGCGAAATCTTTGCCGCCGAGTTGTTCGACGGCCGCGCGGTCCTGTTCCCGTTGCTTCTCGGCGCGCTGCGCTTCGGCGGTGCGGTCCTGCGTGCGAGCATCCTGCCAGCGGGAAAACATGGTATAGGCGACGGCGAGAGCCGCGATGAGAAGCACGGCGGAAGAATAGAGCAGCGGACTTTTGAAAGGAGATTTGGATTCGGAGGCCGAGTCTTCGAGCATGAGCGTTACTCTCGAGGATTACGGAGCGCCGTTAATTGGAATAGCGACGGGCGAAGCTTGGTGCAATTTTTTGCAAAGCCAAGGAAGTTATTTTTGCGGCGCGGATGCGGCCGCCGATGGCCTCGGATTTTTGACGTAGGTGTTGAGCCAGTTGTTCATTTCCCAAAACATGTGTAGGACGGATTCGCGTCCCTGGTAGCCGTGGGATTCGAGCGGAAGCAGAACGAAACGGACGGTGGCGCCGTGCCCCTTGAGGGCGCTGAAAAAGCGTTCGCTCTGAATGGGGAAGGTGCCGTTGTTGTTGTCGGCTTCGCCGTGGATCAGGAGGATGGGTGTTTTGATTTTGTCGGCGTAAGAGAAGGGCGACATTTTGTAGTAGATCTCGGGAGCCTGCCAGTAGGTGCGGTCTTCGTTCTGGAAGCCGAAGGGCGTAAGGGTGCGGTTGTAGGCGCCGCTGCGCGCGATGCCGGCTTTGAAGAGATCGCTATGGGCGAGGAGATTGGCGGTCATGAAGGCGCCGTAAGAATGGCCCATGACGGCGACGCGATTGCGATCCACGACGCCGAGGCGGGCGCCTTCGTCAATGGCCGCTTTGGCGCTGGCAACGAGTTGCTCCACGTAGGTGTCGTTCGGCTCGGCGTTGCCTTCGCCAACAATGGGAATCGCGGCGTTTTCGAGAACCGCGTAGCCCTGCGTGACGAAGGGAACGGGAGAGCCCCAGCTGATGGTCGGGAAAGTGTAGGGCGAACCAGTGACCTGGCCGGCAGCGCCTTTGGTTTTGTATTCGGTGGGATAGGCTTCGAGCAGCGTGGGAAGCGGGCCGTCGGAGGGCTGGTAGCCGGGCGGAACGTAAAGATTGGCGGAGAGTTCGACGCCGTCCGCGCGTTTGTAGTGGAGAACCTGTTTCTTGGGGATCGGCGCGGAGCCGTAGGGATTCGGGAAGTGGGTAACCTGCTGTGGGGACGTACTGCCGGCTTTTTGGATGAAATAGTTGGGACTCTGCTCCTGCGATTCGCGTAGAGCCAGGAAAGTGGGACCGCCATTGGCGTAGGGATCGAGGACGGCCGCGGGAAACTCGAAAAACGGGGCGGAGGACTGCCAAAGGCGATTTGCTCCCCCACCCTTGGCGTCGATGATTGACAGGAAGGGCTTGTCGCCCTCGGGAGAAGCTCCCTGACTCCGGAAGAAGATTTCCACGGAGTCCGGGACGGTCTGCGTCTCTAGGACCTCTTTTCCGGCAGCATTCAGCTGCAGCAGCGGCTGGCCGGGATCGTTATACCGGTCTTCGAAAGAACCTTCAAATAATTTGGTCGATGCTGCATATTCGCGAACGTTGGACTTCGCTGGTGCGGAAGGAGCAAGAGAAAGCGCAAGGATGATGCGCTTGCGGTCCTTCCAACGGCGTTCTTCCACGAGCGCGAAATGCTCGTTGGACCAATCCATGCTGCGGAAACGAATGGGCAGATCGGCGAGTTTGCGCGGGGCGGATTCGAAGGGAGCATCCAGGAGAAAGAGAGAATCGCGAACGGGAGAATCTTTGCGCGGATCGCCGCCGTCGGCCGCTTCGACCCAGAAGAGCGTAGCCGGGGCATCCGCGCGCCAGTCGTAATCGCGGGGGCCGGGAGCGACAGCATCACGGACAATGGGAACATTGTCTTCGAGAGGTTTGTCGGCGAGCTGTGTGCTGGCGCCCGTCTTGAGATTGATGACGGAGACGCGTTGCGGAAAGGTGCGAAAGGGGAGCAGATAGGAGTAGGGATGATGGCGCTCGGAGAGGAGGACGTATTGCGCGTCGGGGGAAGGCGAAGCGCTTTCGAAGACACCCGGCTTGCCGAGCGATTTTGCCGTGCCGTCGAGATGAATGATTTGGATTTGTGAGGTGGCGTAATAGTCGAAGAACTGCTCATCTTCGGGATTCTTGAGCAGGTCTTCGAAGGTAACGCCAGGGGTGACGCGGCCGAGATTCTGCTGAATGACCGGGCCGGTGGGCACTTCGCTGCGCGTGGGAGCCGCGCCGCGATCCGCGGGGACAGTGCGGCAGACGAGGCTTTTGCTGTCACTGAGCCATTCGCAGGGGGACTCGAAAATTCCGTTCAGAGCGATGTTGCTGGAGCGATGTGCTTGCGCGGTAGAGACGTCGATGACCCACAAGCTAAGGCCAGCGTCTTCTTTGGCGTCGCTGATATTGACGAAGGAAATTTTTGTGCCGTCAGGAGACCAGGCGGCGTAGCGGATTTTTGCGTTGGCCGGGAGGCCGGTCACGGCCTCGGGTTTTCCGCCGGGCAGGGCCTGCAGTTCCAGCGAGGTGGCGTAGCGGCCGCGGCTGGGGCCGTCGGTCCTGGGATTGAAGCGCAAGCCGGCCAAGCGAAGTTCAGGCTGAGCCAGATCAGCGATGGTGGGAAGCCCGGCGAAGTGCTGAATCAAAAGCCAGCGCTTTTCGGACGCGGGCGTGCGGGGAGACAGAGAGACGCCAGGAGTGGGCGGAGCATCAATCAAGTCCACGATGGCTTTGGGGGGAAGCTGGTAAGAGAGATTGATTTGCGCGTGCGTGGGAGAGAGCACGATGACGGATACGCCGAAAAAGGAGAGTGCGCGCGCTAATGCGGATGGAAGTGCCATGGTCTTTTCACCTGAACCGAGATGTGTTCGCTGACGCCGGGCGCATTGTGGCGATTAATTGGGCGTTGGGCAACAGAAATTTGTGGTGCAGAGCGTGTGGGCCAAGCAGACCGGAGCGCCGCGAGAAATGAACACAGGATTTGATCCTAGGACTATAGTGAATCAGGTTTGGACCGATTCCACGGCGTTTCACGTGGAACGAAGCACGCTACGTGCAACCGTTTCGTATCCAAAGGAAACCCAGAGCGAGCAGCAGAGAAGAAACCACGGACAAACGGTCTAAGGCTGGAGGGAGGGCGGAGCGCCGCCGGACATGCGGTGGGCGACGTCTTCTTCGGCCTTGTCGTGGAGTTCACGAACCTTGACGAACTCTTTTTGCGCCGCTGCCAAATTGCCCGCGGACCGGTAGGCGCGGCCGAGACGGTAATGGGCGTCGGGCTGTTCGGGATCCAGGGCGACGGCGCGCTTCAGCAAATCGATGGCCTCGCCGTTTTTTCCCTGCTCAGCGAGAATCGCGCCCAGGTCCAGATAGGCGATGCGGATGTCGTGGTGCGTCTGAAGGACTTTTTTGAAGAGGGCGACGGCGGTGTCGTCGTCATTGCGCTTCATGGCAATATCGCCCAGATAGGCCATGGCCTGACCGTTGGCGGGATCGATGGAGAGTTCGCGTTTGAATTCAGGCTCGGCTTGGTCGTACTGCTTGAGTTTCCAGTGGAGATAGCCGAGGCCGAAGTGGACTTCGGGCTGCTGTGGAGCGGCTTTGCTGGCAGCCTCAAACTCGGCGATGGCTTCGGGGGTTCTGCCGAGGCCGTCCAGAGCTTCTCCGAAGAGCACGTGGGCCGCGGGAGAGTCGGGATTGCGCTGCAAAATTTTCTGGAACTCGTCGAGCGCGCAGGAGAAGTTTTTGGCCCACAGGCAGCTCTGTGCCAGGACGCGGTGCAGTTCCATATTGGCGGGATCGGCGTCCGATGCGAGGCGAAACTGCTGGACGGCTTCCGTAAATTGACCCGCAGCGTAATAGCTGAGGCCGAGCAGGGTGCGAGCTTGGGTATTGGAGGGGTCGGTGACGAGGGCAGCGCGGAAGGGCGCGATGGCATCTTTGAAGTGGCCTTGCTTGAATTCGGCCAAGCCGAGATTGAGTGATATGCCGGGAAGATTCGGATTCAGTGCCAGAGCCTTTTTGTAGGCGGCAGCAGCCTGCGGATATTTTTGCTCCTTGGCGAGGTCGACGCCGAGGCTGGCAAGGGCCGCAGCGTCCCTGGGATTGGCAGCGATGACCGCTTGCCAGACCCGGATGGCGTCGTCAAGGCTGCCTTGCTGCTCGAAAGCGAGGGCCTGCTGAGGGCTGGCAGGCCCGGAGTCAGACGCGCCAGCCGACTGCGCCGCGGCGAGGATTGGGGAGAATAAGAGGGCGGCGAAAGCGAAGGGTACCCACCGCCGTGGTTTTGCACAAAGAGTTCGTAAGCTATTGAAACAAAGATGGATAGCGTTATAGACGGTGCAAAAAAGTGCAAGAAAGTGCAAGAAAGAGCGACTGAGGGGGAGCGAAGAGGGCGAGGTCGGGCAGGCCGAGATGCCGGGGTGTAAGGAGGACAGGGAGAGCCGGCGGGGGGGATGGGGACGGTGATGAAGCGGAGGTTTCACAAAGCTTTGTAGCACATGTTTACCTTTTTGTCAAGACAAATCGTAAGAAGAGCAAAATGAAAGGGATAGGGGGCGCCGGGAACAGGGCGTCTCCGGCAGACGGAAAGCCGCGGTTACAGGAAGAGAGGACGGGGGACCCTGACCCCAGAAAGAGCGGGGACGGGAGACGGGATGGTGGGCGCCAAGGGAAGCAGAGAGACGCCCCGCTCGCCGGCCATGTGCACGGAGCGTTGCGGACTTCCTTACACGAGCGGGCTTCCTGTAGGTTGTACTTGACGCCGTGGTTGGTGGAGACTAGGCTGCTCGTAGTCAACAGGGCAAGATGCACTTTATGACGCGGTACTTGCGGGTTGCGCGAGTTTTGCTGCCGCTGATGGCTGGCGCCTGGTTGTGCAGCGCACCAATCTACGGTCAGGATAGCGGGGACGAAGGGACGCTGACCCGCGGCAGCCGCGCGGAGATCGCCGTTACCGTTCGCGACGCTTCTGGCCAGGTAATAGCCGCACCAGCAACCGTGAGGCTCTTCAAGAACGGAGCCTTGGCCGATCAGTCGCAGACGTCGCACGGGCGGGCCTTCTTTGTTCCCCGAGGCTTGGGAGACTTCACGCTGATGGTGGAGGCTGCGGGCTACAAATCAGCGCAAAAAGATGTGTCCGTCGACGTTCCGATCAGAGCCGAGGTGGACGTCTACATCCAACGGGACAGCGGTTCGGAGGTAAGCGTCGGTGGGCCGGCAGCACCGCTGCTCGCGCCGAAGGCGAAAGAGGCGTTGAGAAAAGCGGTGCAAGCCTTAAAAGAGAATAAGCTCGATGCGGCAAAGAAGTACTTAAGTGAAGCCCTGAAACTCGCCCCGGCGAACCCGGAGGTGCTCTACGTCCAAGGCACGTTGGACATGGAGGAGCGCGATTGGACGGAGGCGCAGGCGGTCCTCGAGAAGTCCGATCAAATCGAACCGAACCAGCCTCGCGTGCTGGCAGCGCTGGGAATGACGCTCTGTAACGAAAAAAAATACGAAGAGGCCATCCCGCATCTGGAGAAGTCCCTGCAGCTGGAGCCAGCGTCCGGTTGGGAAACGCCGTGGGCGCTGGCCAAGGCCTACTACTACCACGAGCAGTATGAGCCGGCGGTGAAGATGGCGGAGCAAGCGCAGACCGCCGCTCACGGACCGAATCCGCAGGTCGAACTGCTTCTAGCGCAATGCCTGACGGCGGTGGGACGCTACGAGGATGCGGCGCAGGTTTTGCGCGAATTCCTGAAGAACAATGCAGACAGCGTGGACGCTGGGACGGCGCGGCGCTGGCTGGCCGGGCTGGCCGCCAATGGCAAGATCCGGCAATGACCTGGCGATAGACGCTCCAATCGTTCCAACCCTCTGTGAACGAAACTGAGACGGCCATTCTGGACTGACGGCACGGGCGTTTTTCCTCTTCCCACCGTGTCCGGCGCGACCAGTGCACGTGAGCAGGGATACCCTAAGAGGCGCGCGCTCGAAGACGGTTTGATGCCTGGAGAAAAGCGAACGCGGCGTGCGGGGGGTGAGCCGCAACGCCGCGTTCGGTTGGGGTTTACCTTGTACGAAACTTAGAAGTACAGCTTCAAGGCTAGCTGAATAATCCGAGGATCGTTAGCACTGGTCACTTGCCCAAAGTTGCTTTGGCTGGTGGGATTGAAGCTGTTGCTGATGCCGCCTTGCACCCCGTTTCCGATGAATTGGGTGTGATTCCACACGTTGAAGAACTCCGCGCGGAACTGGAGGCTGCTCCCTCGAGCTTCGTTTAGAACAAAGTTCTTGAAGAGGGAGATGTTCCAGTTGTCGCGGCCGGGCCCGCGGAAGGCGTCGCGACCCACGGTGCCCCAAGTGCCTGGAGCGGGAGCGCCGAAGGCCGAGTAGTTGATCCACTGGACGCACGGCTGTGAAGGGCCAACGCAGGGGGTCGGACCGTAGGTGACGGGGCCGACGAGGTCCGGACGGTTTTGCGTATTGGGAACAATGCTCGCCGCGTTGTTGCCGCTGAGTGTGACGTCGAGGGGAGCGCCCGACTCCGCGGTAACGATGCCGGAGATCTCCCACCCGCCAACGGCCGTCTTCATGAACTTGTTGTCGCTGTGCCGCATAAACGGAATATCGTAGACGAAATTGGTAAAGAAGACGTTGTGGATGTCATATTGGGACGGGCCAAAGTCATACTTCCAGCCCTCGTAGGGATTGGAAATATTGCCGAGATCTCCGGCGCTCGAGCCGCTGGTGGTTCCGTCATTGGTGTGCGAGTAGGTATAGCCCACCTGATAGGTCAGATCGCTGGTCAGCGAACCGCGCAAGGACGCTTGCATGGCGTTGTAGTCTCCGTTGGCCTCGTTCTGCGCCTGTCTGATGCTGTGGTACCCGAGATAGGAGACGAGGGTGTTGTAGGGGGTGCTGGAGGTTACCAGCGCCGGCAAGTCAGCGAAAGGAACGAGGTCTGTTTCGGCGTAGTAGTTTTGATGGCGATTCTGCGTGCCGACATAGGCAACCGACAGCACGGACTTGCCAATCGAGTGCTGGATGCCGAGGCTGAACTGGCTGCTGCGCGGCGAGGCGTAGTTGCTATTGTCCATGCCGGTGATGTTGTTGATGGGGATGGACACGGCGATGGGGGTCGGCGAAATGCTGGTCTTGGGGTTGGAGAGCGAGACGTTGTTGAAGCTGATGCTGGCAGCAAGCGGGACGGTGCCAGCATTGTTATAGACGTCGTTGCCCTGGATGCGCTCGTCCATCAGGCCGAAGCCGCCGCGAATGACGGTCTTGCCGTTTCCGCTCAGGTCGTAGGCGAAGCCAACGCGCGGCTGGATGTTGACCCAGGCGTCGTTGGCGCAGCCTTTGGGAGTGCCATTCTGTCCGCAAATGCTGACGCCGTTCAGGTAGAAACTTTGCCCGGCAAGAATGGAGTTGGTGCTGGGCCCAAGTCCGGGGCTGGTGGGGCTGATGGTTTGGTTGCCAGCCGCCAGGACGGCGGCATCCGCCGGATTGTAAAGGTTGGGGAAGAAGTTAGCCATCTGCTGGTTGGCTTCGTAGGTGTGCGGAATGCCGTCCCACCGCAGTCCAAGATTGAGAGTGAGGCGGTTGTTCACGCGGTAGTTGTCCTGGAAGTAGAGGGCCCAGGAAACGCTGTTCCATTGGCCGGTGCTCTTGATGGCATCTTCGGTGTACCCCTGTCCGAATCCGAGCAGGAAGTCGGCGAAGTCGTTGCCGGTGTAGAACCCGTTGAAGTTGAAGCCGCCCTGGGTGTTCTTAAACCAGTCCTGCGTCTTCCGGTACAGGAGCCAGCCGCCGCCCATTCTGAATTGGTGACGCCCTTTGGTCCAGGAGACGTCATCGCGAATCTGGTGGCTGCCCGCGAGGTTGTTCCAGGGCATCCAGTTGATCGTATAGTTTGTGCCGGTGCTGCCGTTCAAGTTGATCGACGGGATGCGGCTATCGACGTTGGGCCCGCTGAAGAACCGGTTGAAGCCGAAGGCAGTCGGCGCGGAAACGAGCCCCGACGGCAAAATGTGGATGCGGTTGCCGTTGTAATTGTACGAGACCTCGTTAACGAGAGTCGGGCTAATGGTGTACGCGGTATGGATGACGGCAGCGTAAGAAGGATTGCCGAAGGTGTTGCCGATGGAAGGCACGTTGTCGCCGCTCCACATACTAGTGGCGAAGTTCTGGGCGATCGATTCGTCAACGAAGTGGCCATAGACAGTGAACTTGCTGGTGAGGTTCTCATCAATGCGCACAATCTCTTCGCGCACGTTGGTAGGCAAGCTGACGGGCTGCTGGAACTGCGCGCCGTTCGTGGGCGCCGGAAAGATGCCGCCATATTTGCCACCTGCATGCAGCAATGCCTGCGCGTTGGGATCGAGAAGGCCAGCGGGAATCGCGCCGCCATTAAAGGCTACTTCCTTCGTGGTATCGGGTGCGCCAGCCGTGCAACCGCTCAGCGCCTGTCCGGCGTTAGCAAAGGCAGTCTGCTCCGCCGCAGAGAGTTGGCAGGAAAACGGAGCATGCAGTTTCGCGAGCGAGAGAGCCTGGGCGGAGAAATTGCCACCATAGGTGGAGGGCAGAGGAACCGTTTGATTGATAGGCGAGCCGCCGGAAATGAACTTCCGCCATTCCATGTTGTAGAAGAAGAAAGTTTTGTGTACGTGGCCGATAGGAACCGGACCACCGACGTTGAAGCCAAAAATGTTATACCGGAGCTCGCCAACCCGTTGTGGAGCAGGATTGAAGAAATTCCTGGCGTCCAGGGCGTCGTTGCGGAAGAATTCCCAGGCGGAGGCGTGGTACTTGTCCGTCCCGGACTTGATGACCGAACTGAGAGTGCCGCCGGAAGAGAGCCCGTATTCCGCGCTGTAGTTGGAAGTCAGCGTCTCCGTCTCTGCAATCGCATCGATGGAAGGCAAGACGCTGGAACTGCCGGCGCCGCCACGATCCGAGTTCTCGCCGCCGTCCAGCAGATAGAGGTTGTGGCCTGGGCGGTTGCCGTTAAAGCTGATATTGCCGCTGGCGCCGCCGACCGGCACGGGCAGCTGTGAATCCGGATTGAGGGCGGAGGCGCCTGGTGTCAAGACGACGTAGCTATAGATGGTGCGGCCGTTGGTGGCTAGTTCGGTGATCTGCTTGTCGCTGACCAGCGTGCTCTGCTCGCTCGAGTCGGTCTGCACGTGCAACGCAGTGGCTTCGACGGTGACGGTTTCCTGCGCCGCGCCCATTTGCATCTGGAAGTCAACGCGGATGCGGTCGCCGACGGTGAGCGCGATGCCCTTCTGCTCGGCAACCTTGAAGCCGGAAGCCGAGGCTTTGATGTTGTAGTGGCCGATCGGAAGATCGGGGGCCACGTACTGACCGGCATCGTTTGTCGGAATGGTACGGCTCACTCCAGTGTCAGTGTTAGTGATGGTGACATTTACGTTCGGAACGACCGCACCGGAAGGATCGGTGACGGTTCCGACGATGGTAGCTTGTTGGGCGAAAGTCGAAGCGGAGAAACCAAGCACGGCGACTGCAAGAATCAGGAAAAATCGCCAGCGGAGCAGACGATCCGCAAAAACGATATTCTTTATGAACCGCACAGATTTATGCATGAGTATGCCTCCACACCCCACGGCGGTTAAGACGCCGTTAACGTGCACGGAGCTTCTCTCCCCGGGCTCAGGTTTGTCAAGCACTTTTTTTAATCTGTCTTAGCAGAGGACTTGATGCTCAGCTGGTAGTTCTAGAACCGGCCGGGAGCGCGCGAGGCAACCGAATGCGGTGGCGGCGCAACAGCGAGCGCAGAGCAAAGATGCGCATCTATAGTTAAGATGAGAAACGGTGCAAAGAAGAAAGAGCGCGGCGTACAGAGAATACCCCATTGGGTTTTTAGCATGAGCACTCGGGGAGAAGAAAAGCGGCAGCGGAGCTGCCACAGTCCGAAGACAATATCCACCAGGATTTTTGCATGAACATTCGCAGCAGGCGATTTCTCGTTTTTCGCTCGGCAGTCATCCCGCTTCTGATTCTTTGGGGTGGATGGCCTCTCGCGCACGTTTTGAGCGGGCAACAGAAGGAACAAAAGAGCACGCCGCAGAGCGGCTCGGGCATGGGCGTTGCGACGGGTGGTGCGCATCCAGCCGTTAAGGACGCACTGAACCGGCCGATCACAGCGGGAGGATTTGTCGACGGCGCCACGGTCGTGTTCAGCGACATCACCAAGCAAGCGGGTGTGGACATCTTCCAGCATCGCTCGGGAACACCAGAAAAAAAGACGATTCTGGAGACCATGGGCTCGGGCGTGGCACTGCTCGACTATGACAACGACGGCTGGCTGGATATTTATTTGCTGAACGGCTCGACCATCGCGGCGTTGCAAGGGAAAGAAGCGCCGCCACGCGCGATGCTGCTGCACAACAATCATGACGGCACCTTCACAGATGTCACGGAAAAAGCGGGTGTGGCCAACGAACGATGGGGCTTTGGCGTGGCCGTGGGCGATTATGACAACGATGGCTGGCCGGACATCTACGTGGCCAATTTCGGGAAGAACCGGCTATATCACAACAATCATGACGGCACGTTTACGGACGTTGCGGAAAAGGCGGGCGTGGCTCTCGGCGGCTGGTCCACAGGACCAACGTGGGGCGACTACGATCATGACGGTTTGCTGGATCTGTTTGTTCCCGGTTACGTGAAGTTCGACATTGACAACCAACCGATTGCGGGCCAGGGGCACATTCCTGCGAACTTTTGCCAATTTCGCGGAATCGACGTGATGTGCGGGCCGCGAGGTCTGCCGGGAGCGAGCGACCATCTGTTCCACAACAATGGGGACGGGACGTTCACGGATGTGAGCGTGAAAGCAGGAGTATCGAATCCGAGCCCTTACTACGGTCTGGCTTCCGCGTTTGTGGATGTGGACGACGACGGCTGGGTGGATCTGGTGGTGGCCAACGACTCGACACCGAATTATCTCTATCGCAACAAGCATGATGGGACGTTTGAGGACACCAGCTACGCGTCAGGATTCGCGTTGAGCGAGGATGGACGGGAGCAGGCTTCCATGGGAATCGGTATTGGTGATTACCAGAGGAAGGGGCGAGTCAGCCTGTTTACGACCACTTTTTCCGATGATTACAAAACACTTTATCGCAACGACGGCAACGGGAGCTTCACGGATGTGACCTACGCGGCGGGCTTGGCGGCACCAACGATTCCATTTTTGTCGTGGGGAACGGGATTTCTGGATTACGACAACGACGGCTGGCTGGACATTTTCATCGCCAACGGGCACGTGTATCCCGAAGTGGACAAGCAGGACTGGGGCACCACGTGGGCGGAACGGCCGCAGCTATTCCGGAATGTCGACGGAAAGAAATTCGAGGAAGTGCCGCCGGCGACGGGCAGCGGGCTGGCAGATGTGATTCCGGCGCGCGGAGCAGCGTTCGGAGACATTTTCAACGACGGGAAGATCGACGTGGTGCTCAACAACATTGATTGGAAACCAGCGCTGCTGCGAAACGTGCTGAAGAACGAAAATCACTGGCTGGAGGTGAAGCTGATCGGAGGGGCCAAGAGCCCGCGCGACGGGAATGGCGCGAAAGTCTATTTGACAGCCGGTGGCGCGCGACAGCGCGGAGACATCTACAGTGGTGCATCGTACGGCTCAAGCTCGGATCAGCGGGTGCACTTTGGGCTAGGCATGGCCAGGGCTGTTGATTCATTAGAGATTTTGTGGCCGAGCGGGGCAAAACAAAAAGTAGCGGTGCCGGGTGTGGATCGCATCATCACCGTCAGGGAAGGCAAGGAGACCGCCGAGAAGCCGAACTAGCGGCCGAAGCCGTAAGGCGTTCAGCGGATCCAAGCAAAAGAAGTCTCAGCGATTGGGGCGCGATGAAGCGCGTAGCGAGAGCCGTTGACTTCGTAGGAGCGCAGAGGGTTCGGCTGATTCGGTTTTTCATCAAGATGCAGGAGGCAAGCGGGGCGGCCGTTCGAAGAGACAAGCTCGCGCTAGGAGACCCACTGCACGACAGAGTAGGAATGCGGGGGCAATTCCAAAACGGTCCGTTGTGCGGTGGTCAGCGGCTTGTCGCCTTTTTGCGGGACGACGCGCGTGGGGGCTTCGAACGAGTTAGACGCTTTTAAGTCGCCTCCGGTGAGGACCATCACGTCGCTGGCCCGTGGAGAAGACCCCTCCCACTGTATTTCCACGCTGTGCGCGTTTTCCAAATCACGATTCAGCAAGAACGACGCGGCTTTCCCAGTTTCCGGCAGGATTGTTGCGGCGACATCCACATAGGGAACCGTCCCGAGATCCGTGAATTCCCGAGCCGGAGAGTCGACGAAGAGTTCGAGAGACGTGCCGCGCGCAAATTCCAGCGCCCAGCTGTACGGATAGTAGATCGTTTGTCGAAAGAGGCCATTCGCGTTGGTCATGATCGGCGCGATCACGTTGACGAGCTGCGCCAGGCAGGCGAGCTTCACGCGGTCGGCCTTGCGGATCAAGGTATTGACGACCCCTCCGACCAGGAGCGCATCCTCCAGGTTGTAGATTTCTTCCAGAAGATGAGGGGCCACCTGGCGCTTCCCGTCGCCATCTCTTTGCCGGTACCAGACGTTCCACTCGTCAAACGATAACCAAAGTTTTTTCGCCGAGCGCTTGTGCCCGCGCACCACGTCACAAACGGCTGCTACCTCCTCGATCTGGCGTTCCATGCTCAGATTCAAGGTCAGAAACTTGGCGCTATCGCCGCCGGTTTCGCCAGCGTTATTGAAATAGCGATGCAGGGAGATGGCATCCACGTAGTCGTAGCACTGTTCGAGCACCTCACGGTCCCACTCGAGATAGGTGGGCATGCCGGGGCCGCTCGATCCGCAAGCGATGAGCTTTAAGGACGGATCCACGTAACGCATCTGCCGCGCCGCATCCTGGGCTTTCCATCCATATTCGGTTGCCGTCATGTGGCCGATCTGCCAAGGACCGTCCATTTCGTTGCCGAGGCACCAGTATTGGATTTTGTAGGGATCGGCGATGCCATTTTTGCGGCGCAACTCGCTCCAGCGCGTCCCCTGTCCTTGGTTGCAATACTCCACCAGAGCCGCGGCTTGTTCGGCGGTGCCCGTGCCAAAGTTCAGGCCGAGAAGAGGCTCCGTGTTGACCAAGCGGCACCAGGCAAGAAATTCGTCGGTGCCGATTTCGTTGGTGTCAATGGTGTTCCACGCCTTGTCCAACACGCGAGGCCGGTTGGCTTTTGGGCCGACGCCGTCGAGCCAGTCGTATCCGGAAACGAAATTCCCGCCGGGATAGCGGATAATCGGCACGCCCAGCTTGCGGATTTCGTCCATCACGTCTTTGCGGAAGCCGTTGGCGTCCGAGAGTTTGGAGTGCGGATCGTAGATTCCTTCATAGATGGCTCGACCAAGGTGTTCGAGGAAAGAGCCGAACACCTCCCGGCTGATGGGCGCGATGGTGCGGCGGGAATCGGCATAGACGCGTACCGGCTGGCGCTCGTTCGCGGACGATGCGTGAGCAAACACGCTTCGGCCAGAAGCGAGATTGGCACCGAGGCCGATTCCAGCACTCGAAGCCAGCTGCAGAAAACTACGCCGTGAGACGTGAGCCATTTTTTGCACTCCCTTTTGAATTAGCCGTAAAGCACGTGAGATGGACCAAGCAGTGGTCGAGACCGGTTGCCTTGAGCGCCAGAGACGGTCTCGAAACGCGCCCGCATTGTACCTCCCAAGTCAAAGTCCCGCTTGGATTACGCGGGCAACTCGCTACGGGATGGCTCCGATGCTTTTTTGGGGAATCGTGGTAAGGTACGGCGTCATACATTCCTGTGCCCCGGAGTTCGCTTTCCAGGGGTGGAAGCGCATAACGGGCCACAGAGATGATCAGCTAATTTCAGCGACGCCAGAGTTCGGCTCACGAGCACCCGCCGAAGCACCGTTGACGCGTGCGTGGCCGCTGGGCGCACGATGATGGAGCGCAGTGGATGGGTAAAGAGAAGCAGGGAATTCATCGCATCGCTGAAATGGCGAGTGTCTCCATTGGGACGGTGGATCGCGCACTGCACGGTCGCGGAGGAATCAAAGAGGCCACCCGGAAACGCATTCTGCAAATCGCCCAGCAAATTGGCTATTCGCCAAATCTCGCGGCACGCGCCTTGTCGGTAGCCAAGGCCACCGCCAAAATCGGCGTTTGCGTGCCCAGGGAAATTCGGTTTTTCTATGATCAGCTGTGGAGCGGAATTTCCGATGAGGCAGCGCGCTTTGCGCAGCTCGGAATGAAGTTTGTCAACCGCCCCGTCCGCGCTCTGGGGGAAGGGGACGAGGAAGCCTTTCGCGAGCTGATAGAAGAGGGAGTCAACGGAATCATACTTACTGCGGGAAGCCCAAAGGCACTGACGCCGCTCATTAACGAAGCCGAGGAGAAGCAAGTGCACGTGGTCTGTGTGTCCACAGATGCGCCGGAGAGCCGGCGTTCAGGCATCGTCTGTGTGGAACCTCATTTGAATGGCAGCTTGGCGGGCGAACTGATGGGGAAGTTCCTTTGCCCGGGGTCGAAGGTCGCCGTCGTGGCCGGAATGCTCAGCACGGAAGATCACCGGAAGAAAACCGAGGGCTTCACCGAGGCATTTTTGCAGCAGTGTGCGCGTGGACAAATCGTCAGCGTGATTGAAGGCCACGAGGATGAAAAAGAGAGCTTCGAAAAAACCTCCCAAGTGCTCCGCGGCTTTCCGTCCCTGGACGGCCTCTACGTCAACACGGTCAATTGCTTGCCGGTGTGCCGGGCGCTGGTCGAGGCGGGTTCTGAGCGAAGAACAAAATTGATCACCACGGACCTTTTCGCGGAAATGGCTCCCTATTTTCGAAAGGGCATCATCACCGCCTCCATCTACCAGCACCCTTACCGGCAAGGACAGATTGCCGTTCGAATCCTGGCTGACAACATCTCGCACAAAGCCAACATTCCTCCAGTCGTGCATCTGAGTCCTGGCGTGGTGATGAATTCCAATTTGCATCTTTTCCGAGAAATGAGGCTTTCGGACGCAAAGGCGAGCGAACCGGCCATCAGAAGCTCTGCGGTTTTACAGGCGTAACACTGGTTCGGCATGAGTCGTCCATCTGGAACCAGAGGGAGTGCTTAATGGCGCGACGAGAGACCTAGAAAAACTCCTATCCACAAGCAGCCGTCACCAGATCAGTTACTGCGGCAGCGTGTGGATTTCGACGTAATCCAGGGCCGCGCGTTCCTCGCCCTCCGGAATTCCTTCGATGCGGATCTTGTCGCCGGGACGCAACGCCAACCCGGAAATGCGCCGTCGCGTCGAAGCGTCTCCGCCAGGCTTGGTCGCCGGCAAAAGATCGTCGGCCACCCATTCGTCCACGACTTGATCGCCAAGCAACACGCGGAATTTCGATTGGCCGTTGTTCTGGTCGAAGTACTCGACGTCCAATTCATACCAGCCTGCTGCCCTATCAAAACGAAATGTCGCGGCGCACTTCTGCGCCGATGGCGCGCATTCGATGGCCTTCCCTCCGGAGGCGGTCTCTTGCGGAATAACGTCGAAGGGGACGTAGCCTGCGAGCTGCATGGCCTCGACCTCGATGCGATCCGGATAGTGCCCAACGCGGCCTCGCTGATCAGCTATGCCGGAAGTGCGGAAGAACCAATTGCAAACTGCGTCGCGCCAGACAATCGCGTGTCCCGCCTGATATGCCAGGCGTTTCAGCGTTTCCTCGTAGCGTTCTTCATCCACACGGCCTTCGAGCGATTGCCATTGCTTCACAAGGTTTGCCGCCTCTTCGGCACCGTCGTAATGGGAATCGTAGATGTGCTGAATCACCGTTTTTCCGGAATGCAAAACGTATGTGTAGGGCACGTGGTGGAAAAACAGCAGAAGCTCGTCGGGAGTGGTTTTCAGCGATTCATACATTTTGGCCACCGGCGCGCGGTACTGCTCCACGTATCCCGTGCCGGTAGCTGCCGTGCGATCCATCCCGACTCCCTGGTGATCCGCGCGATGCCACTGTCCCCAGCCGTTTCGCTCAGACGATTCCACGCCCGGCCCGTAGTGGCTGCCGAGAATATCAGTCAGCGTCCCTGCGCCGAGCGGACCGGTATAGCGCTCATAGATGGGCCAGGATTCGAGCAGCATGCGCGAGATGGTGTTTTCGACGAGCGGTTCGTTTCCAAAAGTGAGCCGGGTCCATTCCTCGGCAATCTGCTTGGAATCGAGATTCGGATTCCAGGCTAGCCGGCCGTATCCATAAAGATTCGCCATGGCCAGGGGATGCGCTAACCAGTTCTTATCCATGCCAACGTTGACAACCGCGACGAATCCGCCGGTGGGCCGGTGGAATGTTTTTCCCGACACGATGTCCTTTACGGGCGTGGGACCATCGCCGGCGTGCAAGTCAAAATCCAGCACTTCCTTCCACATCGGCGGAAGAAAGCAGAGATGCCGCTGCTGGCCAGTGTATTCCTGGGTGACTTGCAGTTCGATGGCTTCGTTGGTTTTCTCGAGACCGCTGAAGAGCGGAGACACCGGCTCGCGGACCTGAAAATCAATCGGTCCATGCTTGATCTGAATGATGACGTTGTCGTCGAACTTGTCGTCGAGCGGATGAAAGTTGTCGTAAGCGGCTTTGGCGCGGTCGTTCTTGGGATTTTGCCAGTCCAATTGATGGTTGTAGACAAACGCGCGGTAAAACACGATGCCGCCATGCGGCTTCAGCGCCCGCGCAATCACGTTGGCGGCATCGGCGGGCGTCCGACCATAGGTCGCCGGGCCAAGCCGCCCTTCCGAATCGGCCTTCACCACAACACCTGCAAAATCCGGAATCAGGCGGTAGATATCGTCAAACTTCTTCGCCCACCACTCGCTCACGCGTGCATCGAGCGGATCGAAGGTGTCGAGCCCTCCGATTACCTGGGGGCTGCTGACATCCACGGCAATGGAAAGCCGCACGCCCCAGGGACGAAAGGCATTCGCCACGCGTGCCAGTTGCGGCAGAAAATCGTCTTCGAGAACTCGCGGATTCGCGTTGACGTTATTGATCGCGCAGCCGTTTATGCCGATAGAGGCGAGCAAGCGGGCGTACTCGCCGGCGCGCGTCAGGTCGGCGCGCACACTGCCGTTTTCAAAGAAGATGGATGGTCCGGCGTAGCCGCGCTCGATGCGCCCGTCCAGGTTGTCCCATTGGTCTACCCAACGGATAGGCGCAGTAGGTTGCTGCGTTTCCTCCAAGGCCGAGAGGCTCTCGTTGCGCGCCATCTTGCCGAGCAGAGCAAAGACGCCGTAAAGCACGCCGCGCTCGGTGGCCGAAGCTACGATGAGGCAGTCCAGTCCGTGGAGTTTGCGTGTCGCCAGCAGAAAACCGTCGTCGTGAATCCCGCCGCGAGATGCCAGTCCCGGGGCAACCGGTTGCAAATCCGAAAATGTGCCCAGGAGAATCGCGTTTTCCCCTGGCAAATCTTTCTCTTCGCGCAGCGTCCTTCCCAGCATGCCGCGAACGCCGCGAATCAATTCCGCCGGGGCCGATCGAAGCACCGCCGAGTCTCGACGCAGAACGACCACCGCCGGCAGGTTCGCATACTGCCGCGCAGCTTCCTGGTTCAAAGGCGCGTAGCGCAGCCAAGCTTGCGCCCCCGTTTCAGCGTGGGCGCACGCCGGCCTAAGCGACAGAAGCAACAGCGCGCCGCAAATCAGAGCTGGCGGGAAGCGTGGCATGCCCACTCCCGATGCAGGTGAATTACGAAAAGACAGGGTGCCTCAGTGTGCTCCAAGCAGCAAGTCCACGGTAAGCTGGTCGAGACGTTCATAGTTGAGGCGCTTCTTCGCCAGCACACCGCGGTCAAATTCGTGTCCCAGCAACTTCTCCGCGTGCGCTTTCGAGAACTTCTCCATGGGAGGAAATTTCGCACTTGGAGCCGCAATCTCCCGCAGAATCTCTTGAACGCGTTTATCCTGTTTCCAGAGTTTGGCCTTTTCTTTCAGGATTAGATACGTGCGCATGCATCCCCGGGCAAAGTCCTTTACTCCTTCATAGTCTTCGGTGCGGTAAGCATGGGCGTCAAAGTGCCGCGGGCCTTCGTAGCCAACGTCCTCCAGAAATTTCACGATGTGAAACGCCGCTTTCAAATTGTGCGATCCGAAGCGGAAGTCCTGGTCGTACGTTCCGGTCATCTGATCGTTCAGGTCCACGTGAAAAAGCTTGCCTGCATCCCAGGCCAGTGCCAGCGCATGTGTGCAATTCAAGCCAGCCATGTGTTCGTGCGCCACTTCCGGATTGACGCCGAATTTCTCGTGGTCGTCCAGCGTCGCAATGAACGCCAGGTAGTGCCCGGTTGTCGGAAAATAGATGTTGGCGCGCGGTTCGTTGGGCTTGGCTTCTAGAGCAAACTTGTACCCGTAGCCGCGGTCCGCAGAATACCGCGCCATGTAGTTCAGCGCTTCGCGGTAACGCTTGATGGCTTCGAGCGGGTCGCGGCAAGCGTCTGTCTCCACGCCGTCACGCCCGCTCCACACGACAAAAATCTTCGCGCCGAGTTCCGCACCGAGGTCCATGGCGCGCAGAACTTTCTGCAGCGCGTAGGCGCGCACCGCAGGGTCATTCGAGGTGTAAGCGCCATCCCGGAAGGCGGGATCAAAAAACGCGTTCACGGTCGCCATCGGCACGACGATCTTGTGCTTCTCGCAGGCCCTCTTGAAACTCGCTACAATGCGGTCGCGCTCCTTCGGCTTGGCGTCGATGGGCACCAGATCGTTGTCGTGGAAATTCACCCCCCACGCACCTACTTCCGCAAGCAGCGCGACAATCTCGTCCGGCGAGAGTTGCTCGCGCACAAAATCGCCGAAGGGATCGCGCCCACGATTGCCGACGGTCCACAGCCCAAAGGAGAACCTGTGCTCTTTCTGAGGCTCGTAGGGGTTTCTGCTCATCGCGTGGATTCCTCGGCGAACTCGCGTCTCGCGCGCCTAAATTTGCAGAAGTGCGGGAAAATTTGACCGTGTACGTTAACGGGCCGTGCTATAGTACCACCCGCTTTTCAGATTGCAAGCATCGCTATTTTTTCTAGCAGGCTGGCGCGTCTTTCGGAGGTTTCCATGAAGTGGTTTTCACCCACGCGAATCGCGTTACTGTCGTTCTCCGTTCTGGTCACGGTTTGCGGCCTGAGCTATTTGCCCAGCTTCGCTCAGGAAGTTCCCGCCTATCGCAATCCGAAGCTGCCTATCGAGCAGCGTCTCGCCGATCTTCTGTCGCGCATGACACTCGAAGAAAAAGTCGCCCAGATGGAAGGAGTTTGGGAGAACCAGCAATTCATGAAAACTCCCGAGTCACGATTCGTGGATGAAAAGGGCAATTTTCTTCCCGAGCGTGCGGCGGTGTTACTTAAGGACGGCATCGGCCAAATGTCCCGGCCCAGTGAAGTCGCCTCAGGTCCGCGCGAGATGGCGGAGTTCACCAACACCATGCAGAAGTGGATGAAGGAGCACACGCGCCTCGGTATTCCGGTGATGTTTCACGACGAGTGTCTCCACGGACACATCGCGCAAAACGGCACGTCCTACCCAGCGGCTATCGCGCTTGCATCCACGTGGGATCCGGATCTAGTTCACGAAGTGTTCACCGCTACCGCTGCCGAAGCCCGCGCGCGCGGCGCGCAGGAATGCCTCGCGCCGGTTCTCGACCTCGCGCGCGATCCACGCTGGGGCCGCACGGAAGAAACCTATGGCGAAGATCCCTATCTCGTCACGCGCATCGGTGTAGCGGCCATCGAGGGCTTCCAGGGCCAAGGACCCTTCATCGACAAGTCGCACGTGATGGCCACCGCCAAACATTTCGCCGTTCATGGCCAGCCCGAAGGCGGCACCAACGTCGCGCCGGGGAACTACTCTGAGCGTGTCATTCGCGAATATTTTCTGAAGCCTTTCGAGGCTGCCGTCAAGGAAGCCCATGTGCAAAGTGTCATGGCCTCCTACAACGAAATTGACGGCATTCCCTCGCACAGCAACAAGCATCTGCTGACAGATATTCTGCGGCACGAGTGGGGTTTCAACGGCGTGCTGGTTTCCGATTATTTCGGCATCAGCGAGCTCATCCGCGTCCACCACGTCGTGGCAACCAAAGAAGCTGCCGCGAGAATGGCGATGGACGCGGGAGTCGACATCGAACTGCCCTTCCCCGACGCCTACCCGACGCTGATCCAACAAATAAAGGAAGGCACGGTCGCCGAATCCGAGATCGATAGCGCCGTGAGCCATGTGCTACGCGAGAAATTCCTCGCCGGGCTTTTTGACGACCCCTACGTTGATCCCGACTATGCCGAAAAAATTACCAATAGCGCCGAGCACCAGAAGCTGGCCCTGCAAGCCGCGAGGGAATCCATCACTTTGCTGAAAAACCAGGACCGCCTCCTCCCGCTCGACCTGTCCAAGTACAAGCACATCGCCGTCATCGGACCCAACGCCGCCGATGTGCATCTTGGCGGCTACAGCCGCAAGGTCGGACGCGGCATCAGCATCTTGCAAGGAATCAAAGACCGCGTCGGCTCCGGCGCCGAGGTTGTCTATGCCGAAGGGACCAAGATCACCGAAACCGCTTCCGACTGGGACGCCGACAAAGTGGTCCTCGGCGATCCGGCTCTAAACGCCAAGCGCATCGCGGATGCGGTGAAGGTCGCGCAGAAAGCGGACGTCATTATTCTGGTGTTAGGTGACAACGAGCAAACTTCCCGCGAAGCATGGGCTCCCGAGCACAAAGGCGACCGTGACAATCTAACGCTTCTCGGCAATCAAGACGATCTCGCCAAGGCCATCCTGGCCACGCATAAGCCTGTCGTCGTCCTTTTGCTGCATGGCCGCCCCAACGCGGTCACCTACATCGCCGAAAATGTGCCGGCGATTCTCGATGGCTGGTACCTCGGCCAGGAAGGCGGCACGGCCGCAGCCGAAGTCATTTTTGGCGACTATAATCCTGCTGGCCGCCTGCCCATCACTGTGCCTCGCTCCGTCGGCCAGCTTCCCGACTACTACTACCAAAAGCCTTCCGCTAAGCGCGAGTATCTCGACGACACCACCAAGCCGCTATTTCCCTTCGGCTGGGGCCTCAGCTATTCGAGCTTTAAGTACGACAACCTTCGTCTCGCGCCCGATTCCATCGGTCCGAAAGGCACGACCAAGGTCAGCGTGGACGTAACCAACACCAGCCAGCGGCGCGGCGAGGAAGTGGTGCAGCTCTATATTCGCGATGAAGTCAGTTCCGTTACCCGCCCCATCAAAGAAATGCGCGGCTTTCGCCGCATTGCTTTGGAGCCCGGTCAAACCAAGACGGTGGAGTTCTCGCTCG
>Ga0335078_10003151_pt1 | contig 24631 bp, 24 predicted proteins | sample Lox_Sample_32_FD_206711 | JGI IMG/M metagenome (GOLD analysis project Ga0335078, IMG submission 206711) | Soil microbial communities from Loxahatchee National Wildlife Refuge, Florida, United States - Lox_Sample_3.2 | ecosystem: Environmental > Terrestrial > Soil > Wetlands | place: USA... | reverse complement strand
AGCTTCGCGCACCTGGCCGAGAGGATAGACCTTCGCGATGGGAATTTCGAGCCGGCCGGCTGCAATCAGCCCGGCCAGTTCCCCGAGCACGCCCGCATTGGCGGCTTCAAAGCTGCCTTCCGTCTTCACGCCGTACTTCGCCGCGGCGTCGAAGTCGATAATTGTGTCGATTCGCGCCCGATCGACGCCCAACTGAAGGGCCAGTTCGACGTAGCCTCCGCCGAACGTGTCAATGAAGGCATCCACGTTTCCACCCGACGCTGCGCGGATCCGCTCTTCCACGCCCTCGCCGTAGGTCACCGGAACTATCCCGTGACCCGCCAGCCACTCGCGATTCGCGTCGCTGGCCAAACCAATCACCTTGGCCCCCGCGTTTCGCGCCAACTGAACCACGATTGATCCAACCCCACCCGCGGCGCCGGAGACAACCACAGTGTCACCGGCGCTCACACCAACGCTCCGCACTGCGGCGTAAGCGGTGGTCCCGGCCACGAACAGGGCCCCGGCCTGCTCCCACGAGACGTTTCGCGGCCGGGGCGCCAAGTTTCCGGATTCGACCAGCACGAACTCGGCCTGGCTGGCCCGATCGTTGGTGAATCCAATCACCTCATCGCCCACCGCGACATTCGCCACGCCCGGTCCGACTTCCTCCACGATCCCCGCCAAATCGCTGCCCTGGCCCGAAGGGAACGTGGCCGGCCAGCGCTCGGCAAATACTCCTTTCCGGATCGAGACCTCGCCCGGATTAATACCCGCGGCTTTCACCCGCACCAGGGCTTTCCCAGGTCCCGGCTTTGGCCGCTCGACTTCCACCACCTCTAGAACTTCGAGCCCGCCATAATTTTTGTATCTCACGGCACGCGGCATAGCGCTTCTCCTCTCGATAGCGACACCCTACTAGATTCTGCTCACTCGCTTACCGATTCGTGAAACTTGCCGCGCAACAGCCGGAACTCGGCCCCTCCGCCGGACCACTCACTCGTCACGCGGGCGTTTCCCCCCCAACAGAATGCCTGGCGCCGCGCTCTCTGCCATTGAGGAGCAACACAGAATGCAAGCAACGGAGGAGCGAGCCGGCTCGCGCACCGCTGTAGGAAGTCCCGCGTGGAAGGCACTCGAATCGCACTATAAAAAGGTTCGTAAGCTGCATCTGCGCAAGTTATTCGCCGACGATCCCGCTCGCGGCGAACACCTCACCGTCTCTGCCGTCGGAATCGAGCTCGATTATTCGAAGAACCGCATCACCGGGGAAACGCTCGACCTTCTGTTTCATCTTGCAGAAGAAGCGGGACTGCGGGAACGAATCGACGCCATGTTTTCCGGCAGCAAGATCAACGTCACCGAGAACCGCGCCGTCCTCCACACCGCGCTGCGGGCTCCGGCCGGCGCCTCCGTCATCGTGGACGGGCAGAATGTCGTGCCGCCAGTGCACGAAGTTCTGCGCCGCATGGCCGAATTTTGCGATCAGGTGCGGAGCGGCGCATGGAAAGGCCACACCGGAAAGCGCATCCGCAACGTCGTCAATATCGGAATCGGCGGATCCGACCTGGGTCCCGTAATGGCCTACGAGGCGCTCCGCCATTACAGCCAGCGCGACATGAATTTCCGCTTTGTCTCCAACGTCGACAGCAGTGACCTCGCCGAAGCGGTTCGCGATCTCGACCCTGCGGAGACATTATTCATCGTCTCCTCCAAGACTTTCACCACCCTCGAAACCATGACCAACGCGCAATCCGCCCGCGCCTGGTCGCTGGCCGGGATGGGCGGCGATGAGAAGTCCGTCGCGCGCCACTTTGCCGCCGTCTCGACGAACGCCAAGGAAGTGTCGAAGTTCGGCATCGACACCGCCAACATGTTCGAGTTCTGGGATTGGGTCGGCGGGCGCTACTCGATGGATTCCGCCATCGGCCTTTCGACGATGCTCGCCATCGGCCCGGATAATTTCCGTGCCCTGCTCGACGGCTTCCATCAGATGGACGAACACTACCGCACAGCGCCGTTCGAAAAGAATCTCCCGGTCATTATGGGCTTGCTCGGCCTTTGGTACAACAACTTCTTCGGCGCCCAAACCGTCGCGGTGCTTCCCTACGACCAATACCTGAAACGCTTCCCGGCCTATCTCCAGCAATTGACGATGGAGAGCAACGGCAAGCACGTCACGCTCGATGGCAATGAGACGAAAGCCGATACCGGCCCCATCTATTGGGGCGAGCCGGGGACCAACGGCCAACATTCTTTCTACCAATTGATCCATCAAGGCACGCGGCTGATCCCTTGCGACTTTATCGCCTTCGGGCAGCCGCTCAATCCGCTCGGACCGCACCACGACATGCTCATGGCTAACGTCTTCGCGCAAACCGAGGCTCTCGCATTCGGCAAGACTCCGCAACAGGTGAAGGCCGAGGGTACGCCCGATTGGCTCGTCCCGCACCGTGTGTTTGAGGGCAATCGTCCTTCGAATACCATCCTCGCCGCGCGGCTGACACCCGAGACTCTGGGCAGGCTGGTGGCGCTTTACGAGCACAGCGTGTTCACTCAAGGCGTGATCTGGAACATCGATTCGTTTGATCAGTGGGGCGTCGAGCTCGGCAAGGTCCTCGCCAAAAAAATCATCCCCGAGCTCGAAAGCAAAGACGAGCCCAAACTCGCGCACGACAGCTCGACGAACCGCCTGATTCGCCGATACCGGCACCTCAGGGGGCACGCATGAGGAGCATCGGTTTCGACAAGCCACTCTATATCCTGCCGTTCGACCATCGCGGGTCGTTCCAGACCAAGATGTTCGGCTGGAAAGGCGCGCTGACGCTCCAACAGACCGCCGAAATCGCCGCGGCCAAGCAAGTGATCTATGATGGCTTCAAGGCCGCGGTTGAGGACGGCGTGCCGGAGCAGAAGGCCGGCATCCTGACCGACGAGCAGTTCGGCTCCGCGATCCTGCGCGATGCAACAGCGCACCACTACACCACCGCCTGCTGCGTCGAAAAGAGCGGGCAGGAAGAATTCGATTTCGAATACGGCGAAGAATTCGCCCGTCACATCGAGGCCTTCCAGCCTACTTTCAGCAAGGTGCTGGTGCGCTACAACGCGGAAGGCGACTGCGCGCTGAATGCAAGGCAGGCTGGGCGTCTAAAACGGTTATCCGACTATCTTCACCGCGAATCGGGCCCCATGTTCATGTTTGAGCTGATTGTGCCTGCCGAAAAGTCACAGCTCGAGCGCTTGAATGGAGACAAGAAGGCCTATGATTTCTACCTTCGCCCGCAGCTCATGATAGAGGCGATCGAGGAGCTTCAAGACGCCGGCGTGGAGCCGGACGTCTGGAAGATCGAGGGCCTCGACCGTCGCGAGGATTGCGAAAAGGTGGTAGCCGCCGCCCGGCGCGGCGGACGCGACCGCGTCGGTTGCATCATTCTCGGCCGCGGAGAGGATGACGGGAAGGTTCACGAGTGGCTGACCACGGCAGCCGCCGTGCCGGGATTCATCGGCTTCGCGGTAGGCCGCACAAGCTTCTGGGATCCCTTGGTTGCGTGGCGCGCCAACCAGATCACGCGGGAGTGCGCGGTCAAGAACGTCGCGCGCCGATATCGCGAGTTTATGGATACGTTCGAGGGCAAACGGTGAAGCCTGTGGTGAAGCTCGCGCCTTCCATTCTTGCCGCGGATTTCGCGCGCCTTGGTGAACAAGTCGCCGACGCCGAGAGAGCCGGGGCGGATCGCATTCACATTGACGTCATGGACGGCCATTTCGTGCCGAACATCACGATGGGAGCGCCGGTCGTGGCTTCCCTTCGGCCCGGGACACGGCTGCCGCTCGAAGTCCACCTGATGATCTCGAATCCGGTCTTGTTCCTTCAGGAGTTCGCGGACTCGGGCGCTGACTCGTTCCTGGTCCACTGGGAAGGAAACGTCAACCTGCATCGCACCGTGCAGGCCATCCGCGCCCTGGGCAAGCGCTCGGGAATCGTGATCAATCCGGCAACGCCCGCCGCGGTGCTGGAAGAAATTCTGCCCGATGTCGACGAGGTGCTCGTCATGACGGTCGACCCCGGTTTCGGGCACCAGCATTTTCTCCACTCGACTCTGGCTAAGCTCCGCCGCGTCCGCCAGATGATCGATCGTGTGAAGCCGGAGTGCGACCTGGAAGTGGATGGCGGTATCGATCCCGAGACGGCAAGGCTCTGCGTGGAAGCGGGAGCCAACGTCCTGGTGGCCGGATCTTCGATTTTTGGAACCCATAAGAGCGTGGCTGAGGCGATGAGTTGCCTCCGCGCAAGAGAGGAAATGAATTTATGCAAATCGGAATGATCGGACTGGGAAGAATGGGCGCCAACATGGCGCGCCGCCTCATCCGGGGCGGCCACGAGTGCGTGGTCTATGATCGCTCGGAAAAGGCGATGGATGGCCTCGTTGCCGATGGCGCAAAAGGCACCGTCCACATGCTCGATATGGTCGAGCGCCTCGAACAACCGCGAGCGTTGTGGCTCATGGTGCCCGCCGGAGTCGTCGACGAGACCATTTCCACACTGGCGCCCCTGCTGAGCGAAGGCGACATCCTCATCGACGGCGGCAACTCTTATTACATCGACGACCTCCGTCGCGCCAAGGAACTCGCCGCCAAGGGAATTCATTATGTTGATGTAGGCACCAGCGGCGGCGTGTGGGGCCTGGAGCGCGGCTACTGCATGATGATCGGCGGCGAGAAGAACGTGGTCGCGCACCTCGATCCGATTTTCCGCACGCTCGCCCCCGGCGCAGGCGATATTCCCCGCACTCCCGGCCGCGAGAAACTCGACGGCACCGCCGAACTCGGCTATCTGCATTGCGGCGGGAACGGCGGAGGCCAATTCGAGAAGATGGTTCACAACGGCATCGAATACGGTCTGATGGCCGCATATGCCGAAGGCCTGGGCATTCTGCGCGACGCCAATATCGGGAAGCAGACCGGAACCATCGATGCCGAAACGACGCCTCTGCCTCATCCGGAGCACTACCAATACGACTTCAATCTTCGCGACATCTCCGAGGTCTGGCGGCGCGGCAGTGTCATTGCTTCCTGGCTGCTCGACCTGACGGCGATCTCGCTCGTCGATGATCCCGCATTGACGAAGTTCGCCGGCCGCGTCTCCGATTCCGGCGAAGGCCGCTGGACCATCAAGGCCGCGATTGATGAAGCCGTGCCCGCGCCGGTTCTCACCGCGGCGCTGTACGAGCGCTTCGCCTCCCGCGGGGAAGCGGATTACGCCAACAAGCTGCTTTCCGCGATGCGCTTTCAATTCGGCGGCCACGTGGAGAAGGCTGCCGAGAAACAGGCCGCGTGAAAGGAAGACGACCATGACCGGCTCTCATTCCGATGCACTGGTCTTCTTCGGCGCCACCGGCGACCTGGCTTATAAGAAGATCTTCCCGGCGCTCCAGGCGATGGCCAAGCGCGGCAATCTGGACATCCCCATCGTCGGCGTCGCCAAGGCCGGGTGGAACCTCGACCAGCTTCGCGCCCGCGCCCGCGAGAGCGTAGAAAAACACGGAGGCCTCGATCGCGAGGCCTTCGATCACATGTGCCGCCTGCTGCGCTACGTTGACGGCGACTATCACGACACCGCGACGTTTAATCAACTCCGGCAGGAACTCGGCTCCGCCGAGCGGCCGGCTTACTATCTGGCCATTCCGCCGGCGCTGTTCGGGCTGGTGACCCAGAACCTGGCGTGCACGAATTGCTCGAATGGCGCGCGTGTCATCGTCGAAAAACCGTTCGGTACCGATCTCGCTTCGGCGCGCGAGCTGAACCGCATCTTGCTCGCCACCTTCCCCGAGTCCGGCATCTTCCGCATCGATCACTACCTCGGGAAGCAGCCCGTGCGCAATCTGCTGTATTTCCGGTTTGCCAATATCTTCCTCGATAGCATTTGGAATCGCTCGACCGTGGAGAGCGTGCAGATCACCATGGCCGAGGATTTCGGCGTGCAAGGCAGAGGCGCCTTCTACGATCGCACCGGGACGGTGCGGGATGTGATCCAGAACCACATCTTCCAAATCCTGTGCAATCTGGCGATGGAGCCTCCGGTCCGAACCGACAGCGAATCGATTCGCGACGAGAAGGTGAAGGTGCTTAAGTCCATCGCTCCAATTGAGGAGAAGAATATCGTGCGCGGTCAATTCCGTGGCTACCAGAATGAGAGTGGTGTGGCCGGCGGCTCGCGGACGGAAACCTTCGCCGCGTTGAAGCTGGATGTGAATTCGTGGCGCTGGCAGGGCGTCCCGTTCTACATCCGCGCGGGAAAGCAGATGCCGGTCACGTGTACCGAAATCCTGGTTCGCCTGCGCCGTCCGCCGGACGTTTATCATGCAAAGTCCGCGGCGGAACAGAATCACATCCGGCTCCGAATCAGTCCGGACGTGTCGATCGCGCTGGGCCTGATGGTGCTGACCCCGAACCCGGACATTGCCGGCCAACCGGTCGAGATGGTGGCGAACCATCACCCGGAAGCGAACGAGATGGATGCCTACGAACGCGTGCTGGGCGAGGCCATCGCCGGCGACGCCACGCTGTTCGCGCGCGAGGATTACGTCGAGGAAGCCTGGCGGATCGTCGACCCCGTGCTGGGCGCCGGCACTCCGATCTACGAATATGATCCGGGAACATGGGGCCCGCCGGAAGCCGGCCAATTGATTCTGCCGCGCGGCGGCTGGCACGCTCCACAGCTCACTCCGGAGCCGGATATTGCCCAAGCGGCCTGATTCGATTGTGGGGCGGACCCCTGGTCCGCGGCCGGCCTCTTCAGCATTCGCACGCCCTGCCACGACGCAGGAAGCGGGACGAAGCGTCCCGCGCAGACCAAGGGTCTGCCCCACTGGCAGCCTGTTATATTTTCGACAGCGTCTGCCGGTCCCAATCTTGCCATCGACGAACCAGGAGGTTATCTTGCCGACTCAAACGACCACCCCAATCGAACAGCACACAACACCGCTGACCTCACGCAGTTCACTAACCAGGCTGGCCGCCATCGGCCTTGTCGTTCTCGTGGTCGCGGCGGCGTTCCTGTACCTGGGCGGCTGGTTCGCCCCCCGCGCGTTGACGCCCGCCCGGTTTGTCGACGGTTTGGAGCGTGCGGGCGCCACGCATCCTGGTTTCCGCCGCAATCATGCGAAGGGCGTGGGCGTCAGCGGCTTTTTCGAGAGCAACGGCCAAGGCACGCGCCTCTCGAAAGCGGCGGTCTTTCGAACTGGCAGAATTCCTGTCGTCGGCCGATTCTCTCTCAGTGGCGGCGACCCCTATGCCGCGGATGCGGCCGATACGGTCCGCGGCCTGGGACTTCTGTTTCGGTCGCCCGATGGCGCGGAATGGCGGACCGCCATGGTCAATCTCCCGCTTTTTCCGGTGAAAGGTCCTCAAGGGTTTTATGAGCTTTTGCTCGCCTCCCAACCCGATCCCCAAACGCACAAACCCGATCCGAAAAAAATGGGGGAATTTCTCGCGCGCCATCCCGAAACGGTACGGGCTTTCCAAACCTTCCAGAGCCATCCGGCATCGTCCGGTTTCGAGAACAGTACATTCAACAGTCTGCTCGCCTTCCGCTTTGTGAATGCCGGTGGTCTATCGGTTCCCGTCCGCTGGTCCGTGGTGCCGGTACAGCCATTTGTACCGGCGGATGCGAAAGCCGCCGCGAGCGGGAATGAGAACTACCTCTTCGACGCGCTGATCGCGAGCATTCATCAGCATCCCCTGCAATGGCGCTTGATCCTTACCGTCGGGCAGCCCGGCGATGTGACCAACGATGCCAACATCCCGTGGCCCGACGGGCGCGAACAGGTGAATGCGGGCACTCTGACGCTGGATTCCATGGAAAGCGAGGCCACCAGCCCCGTCCGCGACATCAATTTCGATCCGGCGGTTTTACCGGCCGGAATCGCGCCGTCCGACGACCCTCTGCTCAGCGCGCGGTCCGCGGTTTACTCGGAGTCGTTTACCAGACGCGCGGGCGAAAAGAAGGAACCCAGCGCGATCACGCCTTCGGAGGTGCGCAAGTGAACACGAATACCACGCCCGAGCGACAGCAATTCACGGGTTCGATGCGATTCCTGCACTGGTTGACGGCTGCCCTAGTCCTGACCATGCTTGGCATCGGCGTTGCCATGGTCGCATCGCTCGCCAATTACCACACGCTGGTTTCCATTCATCGCCCCGTGGGCATCCTCATCCTGCTGGTGGTTGTGATTCGCTATGTCAACCGGCGGTTTTCCTCGCTGCCCCCGTTCCCGGTCACGATGTCCTCTCAGGAACGCTTCGTCGCGTCAGCCTCCGAACATTTGTTTTATGCCTTCCTGTTCGTGCTGCCGCTGGTCGGCTGGGGGATGTTGTCGGCGGCGGGCTATCCGATCGTCATGTTCGGGTCTCTGCACCTTTTCCCTATCCTTCCGCACAGCCTGATGTTGTACGCGGCGCTGCGGAAAACGCACACGGTCCTCGCCTACCTCCTATTCCTCATGTTCCTCGCACATTTTGGCGCCATCCTCTTTCACACGCTGATCGTGAGAGATCGTATGTTCCAGCGTATGGCGCCATGGCGAGTACGCGCGTGATGCCGTTGCGTGAAGTACAAGTGTGGGGAGGCCAACAAATTGGTCTTCCCTGCGCTCCCTCAGTGTAGGGGCCGGCACGGAATGTCCGGCTCGCCAAGAGGTCCAATGAACATCGAAGTACTTGCGGATTCCGATTCTGTCGCCGAAAAAGCCGCTTCCGTAATTGCCGACTCCGCGTGGGAAGCGATCGCGTCTCGCGGCTTATTCACCATGGCGGTGAGCGGCGGCCATACGCCCTGGATCATGATGCGCTGGCTCGCCGCCGCGCAGATTCCATGGCGCGCCGTGCACATCTTTCAGGTCGATGAGCGCGTGGCCCCAGCAGGGGATGCGGACCGGAACCTCACTCACCTCCGCAAGAGCCTGTTGGCGGATTCTCCGCTCCCGCCTGACCAGCTTTATGCCATGCCCGTCGAATCGCAAGACCTGCAAGCAGCCGCCGTTTCGTACGCTGCGACTGTGCGGACGCTCGCAGGAGACTCGCCGGTCATCGATCTCGTCCATCTCGGTCTCGGCCCCGACGGTCACACCGCTTCGCTGGTGCCCGGCGATCCGGTTCTCGATGTCGACAGTGCGGACGTGGCGCTGAGCGGCCCGTATCAAGGCCGGCGCCGGATGACGCTCACCTATCCGATTCTCAACCGCGCCCGGCGCATTCTGTGGGTGGTCACCGGTGGGGAAAAGGCAGGCATGGTGAATCGTCTGATCGAGGGCGATCGCGAAATTCCGGCGGGACGTGTCTCGAGCGATCGGGCAATGCTGCTAGCCGATTCTGCGGCAGCCGGCCAACGCGCCCACAAGACCGCAGGAATCATATGCGCATAGGAATTGCAACCGATCATGGTGGATTTCACTTGAAAGAAGATCTGCTCGCTCGTCTGAAGGCGGCCGGACATGAAGTGGTCGACTTCGGCGCGCACAGCTTTGTCCCCGGCGACGATTATCCCGATTTCGTCGTTCCACTCGCTCGCGCGGTTTCGGCAGGGCAGGTGGAGCGAGGCATCGCAGTGTGCGGCAGCGGTGTCGGCGCCGAGGTTTGCGCCAACAAGATGCCGGGCGTCCGCGCCGGGTTGATTGGCGATCACTTTTCGGCCCATCAGGGGGTGGAAGACGACCACATGAACATTTTGTGCATGGGTGGACGCACGGTCGGACCCGAAGTAGCATGGGAGTTTGTCGAAACCTATCTGGCATCGAAATTCAGCCAGGCCGAGCGCCATCTGCGCCGCCTGAGCAAAGTAGCCGCACTCGAGGAGGTAACCAAGTGACTCCCGTAGCCGAGACGACAACCACGGATCTGGATCAACTCTCCATCAACACCATCCGCACGCTCTCGATGGATGCCGTTCAGCAAGCCAAGTCGGGGCATCCCGGCACGCCGATGGCGTTGGCTCCGCTGGTCTACACCATCTGGAATCGCGTCATGCGGTTCGATCCCCACGATCCCCTCTGGCCCAATCGCGACCGCTTCGTGTTGTCGAATGGCCATGCCTCGATGTTGCTCTGGTCCGTGCTGCATCTCACGCGCACTCAGGCCGTGAACGCCGAGTATGAAAATCTTGGCCACGCCTCGGTAACCCTCGACGATATCCGCCGGTTTCGCCAGCTCGACAGCAAAGCGCCCGGTCACCCCGAATACCACTGGGTGTCGGGCGTCGAGACCACGACCGGTCCACTCGGCCAGGGGGTCGCGACGAGTGTCGGGATGGCCATCGCGCAGAAATGGCTGGCCCATCGTTTCAATCGCCCGGGCTTCCCCATCTTCGACTACCGGATTTACGCGGTCACCGGAGACGGCTGCATGATGGAAGGTGTCGCGTCGGAGGCTGCGTCGCTCGCCGGCCACCTGGGCCTCGACAACCTCTGCTGGATTTACGACAACAACCGCATCACGATCGAAGGCCGCACCAACATCGCCTTCTCGGAAGATGTCGCCATGCGCTTTATGGCGTACGGCTGGCACGTCTTGCGCGTAAGCGATGCAAATGACATAGAATTCATCGAGCACGCGCTCAACAAGGCTCGAAAGAACACCGGCAGTCCGACCCTGATCGTTCTCGACAGTCACATTGGGTACGGCTCGCCGCACAAACAAGACACAGCGGAAGCACACGGGGAGCCGCTCGGCGAAGAAGAGTGTCGCCTGACCAAACGCGCGTATGGCTGGCCCGAGGATGCAAAGTTCCTGGTGCCCGACGGCGTCTACGAGCACTTCGAGGACGGAATCGGCAGGCGTGGTGCGGACTCCCATCGCGAGTGGACGCAGCTCTTCGGAGCATACCGCGCCCAGTATCCCGAGCTTGCCGCCGAGATTGACCAGATGCAACGGCGCGAACTGCCGGCTGGATGGGATCGCAATCTGCCGGTATTTCCCGCGGACCCGAAAGGCATCGCCGGCCGTGAAGCTTCCGGCAAGGTGCTGAACGTTCTGGCGCAGAATATCCCGTGGTTCATCGGCGGATCGGCCGACCTCGGCCCCTCGAACAAGACTTTGCTCACGTACGAGGGCGCCGGCCACTTCCAGGCGAATAACCCCGGAGGGAAGAACCTGCACTTCGGCATCCGCGAGCATGCCATGGGCGCAACTCTCAACGGCCTTGCCATTTCAAAGGTCAGGCCGTACGGCGCCACGTTCTTCATCTTCAGCGATTACGAACGGCCCGCGATCCGGCTCGCGGCCTTGATGGAACTGCCCACGATTTTTGTCTTCACCCACGATGCGATGGGTGACGGAGAGGACGGACCGACTCACCAGCCCGTGGAGCATCTGGCCTCCTTGAGAGCGATCCCCGGGCTGGTCACTCTCCGGCCAGGCGATGCCAACGAAGTGGTCGAGGCCTACCGTTACATCCTGCAGCTGCGCCATCAACCCGCGGTTCTGGTGCTCTCGCGGCAGCCGCTTCCCACGCTCGACCGGGCCAAATATGCGCCGGCCGCCGGTGTAGCCCGCGGCGCCTATGTGCTCGCGGACGCTCCGGGTGGAGACCCGCAGGTAATTCTCATCGCTACCGGGAGCGAGGTCAGCGTCGCGGTGGACGCTCACGAAAAGCTGGCGGCCGAGGGCATTCGTTCCCGGGTCGTGTCCATGCCATCCTGGGACATCTTCGAACATCAAACGGAGGAATACCGCGAGAGCGTGCTGCCGGCGAAGGTCACGGCGCGCGTCGCGATCGAGCAGGCTTCCACGTTTGGATGGGAGCGGTACGTCGGCGCGAAAGGCCGGGTGATCGGAATGACGACGTTCGGCGCCTCGGCTCCGCTCAAGGAACTCCAGCGGAAATTCGGCTTCGAGCCGGCGCGCGTGACCGCGATTGCCAAGGAGCTCCTCGGTCGAGATTGAGTTTATGTCTTCCACCCTGTACGCCGACTCCACTCGCGCCATGGAGCAGCGCATTTCGGCACTGGAGCAGCAACTCGCGAACCAGCGCGCAGCCGCCTCGACGACACCTAAGGAAGGCACCGTGTCCGGGGGCGAACTAGCCGCAGAGGCAGCCGAGAAGGCCGTGTCGCCGCACTCGGATCAGGTGGGCGCAAAATTCCAGGGCGCTGTCGCGGCGGAGCATATGTCGGACGGTTCCCCGCCTTGGTCGGCGGGCCGGCCTATCTGAGCAAGACGAGCGGTTTGACCTACGGAGTGCAAGGATCGAGGCCGAACAGCGAGCGGTACGGCAGAGCTTAGGAGATAAAGATGCTACTGGCTGGCGATATTGGCGGAACCAAGACGGCGCTCGGTATCTTTTCCGACGGGCAAGGCGCGCACACGCCGGTCGCGGAATCGGAAGTCCACAGCGCGGACTATCCAAGTCTGGAGTCTATCGCGAAAGAATTTCTCGCCCAGACCGGCCTGAAGGTCGACCGTGCGTGCTTTGGCGTCTCCGGACCGGTCATTGGCGGACGGGCAAAGATCACGAACCTGCCATGGATTGTCGATCGGGCATCCATTGCCAGGGAGCTGAATCTCGAGGCCGTCGATCTGCTGAACGACCTCGAAGCGATTGCCAACGCGATCCCCGGGCTCAGGCCGGCCGATGTCGTGACCCTCAGCGCCGGGACTCCGGTCGGTCAGGCAAACATCGCCGTATTTGCGCCCGGCACCGGATTGGGCGAGGCGTTTCTGACCTGGGAAGGCGGCGAATATCGTGCGCACAGCTCGGAAGGCGGACACTCGGATTTCGCTCCGGCGGACGAGATCCAGATGCGCCTGCTCGAATTCATGCGGCAGCGCTTCGAGCATGTCAGCTATGAGCACGTGTGCTCCGGTGTCGGCATCCCTCACGTCTACGACTTTTTCCGCGACGGCGAGAAGACGGAGGAACGATCGGCCATCACGGAGCGGATCGCAATGTCCGGCGATCGCACGAAAGCGATCATCCAAGCCGCGCTGGACTTTGGCGATCCCAGCCCGCGATCGAGCGCCACGATTGAGACGGTGGTATCCATCATGGGAAGCGAGGCGGGCAATCTCGCGCTCAAAGTGCTCGCGGTCGGCGGAGTGTACCTGGCGGGGGGCATTGCCGTTCATCTCCAGCCGGCGCTGAAATCCCCGCGGTTTCTCCAAGCATTCCGGCACAAGGGCCGCCTCTCTGATCTGATGAGCCATATTCCCGTCCACCTGATGACCGGCAAAGTGGGGATCACCGGCGCCGCGGCATACGGCCTGAAGAGGGCATTGGCGGCGAACACGGCCGCCGGGCTGCGACGCGCCAGTTAGGCCCACGCAGGACACCAACAAATGTCCGGCCCCTGCCTCTCTTCTTAGATGTGAGCAACCATCTTCCTGTAGTGGTCATCGTCGGCGGTGGATTCGGCGGGCTGGCCACGGCCAAGGCATTGAAGAACGCTCCGGCCGAGGTCATTCTGATCGACCGTACGAATCACCACTTGTTTCAGCCGCTGTTGTACCAGGTGGCGACTTCGATGCTGGGGCCGGCTCAGATCGGCTCTCCCATCCGTGCCATTCTGCGGAACCAACGAAACACCATTGTGGCGCTTGGCGAAGTCACCGGGGTTCACAAGGAGGAGCAGTTCGTCGAGTTCCGCGACGCGGACCGCGCCGGCGTACGCTTGCATTACGACTACCTGGTTCTGGCGACGGGCGCCACCCACAGCTACTTCGGGCATGAGGAATTCGGAGCGCACGCCCCGGGATTGAAGAACCTGGCGGACGCCCTGGCCGTCCGGAATAAGATCCTCAGCGCGTTTGGGCAGGCTGAGGCGGAAGAGGACCCAAGCCGTCACCGCGACCTGTTGACGTTCGTGCTGGTGGGCGCCGGGCCTACTGGTGTGGAAATGGCCGGCGCAATCGCTCTGCTGATCCGCAATACCCTGCGCTCGGAATTCCGGCGGATCGATCCGGCAGCGGCGCGGATTGTGCTGATCGACCACTCTCCGCGCGTGTTGGGCTCCTTTTCGGAAGGCCTTTCCAGCGCCGCGAAGAAGCGTCTGGAGAGCCTCGGCGTTGAGGTATTGCTCGAGCGCAGCGTGGAAAAAGTGGACGCGATGGGCGTGATCGCCGGGGGCAAGCGGATCCTCAGCAGCACCGTCATTTGGACCGCGGGAGTTGCTCCGTCACCCGCCGCCAGGTGGCTGAGTGTCGAATCGGATCGCGCTGGACGGGTGCGCGTTCAAGAAGACCTGAGCGTGCCCGGACATCCCGAAATCTTTGTGGTGGGCGACACGGCGGCATTCGCGGAAAACGGGAAGCCGCTGCCCGGCGTGGCGCAGGTGGCGATGCAACAAGGCCGCTATGCGGGGCGCCTCATTGCGGGCCGCATCACCGGCAAGCCAGCCCCTCGCCCGTTCCGCTATTTCGACAAAGGCACGATGGCGGTGGTTGGCAAAGGCTTCGCGGTATTACAGACCGGCCGTTTTCATCTCAGCGGCGTCCTGGCGTTCCTCGCGTGGGCTGCCGTGCATCTTCAGTTTCTGGCGCAATCCAGTCTCCGTGTGAGCGTTTTCCTCCAGTGGGTCTGGACCTATCTGACCGGGCAGCGCGGATCTCGCCTGATCGTGAATTACCACAGCTTCGGGCCAGCCCGATTCGAGGAAACAGCCGACCTCGTCCGTACAGAGAAGTAGCAAGCCGAGCTCGGCCACACGGCTACGGGCTGGCCTTCAAAGCGGCAGGCACCTGGGTGACGGGCGCACCCTGACGCGTCACGAGCTCAAGCTCATCTGCGCTCGGAAGCGCGCTGTTCCGTCAGTCGATTTTAAGATTTCCGCGCCCGCCGCTCCGGCCACAGTGCGCTCACCAACAGGCCGCCGGCAATGCCCACTGAGACACCGAAGAACCGATGAAGCGCTACAATCCATCCGCTATGGCCGGGCACCAGCATGATGATGGCGAGCGTAATGCCGGCATATCGGTAGGCGTTGCGCTCGAGGCGAAACGGAACGAAAACGATGCCAAGAAATAAGATGCACGTTCCGAAAACCACGGCGTTGCCCGGGTAATAAGTGCCGGCAACTGCTCCGACGGCCGCGCCCAACGCAGTTCCGGCGAGACGTTGCGCGGAAACGGGGAGCGCCGCACCGAGAGTGGATTGCATGACCACTACCGCGGTGATGGGGGCCCAATACGACTCCGATAAGCCAAACCAGCGTGCCACCATCAGCGAAACCAGGGCAGCGGTAGCCGTGCGCGCGCAGTGCTCAATGGTGAGCGGGTTCTCCTTTGCAATGATCGGACTCAGTATGGACGCCATCGTTCAAAGAACGCGCCGGTCCAATACCATCACACCGAGCAAGGCCGGGAGATAGAGAACCGTCGCCAGCAACAGGGCACGCGCGCGCGGCAAGGTTCGTTCGCGCTCCAATCGCGCGCCGAAGTAGAGCACGCAAAGCCCGGCGGCGATCGCGGCGGCGCCGTACACCGAGCCTGTCATTCCGAGCAGGAGTGGCGCCAGGCTGACGGGGATCAGCAACAGCGAGCAGACCATCACGCGCCGGGCCGTCGACTCCCCATCCGGCTCGATCACGGGCAGCATGCGGATGCCACCGCGCGCATAGTCTTCCCGATACATCCACGCGATGGCATCGAAATGGGGGAACTGCCAGACGAACAGAATCAGGAATAATGCCAGCGCGCCGGCGTCGAGGGCATGGCCCGCGGCGGCGTACCCGATGAGGGGCGGCATCGCGCCGGGAATCGCGCCCACGGTGGTGCATGCCGGTGAACGTTGCTTCAGCGGCGTATATAGCAAAAGGTAACTGAGAAGTGTGAACAGACCAAGCGCCGCGGTCAGTAAGTTCGTGCCATAGACCAGGTCGGCGAATCCGGCGGCCGAGAGCAGCAGGCCGAATGCGAGCCCATGGCTTCGCTGGATCCTTCCAGCCGGGAGCGGACGCCGCCGCGTGCGGCGCATCTTCGCATCGGAGTCCACTTCGTACCATTGATTGAGCGCCGAGGTGCCCGACGCCAGCAAGGCCGTGCCGAGAAGAGCGTGAGCCAGAATCGTCCAGTGAAACGGCGCGCCACAGCCAAACCAGTAGCCGACCGCCGTGCAGATCAGAATGAGCAGCGTGATTCGCGGCTTGGTCAACTCCAGGTAATCGCGCATGACTAGTCTTTCCGCCGGATCAGTCCTTCCACTACGAACCCAACGACGATTGCAGGAAGAAGCGCGACATAGCCCCAATACGAGATGGCCATGGTCAAAGTTTCTGGCGCGTGGTTCATACCGAAATCGCCTCCTTCCGCGGCGAGAGCAGTTGTGTCGAAAGAATGGTCCCGGCCACCAGGAAGACCACCGTCACGCAGGTCCACATCAAGGCAGCCGCGCACTGCTGGTCTTCTAGCGGCGAGAGGCTGCCCATCGCCGGCATGCCGAGATACATGGGGTATGCGACCCGATCGGAAAAAACGAGCAGGCCGGAAAGCACGTCGCATGGCAGCGTCGCGAGGAAAAGATAGACGAGCATGGACCACCGCGGCCATCGTGGCACGGACGGCCGGGGCTGAATGACGGGCCACCAGAAGAGAAGGCCGCTCGCGAAGAAGGAGGCGTGTTCAACCAAGTGCCAAGCCGGCGAGCGCATGCCCAACGTGAAGATCCGTGGCACATGCCATACGATCAACGCGGCGGCGGCGGCGAGCCAGCAAAACGTCGGGTGTCCAAGCAGTCTGCCGAGCCGCTCCGGAAAGGGCCATCGCACCGGTCCCACGGCGATCAGTGGCTCGCCCAGCCAGATCAGGGGCGGCGCGATCGTCATGAGTAGCAGGTGTTGAATCATGTGCGCCGTCAGCATGTGATTGTCCAATGCGGCGACGGGCGAGACCGCCGCTATCCACGTCGCGAACAGACCAAGAAAGAAACTGCCGGCGCGCCATAGCGGGAGCGAGCCACTGCCAAGCCACCCCCGCAGGTATGCCGCTCCCGCGAAAACCATCCCGAATGTTAGTGCGATGGCTGCCATGATCCGGCTCTACTGCCTCAGCGCGAAGTCGCGTGAAGTGTCGCGTGCGGGCGCTTCCCCCGCCGGATGCAAGGTTTCGAGAAATGCGACGAGCGCCGTGGTTTCCGGCGGACTCAGGTTCTTGCCGTACGCCGGCATGTTGCCCCCGCCCTGGATCACCTGGCGGATGAGCTGGTCCTGTGTGAGCCGCACCGCAACAGCGTCCAAAGCCGGGCCTCTCTGCCCCCCGCTATCACCAAGCGAATGGCAGTTGCGGCACTGCTTGACCTGAAACACGAGCGCGCCTTGTCGTTCCAGAGCGGTCGTGCGGTGCAGGAATTGAGCCGGCATGGGAGCGCCGCTCCAGGCGTTCATCTCCGGACTCCACGGCGCATACTCGGCAAGATGGGTGAATGTCCCGAGCGTCACGGCGATCAGCATTACCGTCAATACCGCGATCGGCCGTCGCTTCCAGCTTTTTTCTCCTTCGCCCGACAGAAACGGAAGTAACAGCAACCCGAGAATCACCACCACCGGACCAATCAGAAGCGCCGGCGTCTCCAGCGACGGCGGCAGCAGCGAAAGCAGCGCATACAGCCACAGGAAGAAGTAGTCCGGCTTCGGCACGGTCTGGATGATCGTCGGGTCCGGCCTGCCGGACGGCCCGAACGGACCGAACCACAGCGCGCACGCCGCGACTGCTAACAGAATGAACGCCGCGAAGAACATATCTTTCCAGATGGCGTAAGGAACGAACGCCTCGCCCTCCGTCTTTGTCAGCTCGTGATACTCCTTCAAATAGGTTGCCCGCTTGACAATGCGCCCCGGCATCGGCCATTCGTTGATCCCGAGCTTAAACACCATCAGGATATGAAGCGCGACGAAGCCAATCAGCAGCCCCGGAATCACGAACACGTGTAGGGCAAAGAAGCGGGAGAGCGTCGCCCCCGCGATAATCGGGCCCCCTAACATCAGCTTGACGATCGCGGGACCGGCAATCGGCACGCGGCTCGCGATCGAAGCGCCAATGCCCAATCCCCAGTATGCGTCCTGATCGAAGCGCAGTACCTGCCCGCTGAACGCCATCCCCAGTGTCATCAGCAGGAGGAAAATTCCGATGATCCAGGTGAGTTCTCGCGGAAACTTGTACGCGCCGAAGAGAAAGACCTGCACCATGTGGATGAGGACAATCGCCACCATGAAGTTGGAGCCCCAGCCGTGGAGCGCGCGGATGAACCACCCGAGCGTGATGTCGTGATTGAGGGCCTGGAGGCTATTCCAGGCTTCCCCGGCCGAGGGCACATAAGTCAGGGCTAACAGGATGCCTGTGACGAGTTGAAGACAAAAGACGATCAGCGCGGCGCTGCCGAATACGTACCACCAGCTCGCGGTATTGCGCGGAACCCGATGTTCCGAGGCCTCGCGAATCGGTGCGGCCAGTTGCAGGCGCTGCTCGAACCATTGACCTACGCTTGCGAGCAGGCGCATGGCGATTCCTTTCGCGGGAGTGATGCGTTCGGCCCCGGCGTGGGCATTTCACCGGCCTGAATCGTGATCAGACCGTTCTCCACTTTGTACGGATATTCGAAAAGGCCGCGCTCCGGTGGACCTGAAGCGCGCGACCCGTCGCGGTAGTAGGCCCCGCCGTGGCACGGGCACATGAACAGGCCCGATTGCGGAAACCACCGCACCGGGCATCCCAGATGCGCGCAGTTGATGGCGAAGACCTGGAATTGCTCGCCGGCGACACGCCGCACCCAGCATGCCGTGTCCACCGTCTTGCCGTCCGTCGGCATCACCAGAGGATTGCGAAAGGTGGCCAGCCGGGTCTCGCCTTCCGGAAATTGGTTGACGGAACCCAGAGAGACCCAGTCGAGGTAGCCGTTCGCGCGTCCGCGTGTGATCGAGGAAAGCAGAAATCGCCCGATCGGCACGGCAAGGGCTGCGCCGACACAGGCGTTAAAGAGAATCCCCAACTTCATGAACATCCCGCGGCGGGAAAGTGTCTTATCGTCTGACATCTTTAAGCTCCTGGTGCTGAGCGTAATTCTCGGCCGAATAGGGTTGACCCGGAACTTCGACGCGCCGTGAGGCCAGCCACGCGACCACGTCGGTGATCTCCTGGTCGGACATCGGTCTGCCGGCAACATTTCTACGCCAGTCCGGCGCTCCTAGCTCCGGCCGGCCGGCAATCACGATGGTGCGCAGTCCCTGGTCGCTCACGAGCGCCAAAAAAGAATCGTTGGTAATGGCGCTGCCCTTTCGGCCACCGCCGCCATCGGGGCCGTGGCACGATTCGCAATAAGTCTTGTATGCGGCCTGGCCGCGCGCGGGATCACCCGCCGATTTCGCGGCGTAAAACGGCGGATTGGCGCCCTCGAGAACGCCCGCCTTGCTCCATCGCGCCCGAATCTGTCGCGTGATGACATCGATCTGTTTGTTCGTCAGGAGTCCGCCGGCGTTCTCGGCGAAAGCCGGCATGGCGGTCCCGCGAACGCCGTTGGCGACGGCGTTGTGAATTGCGCGATCATCCGCGATCGCGAGATAGACGGGATCGGCGACAGCGATCGCCGCGCCGCCACGCCCATCTTTGCCGTGACATGCCGCGCAGTTCTCGGAGTACAGAGTCGCGAAGTCCAGAACCTCGCTCGGCGCTAGTGCCTCCGCATTTCCGAGAGGCTGCCCGTGCGGCGTTGCACAGGAGGAGAACAGCATTGCTCCGAGCGCCAAGAATGGTAACAATCGATTCACGGCCGCTCCTCCCCGGTTCCACGCTGCGGCATCATTCCTGGCGCCTCAACTCCCGCTCGCAGGCTGAACGCAATGTTCTCGCTCGTGGTCACTCGCGGCTGCCGCACCACGACCAAACCCGCGACAACTCCGAACCCTACCTGCGAGACGACGAACCAGAGCCAGTCGATGTGGCTCTCGAGCAGAGGATTCAGCAGCGAGAGCATCGAATACAGGAGCCCCGACCACAGCACGGGGCCGATCAATCCTCCAAGCAGAATCGGCCGCCGGGCGAACATCGGAAGCATCGCGCCATATAACAGGCCGACCGCCGTGGAAACGATCGCGTGGATCAATAAAGCCATGGCGAAGCTGTCCGCATGAAACGAGTACAACTGCAGTGTTCCGAGTTTCACCGACTGCGCATACACGGACCCGGCGAGCAGGTTGATCGGATACCAGATGCTCCCGGCCTTGACGACGCCGTACCCGCATGCCAGCACGGCCATTGCTGCGCCGCCCGCCCATCCGCCCTTCAGACCGGCCGATATCGGGTGCGTGCGCAATGGCAGCCATGCGCGGACTTGATCGGGCGCCACCGCAAGGCGGTCCACCACGCGCCGTTCGGTGAGCACAACGAGATTGTTTGGCACGACGGGCACCACCACTTCGTGCTCGCGGGGCAAAACTTCGCGGAACCAACCGGCACAGCCTGCGACGGCGAGCACTGCGCCCAGCACGCTCACCGACACGCTCGTCAGCAGGCCCGCGAAGATCAGCGTGAATCCAAACGCCAGTACCACGGGCCACGCGGTCGGGGCAGGCATTTCGATTTCCCGGCGATCTGGCGATGATCCCCCAGTTTCAACAACGGATTGCAGCGTCGCCATGTCTTTTCCTCACCGTCCGAGAATGTAAACCACCGTGAAAACGACGACCCATACGGCATCGACGAAATGCCAGTACATGGCAAGCACACCGATGCGGCCTGAGTGAGCTTCACCAACCCGGCCTGCCAAACCGAATATCAGCACGGCCAAAAGCATGGCCAAACCCGCTGTGACGTGAAACGCGTGCAATCCCACGAGCGAGTAGTATGTCGTCCCGAACAGGTTCGTCGAAATGGTCAAACCTTTTTCATAGATCAGCCGATGCCATTCCTGGGCCGTGCCAAACAGAAAGAGACCGCCCAAAATGAATGTAAAAGACCAGAGCGTCAGGAAGGCCGGCTGCTTACCGAGCTCAAGAGCCTTCCCGGCCAGGTGCACCGTGATGCTGCTCGACAATAGACAAATCGTGTAGAACACCGGCGTTTCCAGGACATCGCCCGGAGTTGGTCCCGTGAGACTCTTTCCTACATAGAAGAGGTATGCCACCACGAAAATCGTAAAGATGGCGGATTCCGCAATAATCAGACCGGCCATCGCAACCTTGCCGCGATCGGGAAGAACCCAAGATCGGGGCGTCTGAGTAATTGGAACTGCAAGTGTGCTCATTTGGTAAGTTCCTCTACTCGTACCGGCTGTCCGGATCTTCCGGATGCTTCAAATCCCAAACCGGGCGCCGGCTGGCGACCACCGGAACGCTGGCGAAGTTATAAGCCGGCGGCGGAGAGCTTACCGACCATTCGAGCGTCCAGGCATCCCACGGATCGTTGCCGGCTTTCGCTCCCTTGAAATAAGAGTGGATCAGGTTCCACACAAAGATAAGAACGGCGATTGCCTGCACCACGGCACCAATCGAGATGACAAGGTTCAGGGCTTCCCAGCCTGGGCGGGGCTCGTAAGTGTAGATGCGGCGCGGCATGCCGAGAATTCCTGGGATGTGCATGACATCGAACGTCATGTGAAAACCGATCACGAATAGCCAGAAGTGCCATTTGCCGAGGGTTTCGCTCAGCATCCTCCCCGTCATTTTCGGGTACCAGTAATAAAATGCGCCGAAGAGGGCGAACAGAATCCCGCCGACGATCACGTAATGAAAATGAGCGACAACAAAGTACGACAGAGTAAGCTGCCAATCGAATGGCGCCACGGCCAGCATAATTCCAGTTAGCCCGGCAATCAGGAACTGAAACAGGAAACCGATCGCGAAAAGCATCGGTGTCTTGAACAGAATTCGCCCGCCCCACATCGTCCCGAGCCAGTTGAAGATCTTGATTCCCGTCGGGATGCCGACGCACATCGAGGTAATCGCAAAGAAGCTGTTCGCGTACGAGTTCATTCCGATCGTGAACATATGATGGGCCCAGACGCTCATGCTCACGAATCCGATAAAGACTGTGGCGCCCACCATGACCGGGTAACCGAAAATCGGCTTTCGCGAGAAGACCGGTACGATCTCCGATATGAACGCGAACGACGGCAGAATCAGGATGTAGACTTCGGGATGTCCGAAGATCCAAAAAAAGTGCATCCAAAGTGTCGCCGAGCCGCCCGCTTGCGTATCGAAGAAGTGGCCCCCCAGGTAGCGATCGACCAACAACATGAGCTGCGCTGCCGTTAGCGGAGTCACCACAATCAGAATCATCCCGGACATTACCAGGTTCAGCCAGACCAGCAGAGGCATCCGGCCCAGGTGCATGCCGCGGCATCTCATGCACGACACCGTCGCAATGATGTTGATGCCGGTGCCGACGCTCCCGAATCCGGAGACCAGCAGAGCGATCGTCCAATAATCCGAGCTGTGTCCGGGTGAGAACGCCCTGGCAGCCAGCGGCGCGTACGCCCACCAGCCTATGTCCGGCGCGTTTCCGGCGCCGTAGAGTCCGTTGCCGCCGAGCAAACTGAAATACAGTAATAATCCGCCCAGCGCCGTCAACCAGAAGCTAAACGCATTCAACCGTGGAAACGCCATGTCCCGCGCGCCGATCATCAGTGGCACAAGATAATTTGCAAAGCCGAACAGGATCGGCATGGCCACGAAGAAGATCATGGTGGTGCCGTGCATGGTGAACAGGCGATTGAACACCTGCGCGGACACAAAATTGTTTCGAGCATGCATCAACTGGATGCGAATGATGAGAGCTTCAATACCGGCAATCACCAGGAACAGCAGCGCATAGCCGATATAAAGGATGCCGAGCTTTTTGTGATCGACGGTGGTCACCCACTCGTGCAGCGTCTCGGTCCAGGACCGCTTCGCGCTTTGGAGGTTTTCAATCGCGACTACATTCATTGACATGTCGGTTCCCAATTTCGCGCCTACCGAAGCGTCTCCAGATACGCGGTCACGGCATCCAGATCGGCGTCGCTCAATTTCATCGCAGGCATCAGCGACCCCGGCTTGATGGCGTCCGGATTCTGGATCCAGAGGCGCAAATTCGCGGGCGTATTCTCGGCCGCCCCCGAAGCGATCGTGGCGCGGCTCATGAGATGCGCCAGATCGGGGCCGAAGCGTCCATTTGCAGGGGTACCGCTCACGGCATGGCAATTAATACAAGAGGTGCTTTCAAAAACGTGCTTGCCCGCGACTACCCTTGGGTCTTGGACCGCGGCTCTCTGCTGCGCCTGAACCCAGGCCGCAAAATCCGGTGGCTGGTCCACGGAGACGCGCAACAGCATCTTGGCGTGCTGCGTTCCGCAATACTGCGCGCACTGACCAAGATAAATTCCTGGCCGCGCCGGGTCGAGCCACATCTCGTTCACACGATTCGGAATCAAGTCGGTCTTGCCGCCGAGTTCCGGAACCCAGAAGCTGTGGTCGGTGTCGGCAGAGAGCAGCTTCAGGAATGTGGGCGTCGGATGCGCCGGGTCGCTCGCTGGAATGTGCATCTCGTTTGCCGTGACGATGCCTAGTTTCGGATATCGGAATTCCCACCAGAATTGGTGGCCGATGACCGTGACGTCTAGGGCGGTCGCGGGCTCCGGAGCGTCCTGGATCGCGTGGATCACCCGCGTCGTCGCCAGAACCAGGACCACTACAATTAAAACTGGAACCACCGTCCAGGCCAACTCGATCTGAGTGCTGCCGTAGACCTGGGCCGGTTCGCGGCCCGCATCGGCAGCGCGACCTCGAAACTTCACCACCGCGTACCCCAGCAATCCCGCAACGACGGCGAATATGACCCCAGTCACCACTAGCACGAACATGGACAAGCCGAAGATCTTCCTTGCCGGCGTGGAGGCGGGCGCGAAGATATTCGTCGAGCTGAATCGCGAGTCCGGCGCCGCCGCAGCCGCAGCGATGACGTTGACCAACAACGCAAACATCCGTATTGCGCTTCCAGTGGCCGAATTCTTTTGTCGCCGCATTTCACACACAAGGAGCCGCATCGGCTTCTGTTTGTTTGCCTCCCCAGCGCCCGCACCTCGGGTCACGGGGAAATAACTCGAATGGGTTATGTCTCCTTATTACGGTTGGGGCGCTTTAAAAACCTTCGATTTCGTGATGTCTTGCAACGGCCCAATCTTGCAGAGTATGAGTTAGCAAGGCAAGAGCAAGACTCGGCTGAAAGGATGGTGATCAGCAGTGACGAATTTGCAGGAATCGGAGATCGCGGAACGTTTTTTGGAGCAGCCGGACGACGACTCTTTCGACGACCTTTTTCGTGCCTTCTCGCCCCAACTGGTTGCGTTCTTCCAAAGGCGCGGTCACGAACGAGGCTCCTCTGAAGACTTGGCGCAGGAAGTCATGCTCACGGTTTACCGGAAGGCCGGACAGCTTCGCGATCACAGGTTGTTCCGGGCCTGGCTCTTCAAGGTGGCGCGCAACGCCGCGTGCCGGTATTACGCCCAGCGCAAGCGAGAGTTGGCGACTGTGGATTTGGCTGACGTGAGCGATTTTCTGCCTGCCCCGAAACGGACGCCGTTCGGGCCTGCTTCGGAATTCGAAGATTGGATGAAGTTCCTCGATGATCAGGAGCGCGAGACAATGAAGCTACGCTTCATTTACGAATGGGAATACCACGAGATTGCTTCCGCCCAGGCGAT
>Ga0335078_10003150_pt1 | contig 24639 bp, 20 predicted proteins | sample Lox_Sample_32_FD_206711 | JGI IMG/M metagenome (GOLD analysis project Ga0335078, IMG submission 206711) | Soil microbial communities from Loxahatchee National Wildlife Refuge, Florida, United States - Lox_Sample_3.2 | ecosystem: Environmental > Terrestrial > Soil > Wetlands | place: USA... | reverse complement strand
CTTCATCCCCATGATCTCCATGCGGCTGTTCGCGGAGGAAAAGAAGACCGGCACCATCGAGTTGCTGGCGACCTCGCCCATCCGCGATGCCGAGATCATTCTCGGCAAATGGCTGGCCGCGCTGGCTATGTACAGCAGCCTGCTTTTGTTCACGGCCGTCAACTTCGCGTTCCTGTTTAAGTACGGCAACCCCGACTGGAAACCGCTGGCCATCGGTTACCTGGGCCTCCTTCTCCAGGCCGGAGGGTTGCTGGCCATCGGCACGTTCATATCAACGCTGACCAAGAACCAGATCATCGCCGCCGCGGCCACCTTTGGCGTCTGCCTCCTGCTTTGGGTGCTGGAGTGGAACAGCTACGAGACCGCCACATGGGCGCAGGTGATGGCCTACTTCTCGGTCATCAAGCATCTGGAATCGTTCACCAAGGGCGTGCTCGACACACGGGACGCCATTTACTACGTTTCGCTGATCTTCTTCGGGCTGTTTCTGACATCGCGCTCGATGGAATCGCTGCGGTGGAGGTCATAAATGGCATCGGCCTGGATTAAAGCACGGCAGACTCAATACGCGGCTTACGCGACGTTGTACATTCTGGTAATCATTTCCGTTCTGGTGGCCGCCAACTACCTGGCCAACCGCTACAACAAGAGCTACGACGCCACAGCCAACAAACGATTTACGCTGTCCGACCAGACGGCCAAAATCCTGAAGGAAGCCAAAAACGAGATCCGCATCACCTACTGGGACAAATCCACCAACTTCCAGCAGGGCCAGGATCTGCTCGATCGCTACTCCAATCTCTCCCGGAATGTCCACGTCGAGTACGTGGACCCCTTCAAGAAGCCCCAGCTCGCCCGGGCCGCCGGCATCAAGAATGTCGGCACCGCGACCATCGATATCGGTCCGAAACATGATGAGGCCAAGACGTTCGATGAGGAAGGCGTCACCGGCGCCATCGTGCGCGCGCTCAAAGGCGGCCAGCGGACCGTCTGCTTCGTTGAGGGAAATGGCGAACACCAGCTCGACGACAGCGATCGCACGGGATTCTCGCAGTTGAAAACCCTGCTCGGACAGGACAACTACGCCGCCAAGTCCATCAACCTGCTGCAGCAGGCCGCCGTTCCTTCCGACTGCACCGCGGTGGTGGTTGGCGGACCGAACGCCGACTACGCGGCGCCTGAGATCGACGCTCTGAAGAAGTACGTCGAAGACGGCGGCCGCGCCATGTTCCTTCTGGATCCGCCTCTGAAGGTGCGCGGCCGGGAGGTTGCCGATAACAGCGGCCTCAACGATCTGTTGTCGGGCTGGGGCGTAACCCCCGATGCGAATCTCATCCTCGATGAGAACCCCATCGGCCAGTTGGCTGGCCTGGGCCCTGAAGTTCCGCTGGTCATGAACTACGAGTCGCAGCCTATCGTCGATCCCATGAAGGGCACGGCCACCGGCTTTCCGCTGACCCGCGCGCTCGATACCAGGAACACGGGAAAGACCACCGTGGACAAACTCTTCTCGTCTTCCGATGGCAGTTTCGCTACCACGAACCTCGGACCGGGCGAGATCAGCGCCGACCCCCGCACCGCGAAAAAGGGTCCGTTCACCATGGCCGCGGCCGGCACCTACAGCACGGGCGAGCCCAACAAACAGGGCCGCTTCGTGGTGGTGGGAAGCTCCGGTTGGGCCTCCAACGGATTCATCCGCTTCAACGGGAATCGCGATCTTGCCCTCAACATGATGAACTGGCTCTCTTCCGACGAGGACCTGATCTCCATCCGGCCGAAAGAGCAGGACGACCGCCGCATCACCGTCACCAGCGCGCAGATGCTGATGATTCGCTCCACCAGCCAGTTCATTCTGCCGATCATCGTGATCGTCGGTGGAATCCTCGTCTGGTGGCGCAGGAGGTAGCCATGCGCGGCAAAGGATTGTTGATCGCCACCGTTCTTTTCGCGGTGCTGGCCGGCCTCGTCTACTGGTCGAACAGGCAGAAGGCGAAGGAGGACAGCGCGCCTCCAAAGAGCACGGCGCCCGACGTGATCTCCGTCCCTCAGTCCGACATCGCGAAGATCGAACTGAAGAAAAAGGATGGCCAGGATGTCGTTCTCGAAAGAAGCGGCGGCAACTGGAGCATCACGTCGCCGCAGTCCTGGCCCGCCGACCAGGACACCGTGAACGCTCTGGTCTCCAGCGTGGCCAGAATGACCAGTGACAGTGTCGTTGAGCAAAAAACCTCCGACCCAGGTCAATACGGCCTGGCGGCGCCCACGGAAACCGTGGTCATCGGCCTGAAGGACGGCAAATCGAAGACCCTTCTGCTGGGCGACGACGCGCCCACCGGCGGTGAAGTGTACGCCATGGCCGCCGGCGACCCGAAGGTCTACACGGTCGGCTCCTTTAATCGCAGCTCCATCGACAAGAGCGCTGACGATCTTCGCGACAAGCGGCTCCTCACCTTCAATCAGGACAGCCTCGCGCGCGTCGAGCTCTCCTCGAAGGGCCAGGATATGGAGTTCGGCAAGAACAACCAGGGCGACTGGCAGATCCTGAAGCCGGGCCCTTATCGGGCCGACGGTCTGCAGGTGGATGAGCTGGTCCGCAAGCTCAAGGACGCGAAGATGGATCTGACCGCGTCCGAGGACGACCGGAAGAAGGCTGCGTCCGCGTTCGCTTCCGCCGCGCCGCTGGCTGCCGCGAAGGTTACCGATGCCTCCGGCACGCAGGAACTGCAGGTGCGAAAAACCAGCTCCGGCGATTATTACGCCAAGTCCAGTGCCGTGGAAGGCGTCTGGAAGACCACCAGCGAACTCGCGGAAGGCCTCAACAAATCCGTGGACGGCTTCCGCAACAAAAAGCTCTTCGACTTCGGCTTCGACGATCCGAACCGGATCGACATGCACGACGGCGCGAAGTCATACTCGTTTGTGCGCTCCGGCGAGAAATGGTTTGCCAACGGCAAGGAGCTCGACCCCATCGGCATCGAATCCTTCATCGACAAGCTGCGCGAACTCAGCGCTTCGAAGTTCGTGGATAGCGGATTCGCCGCGCCGGCGCTCGACATCAGCGTGACATCGAAGGACAACAAGCGCGCCGAAAAGGCTCTGTTCTCGAAGCAGGACGGCGATTACATTGCGAAGCGGGAGAACGAAGCATCGCTGTATCAGGTGGACGGAAAAAGCGTGCAGGATGTCGAATCGGCCGCCGCGGCGGTGAAGCCGGCATCCGCCGCGAAGAAGTAAGCTCTGGTGTGCGAACGCGCGCATTTTCGGGTACCATTGCCTGATGCGGGAACACGCCCATGACCGGTCTGCTCACTGATCTTTATCAGCTCACCATGGCCGCCGGTTATTTTGAAGCCGGCAAGGCCGGGCAGACCGCGTGCTTCGAGCTGTTCTTCCGCCGGCTCCCCAGAACGCGCAACTTCGTTCTGGCCGCGGGTCTCCAGCAGGTTGTCGAGTTTCTGCTGAATCTGCGGTTCACGCGCGAGGAAGTGGACTACCTGCGCGCCCTCCCGCAATTTGCCCATGCATCCACCGAATTCTTCGACTATCTTCTGCATCTGCGCTTCAGCGGCGACCTCTTCGCCATGGATGAAGGCACTCCCGTTTTCGCCGAGGAGCCTCTGCTGACCGTGCGCGCGCCGCTGATCCAGGCGCAGATTCTCGAGACGTACCTGCTCGCCTCCATGGGGTTTCCGTCGCTGGTGGCCACCAAGGCCGCGCGCATTGTGGAAGTGGCCGGCTCGCGCGGAGTGGTCGAGTTCGGCACTCGCCGCGCCCATTCGCCGGAAGCGGGCGTGCTGGCCGGCCGCGCCGCTTACATCGGCGGATGCATCGGAACCAGCAACACGGAAGCCGGCTATCGTTTCGGTATCCCGGTGTTCGGCACGGCATCGCATTCCTGGGTGCTTTCCTTTCCCAGCGAGCGCGAGGCATTCGAGCGGCTTCAGCAAATGCTGGGCGAATCGACCGTGTATCTGATCGACACCTTCGACACGATTGAAGGCGCCAGGCTGGCTGCCCGGCTTGGCCGGCCGTTGTGGGGCGTGCGGCTCGACAGCGGCAACCTGGTGGAGCTTTCGCACGAGGTGCGCCGCGTGCTCGACGAGGGCGGCCTGACCGATGCGAAGATCATGGCCACCAGCGATCTTAACGAGTACCGAATTCTCGAGTACACCGCCGCCGGAGCTCCCATTGACGCCTTCGGTGTCGGCACCGATCTGGCCACTTCGGCCGATGCGCCCAGTCTCGGTGTGGTGTATAAGCTGGTGGAGCTCGAAGAGAACGGCGTGACTCGATCCACCGCCAAGTACAGCGAAGGCAAGCATACCCTTCCCGGCGCGAAACAGGTGTTCCGTTTTTCCGATCGCGACCGCATCGCCTGCTCATCGGAATGCCTGGGCTGCGGCCACGGGGACGACGCTCCGCGGGCGCTGATTCGCCCGGTCATCATCCAGGGGCGGTTGGTGCATGAACTGCCCACCGCGCGCGAGGCTCGCGAGTACGCGCAACGCTCCCTGCATAAGTTGCCGCTCGCCTGCCGGAGTCTTTTCGAGAGCGAGGAACCTTATCCGGTCGAGTACAGCGAAAAGTTGATGGCGCTCTCCGAACGCGTGCGGGCGGAGTCGCATCCGCACGTTCGCGAAGTGGAGGGACGATGAACACTGTTTTCGTGGATGTCGACACCCAGATCGATTTCGTTTTTCCCGCCGGCGCTTTGTATGCGCCGGGCGCGGAGAAGATCCTGCCCGTGGTTTCGTCTCTGAACCGATATGCCGCGCGCACCGGAGCGGTCGTGCTCTCCAGCATGGACGCGCACAGCGAGAACGATCCCGAGTTCCATCGGTGGCCTCCCCACTGCGTGGCCGGAACCATCGGCCAGCAGAAGCCCGCCAGTACCCTCCTCGAACGCCGCGTCGTGGTGCCCTCCAATCGGGGCGCCGTCTTTTCGCTCGATTCGTGCCAGCAGATCATTATCGAGAAGCAGACCATCGATCTGTTTTCGAACGCCAATATCCCGTTTATGCTCGATTATCTGCAGGCGCAACGCTTCGTGGTCTACGGTGTCGTGACCGAAATCTGCGTCCGATGCGCCGCTCTCGGCCTTCTCCGCCTGGGCAAGCTGGTGGAAGTGGTCACCGATGCGGTGCGCGCGCTCGACAATGAAAAGGCCGCGGCGATGTTGCGTGAGTTCACCTCTGCGGGAGGATCTCTGACATCGTCCACGTCGGTCATGGCCTGACCGCTATCATAGAGAAAATGAGCACCACCACCGCGCAACCCGGCGGCGCGCAAGCCGCGGGCACGCAACAGACCGAGACGCAGCACGTGATGAGCCTGGAGAAAGACTATCTGCTCCAGAATTACGCCCGCTATCCGGTGGTGCTGCATCGCGGCAAAGGCTGCTATGTCTACGACACCGAGGGCAACCGTTATCTGGACCTCATCACCGGCATCGGCGTGAATGCGCTTGGACATGCCCATCCGCGCATCGTCAAGGTGATTCGCGACCAGGCCGGCCTGCTGCTGCATTCGTCCAACCTGTACTACCACGAATATCAGGGCCGTCTTGCCGAGCGCCTTGCGAAGATGAGCGGGCTGACCCGGACATTCTTCTGCAACTCCGGCACGGAAGGCATCGAAGGCGCCATGAAGATGATGCGCGCTCACGGCCGCCGCATCGGCCCTGAGAAGCACGAGATCGTCGCTCTCGACAATTCCTTTCACGGCCGCACCTTCGGCGCTCTCTCCATTACCGGGCAGCCCAAATACCAGCACGATTTCGAACCCATGCTGCCGGGCGCGCGCTTTGTCCCCATAAACGACATCACCGCCCTCGAACAGATGGTGAGCGAACGCACCGCGGGCATCGTGATTGAGTGGATTCAGGGCGAAGGCGGAATCAATCTTGTCTCCTCCGAATTCGCCCACCGCACGCGCGTCCTGGCCGACCGGTACAATGCGCTTCTGGTTTTCGACGAAACCCAGTGCGGCGTGGGACGAACCGGGCGCTACTTCGGCTATCAGTTGATCGAGCCGCCTATTATGCCCGATGTCATGGTCACCGCGAAGCCTCTTGCCTGCGGCATTCCGCTGGGCTGTATCGTGGCGAACGACCGGGCGGCCGCCTCCATTGGCCCCGGCATGCACGGTTCCACTTTCGGCGGCAATGTTCTGGCCTGCCGCGTTGCTTTGGAATTTGCCGACATCCTCGACGAGCTGCTGCCGCACATTACGCAGGTGGGCGCATATTTCCGCATGAAACTGGAGGAAATGGCGAAGCATTTCCACTTTATCCGCGACGTGCGCGGCGTCGGCCTGATGCTCGGCATGGAGCTTGAGTTTTCCGGCAAGCAGATTGTCCTGGACGCCATGGCGGAGGGCCTGCTGATCAATGCCACGCACGATACGGTACTCCGCTTTCTCCCGCCCTACATCATCACCGAGGAGCTGGTGGACCGGGCCGTGGCCGCGCTGCGCAAAGTCTTCCGCAACGCGAAGCCTCCGCAAAGCTGAAAGGCGCCCGCCATGCTGTCATGGCTGTTCTCAAAGCCGCTGCCGACAGGAGCCGCCGCGCCCGATTTTAGCCTGCCCGATCAGAATGGCGCGCTCGTCCACCTGGCGGATCTCGGTGGGCACAATGTCGTGCTGATCTTCTACCCGGGCGACGACACCACTGTCTGCCGCCGCCAGCTTTGCGAATTCCGCGACTCCTGGAGCGCGGCGCAATCCCACAATGTGCTGGTCTTTGGCGTGAATCCGCAAAACTCCGCAAGCCATGAGAAGTTCCACGCGCGCTACGCGTTTCCCTTTCCACTTCTCGTGGACCGTGGCCAGAAGGTTGCCGCGCTCTATCGCGCCAGCGGAGTGATTGTGCGACGCACGGTTTACCTGATCGGCCCGGGCGGCGAGATTCGATACGCAAAACGGGGCAAGCCGGCGGTCGGCGATGTGCTCTCCGCGGCAAAGTGACGCATGGAAGACGCCCATCCATCCTGTCCGTACTGCCACGGCAGGGGCGGCCGCGAAGATACGTGTACGCGGTGCGACGGCGCCGGCGAAACCGTCGGAGGCGAGGAATGCCGCGAGTGTGAAGGGTCCGGCAGCGTCTGGCGTGCGTGCCCGCACTGCCGGGGAAAGGACGATCGGAAACGTTGACGGAAGCACGCACCCATCTGGTCATCGGCACGCCGTGCTATGGCGGCCAGGTCTCCACCGCCTATGCGGGTTCGCTCCTGAAGCTGCAGCAGGCGTGCCTTCGCCGCCCTGCTACCGATTTCACGGTGCTCATGCAGGCAGGCGATGCGCTGATTCCTCGCGCCCGCCAGAACCTGGTGGCCCACTTCCTCGAAAACCCCGCGACCACTCATCTTTTGTTTGTCGACGCCGATATCGGCTTCGAACCCGAACAGGTCTTCCGCTTGCTGGATTTCGACGACGCCATGACCGCCGCCGTTTATCCCACCAAGCGCATCGACTGGGCGCGCTATGCCGCCATGGCTCGCAGCGGCCGTCCCCACCCCGAGTCGGAAGCGCTCTCCTACGTGATCGAGCTCGGCGCGCCGGAGCAGCTCGCCCTCCGCGGCAGATTTGTCAAAGCCGCCGCGGTGGGTACCGGGTTCCTGATGATTCGCCGCGCCGCGCTCATCGCAATGATCGAGCACTACCCCGAGCTGCGCTACCAGCGCGAGCATCAGTCGGACGATCCGTTGCGCGGCAGCCAGTGGCGGTCCGCTCTGTTCAACTGCATGATCGACCCGTCAACCGGCCACTACATGAGTGAAGACTTCAGCTTCTGCCGCCGCTGGACCGGCATGGGCGGGGAGATCTGGGTGGACCTCGAAAGCAGGCTCAACCACACCGGCCCGGTCACCTTCGTCGGAGATTACAGCGCGCGCTTCGACAAACTGCCCGGATGATGGGACGCTCAGCCCAGGTAGACGTCCAGGCGCCGAATCTCGCCGGTTCTGGCGAAAATGGCCTCGCTCGTCTTCTGGTCCATGGCCAGACCTTCCACAATCTCGTTCTCGCCGCCAGGCCGCGTCACCTCGATGCGCCGGGGCCCCGCGGCGTGCAACACCACCGGTATCTGGCAAATCGTGTACGCCAGAGTTCGGGCAGGCATTTCGATAGTCCGCGCTTCGCCCTCGACGTCGAAAAACCGGAATACGGATGGCGCGCCCAGGAATTCCTCGCCATCCACCAGAAGTGGGCTGAAGCGAATTCGCCCCCCGCTCACGGCCGCGCCCATCTCGCCCAGGCGCGCAATGATGTCTTCCTTCACCTGGCCGGTCATTCCCGGTTGCTGAACTCCCGCGAAACCGGGCGTGTGCGAGTAGGGGTCGGTGGGCACCGCGCCATACACATCCGGCGATTTGTGAACGCCGACGCCTTCGCGGATCTCGCGATAGTGGTTCCTTAGCCGGTCGAGCGTGCTTTCATCTTCGCCCGCCGCGGCGGCCCGCTCCAGCACTTCTTCCACCGCCAAAGCCAGCTTCGAGACCATGTGCCAATAGATGCAGCCGAGCCCTTCATATTTGTAGAAGGTCCCTGAGCGCCCGGTGAAGGACTGATGGTCGAAGACCTCTTCATAGAGGTCGAGAACGAACTGCCGTTCCTTCTCGCCGGCGCCGGCCGTATCCAGCGCTTCCTTCAGAACACCGGCATTCCGGAACGAAGCATTGAAGTGAATTCCACCTTTCGCATCGCGCGCCACAATGCGCCGGTCCCCGCTCCGCAGCATCTCGCGAAGCAGCGGCGACTTCTCCGCCTCGCTTCCGGGAATGTTGTTCTTCTCATGGAAGCGCGGAAGCCACCGGTCGGGATACAGGACATAGCTGTTCTGATCGGCGCGGTAAAGGCTGCTCCGGCGAAGAGCATCGAGCAGGGCAATCGATTCCCGCGACGACAGGATGCCTGAACTCAGCACCGCCACCTGGCCCTCCAGCATTTCGTACAAATGCCGCACCGCGATCTCGCCATCTCCGGACACTTTCATCAGGTTGTACGAATGGTACAGCCCGTCGTCGCGGCGGTTCGACAGAATCGTTTGATCGACGTGAGACAGAGCCAGCCGCCAGAAATAGCGCAGGTCCCGAACGGGCACGCTGGTGTACTCGCCCGAGAAGCCGCGCGTGTAGATCGTCTCGCGGTATCGGCTCGCCGCGCTTCCCAACATATCCAGCAGTGCCCGCCGCCCGCTCTCCCGCCGCAGCGCGCTCGACATGGTGTCCAGCATTTCCGCCACTTCCGCGGCAATCTCAACCGATTGCGGGTGCAGCTGCGCGAAAAGATGCTCGCAGAAGCGCAGCAAACGCCGCAAATAGCACAGCGTCACCACCGAGACGCCGTAGCCCACCAGGGCATTGTTCGCGTCGTTCCACTCCGGCCGCTGCGTGTTCATCCAGATGCCCGCATCGGGAATGAAGTTCGCCAGACGCGCCAGCACCAGCACCACCAGCTTTTCCGCCAGATTCGCGCGATGCTCGAGGAACTTACCGTCGTTGCCCATCTCGGCCACGCGCTCCTCGATCTCGCGATGCAATGCCGCGTCGAACTCCACCGTGTTGTGCGGGTCGCGGAGCAACTCCTCGTACGGCTTGATCCGATAAGGGACGTTGGCGTACGTGAAAACGCGGCGCGTGAGCAGGTGCGCCAGCACGCCTGGATGATGCTTCGCCGAAGCTTCCATCAGCTTAAGCAGATAGACGGTCTGATGATCGCCCCAGTAGCCGATGTACGACCACGGGTCGTGCGGGTCCGCTACCTCCCATTCGAATCCGTCGCGTGTCACTCGATACGGGTTGTAGCCGTCGGCGGTGGAGGCATCGGCGAACTTGAAGATCATGCCCTCGATGTAGCCCGGGAACGAGTACGCCAGAGCCTCCCAATTCTGGAATAAATCCCGCCAGTTTCCCTGATAATTCAGGATCTTATTCCCGTGCTCGTCTTTCAGCTCGATGGAGAAGATATTCCACGGGCGGCTGGGGTCGCCGTGCCTGCGGCTGAAGGTGAAGGGCAGATACTCGTATGCCAGGCGCTCCAGGTCGGCGTCGCCCTCTTCCCGCGCCCTGGCCTCGAGCTCCACGCGCAGCATCGTCTCCGGCAGCGCCTTCAGCAGCGCCCGATGCCGGCCGGCCACGCCACGGTTCGCCTTCTCGACGAACGAAATGAAGTCGGCGCGGGAGATCCGGTACCCGTCGCCGGGCACCCCGCCTCGCATGACGTTGAACAGAACATTGGCGAAATGCCGCGTCGTCCTCAGTTCGTCGGCGGTGCATTGCGCGCCGTCGGCGCTGGCGACAATTCGCTCCAGGTTGGCCGAACTTCGTGCAATACCGGCATCCAGATCGGCGTCAAAATCGATTTCAGCCACCGCCGCCGCGTCCTGGTCCACGTCGGCGACAAGGCTCCATTGTTTGCGCTCTCCGGCGCCCAGTTGCACGCGCGCGTTCAGGAAATACGCTCCGCGCCGGCCCCGAACCAGCGTCTCTTCCTGAACCGGCTGGCCGGCTCGAAACCGCTGCAGTTGTTCGGTGGAGAGCAGGCGCCGCGCCGCTTCGAGCCCCTGCGACCATACGGTATTGGCCCGCAGCGCCTCGCTCGGCTCGGCCTTGTCAACGGGGATGGAACTTAACCGGAACAACGCCAGCCCCGTCGCCGCATCCAGCTCGCTCTCCTTATAGCCGTCGGCCAGCGTGCTGTATTCAAGCTGGAATCGCCGCAGGAGACCGGCCGGAAGTATGTTCTGAATTCCGTCCAGCACGTCCGCGCGAATTTCACCGCCGCCGAAGTTAACCAAAGTGGAGCGCCTGACGAATCCGAATCGCTCACTGGTCATCCACGCGCATGCGAAGCTAAGCCCCAGATCTTCGTTGACCTCTTCGAAGACCACCTTGTTGCCGTGGACGCTCTTGTACAAACTTCGCGCAGTGCGCCACAGGCCCTCGTAGCGGTTCGAGAACGGCTCCCATAGCGCGGCCCGCTCCTCCCGCGTCACCACCAGAATCGTCTTTCCACCGGTGGTGTCCTGGCTGTCGTGAATGCGGTCGTCGGTGTAGTAGGGAAACAGGGCGTGATCCGGATCGCGCCGCCCCGCGGTGAGCGCGCCGTTGCTCGAGATGAACATCCAGTGGTCGGAGTCGCTCACCAGCGTCATCAGAAACGGCGGCATGGCGTCGTAGTTCGCAATGCGATAAAACCGCTCGCCGTCGCGATCTACAAATCCGCCTTCCGGCAGACGCGTCCCGTGATGCAACACAGCCTCGCCGGCGAAGATTCTCCTCGAACTCATTCCGGCTGCTCAGCTCGCCGCGACTTCAAGTCATGCTCAATCTTCACCATCAGGGCCTCGTTGAGTGGATAGAGTTGCATGAGCGCGGTGGCCAGCAGCATGAGTCCGCAGGGAATCCAGCTCGAGGTCAGGACGATGCCGCGGAGCGACCGGGCCGATTGCGCGACGTTGGCCACATAGCCGAAGTAGGTCATGACGAAACCGAACAGCGGAGCGCCGATGGCCACGCCCGCTTTTGTGGCGAAGATGGCCGAGGCGAAGATAAGCCCGGTGGTTCGCCGGCCAGTGCGCCATTCGGCCTCATCGGCGGCGTCGGCAAACATGGCGAATACGAGCGGCGAATTGAAGCCGATGATGAAACTGGAAACAATCTGCAGCGCGAAGATGAACGCGATGTCCGACGGCCCGGCGAACCAGAACCCGCCGACGACCAGCGCGCCCACCCCAATCGCCAGCATGAACAGCAGCTTCTTGCCGGTGCGTTTTGCCAGCCACGAGGCTATGGACACGGCCCCGAGGAATGCCAGGCTGTTCGAGACCAGAAATGCCGGAAGGAGATCCTCTCTCTTTACGTAATACTTGAAGTAGTAAGCACCCGCCGATCCTTTTACGACAAACGCCGACAGCACCAGCAGCAGCACTCCCACCAGGACCCACCAGGGACGGCTGGTGAACAGGCTCCCCAGGTCTCGTCTCAGATTGGACTCCTGCTTAGCCGGCGGAACCACCCGTTCGCGCGTGCTCCCGAAACAGAGCACCAGCATGATGACGGCCAGCACGCCGTAAAGCACCATGGTGAGCTGCCATCCGCGCGCATCGTTTCCACCGCCAAGCGTTTTCACGAACCACAGCGTGAAGTACTGCACGAAAGCGCCGGCTGTGAAAGCGCCGATAAACCGGATGGAGGCAATCGAGGTGCGCTCCACCGAATTCGGCGTCATCACGCCCATGAGCGCGGTGTACGGAATGTTCACCACCGTATAGAGGAACATCAGCAGCGTATACGTGATGTAGGCGTACACAACCTTCGAGCCGGTGTCCAGATGAGGTGTCGTGAAGGTCAATACGCCCGATGCCGCGAATGGAAGGGCAAACCAGATCAGGTAGGGCCGAAAGTGACCCCAACGCGTGTTTGTCCGGTCGGCAATAGACCCCATGATCGGGTCGGCGATTGCGTCGGCCAGCCTGGTTACTCCCAGCATTGTCCCCACGGCCGCGGCGGAGATCCCAAACACGTCGGTATAGAAAAAGCTCAGAAAGAATTCGAATGTCTTCCAGTACAGATTCGAGGCCGCATCTCCCAGCGAGTAACCGATCTTCTCCCTGAGCGAGATGCGGTCCGCCACTGGTACCGCCTCCGGTATTGCCGTGCTCACATGATTCTCCATGGCCAGCGATCGGGCGCGTGGTGCAACCGCGGCCTCATTCGAAGCCCGCGGGATCGTGATTTTGGCCGTCGGCCCCATTATATTCGTACTTCGCGTCTCACGCAGAGGACAGGCGACGGCCGTCTTTGATAGCCTCGAAGGCGGATTCATTCCTCAGGAGCCTGGCCGTGTACGAAGCGCAAGCGAATCGCTACACCTCAATGACCTATCGCCGATGCGGAAGAAGCGGTCTGCGGCTTCCCGTCATCTCCCTCGGCCTCTGGCACAACTTCGGCGGCGTGGACACGCTGGAGAACTGCCGCGCCATGCTGCGCCGCGCGTTCGATCTGGGCATTACGCACTTCGATCTCGCCAATAACTACGGGCCTCCGCCGGGCTCGGCCGAGCAGACGTTCGGTCGGGCGCTTCAGCTCGATCTCGGCGCGTACCGCGACGAACTTATCATCTCCACCAAGGCCGGCTACGAGATGTGGGCCGGCCCCTATGGCGAATGGGGATCGCGCAAGTACCTTATCGCCAGCCTCGATCAGAGCCTGCGGCGCATGGGACTGGACTATGTGGACATCTTCTATTCGCACCGTCCCGACCCCGACACGCCGCTGGAAGAAACAATGGGCGCTCTCGATCACGCCGTGCGCTCCGGCAAGGCGCTCTATGCAGGCATTTCCAACTACGATGCCGAGGGTACGGCGCGGGCCATTGCGATTCTCCGCAATCTCGGCACGCCCTGCCTCATCCACCAGATGAAGTATTCAATGTTCCAGCGCGGTCCGGAAGCAGGCCTCTTCGATGTGCTGGAGCGCGAAGGCGCAGGCGGAATCGCCTTCACTCCGCTGGCTCAGGGCATGCTCACCGATCGCTATCTCCGCGGCATTCCCGGCGATTCACGCGCTGCGCGGGCGAATACCTACACCTTCCTCAGGAGCGCTGACGTTACCGATGCCGTACTCAGGCGCATACGCGCGCTCAACGAGATTGCCGTCCAACGCAGCCAAACGCTGGCGCAGATGGCGCTGGCATGGGTTCTGCGCCAGCCGGCCATGACCAGCGCCCTGATCGGCGCAAGCCGGGTGGAGCAGATTGAGCAGAACGCGGCGGTGATTCGCAACCTCGACTTCTCGCCGGAGGAACTCGCGCGCATTGAGAAGGCCCTGTCCGAAGGCTAATGGCCAATTGCGAACCGGTGAGAACTACATCCGCCGGAATTTCAACGTCGCCTGATGATCCTCGCCTTTGGAAGCCTCCTGGACCGCCAGGGTCATGTGCTTCCCGTCCGGGTCCAGCGTCCTCACCCACTTACCCGTCACGTCGTCGCCTTTGATTACCGCCCGCCATTCGGTGGTCATGGTGGTTCCGTCAACAGTAGTCTTCGAGGCCTGCTGGAACGGGCCAATCTGATTTTGTTGCTCAGTGCCGTCGCTCGAAAGCGTCAGATTGGTAGCCAGAATTCCCACGTAAAGCAACGGGACCACTCCATCGGCCGGCTCGGCGAAAGTCGACTGGATGTCGTACCCCGCCCCGTGCTGCCTGATGCTCTGAACCAGCCTGACGGGCACCGCCTCGTCACCGGTGCTGCCTCCGTCAATTACCCACTTCCCTTCAAACCCGGAGCGATCCGCCCCCACCGCAATCAGAGCCGGTACAAAAAGACAAACCAGCAGCTTTTGATTCACACGACCTCCCTGCGGGTGGGACGCCAGGGCTGTCGCAAAGATTTCGCGGCGGCTAGAGAAACGCGGTGGTCTTGATGCCCGAGATGTCAAAACGCTTGCGGCAGCGCATGTTGCGGCACATGACCTTCTCGTCCATCAGGACCATGTAGCTGGCGGCTTTCTGAAACTTCGCGCGATCCCGCTCGTCGGCGCCCCGCGGTATCTGCGGCAGTTTCGTCCTCACCAGCCAGTTCAATTCGTAGCTTTCCGAAGTGCGGCAAAAAGGGCATGTCAGGGCCGCCGGTTTTGTGGTTTTCGTTTCGCGGTAGAACGCGCGCTCGTCGAGCATCGCCCCTATTGTCGCAGGTTCTATTGGGAGTCGTTTTCGGTCAGATCGAGGTCCGTGTACTTCTGACAGCAGCGGCAGTTGCCCGGTGTGTACGTGCGAATGTAACACACGTTACACCAGTAGGTGATGAACAGCCGCTTGCCGTCCTTGTGCACGAACATGGCGCGTTTGTAAATGGGATCCACCGCAAACCGGTCCGGTGCGGTGAAGTGGCCCAGCGCCTCCAGATCCATGCTCCGCAGCCGCTCGTCGTTCAATACACTGCGTGTTCCCTCGTCGCCATCAAGCTGAATCGAATTACCATCGGATGTTCGAAGCGCCGGAAGACGATCGGCGGTCTGGATGAGGGTTCCGCGAACCGACTGCTGACCGGACGCCCGCAGCACTGCGGGCAGGGCAATCAGGGTGAGAGCGCGGCGCCGGGTCATGTGACGTATACAATGTTTAGATTCATGACACGCGGACGGGTTGCCGTTTTCGTCACGTGCGTTGTCGATCAGGTGTTTCCCGCGGTCGGTATCGCCATGACGGAGGTCCTGCAGCGGCTCGGCTACGCGGCGGAATTCCGCGAGCGCCAAACCTGCTGCGGGCAGCCGGCTTTCAACACCGGCTATTGGGATGAGGCCCGGCGGCTGGCGCGCCACTTTCTCGAAGTCTTTCACGACGCCGAATATATTGTCATCCCTTCCGGCTCCTGCACGTCCATGGTGGCCCATCACTTCGCGCAATTGCTGCCCAACAACCCTGCCGCGCAGCAACTCGCCTCCAGAACCTGGGAATTCTCAAAATTTCTGATCGAAGTTGCCAAAGTGGAAGATGTCGGGGCGCGTTTCGAGGGTCCCGTGACTTATCACGACAGTTGCCACGCGCTCCGCGAGCTTCATGTTCACGACGGTCCGCGCCGGCTGCTGGCGCGCGTTCGTGGGCTGGAGCTTCGCGAAATGGACGCCGCCGCGGAATGCTGCGGTTTTGGCGGCACGTTTTCGGTGAAATTCGCCGATGTCTCCTGCGCCATGGCCCGAACGAAGATCGATTCCATCCTGCGCACGAAAGCCGATACCGTCGTCTCCGCCGATTCAAGCTGCCTGATGCAGTTGCAGGGCGCCATGCGGCGCGCGGGTCTCGGAATCCGCACCATGCATCTGGCTGAGGTGCTGGCCTCCCAATGAGCGAGTCATTTGTCCCGGTGGAGCACCTGCGCGGCGCGCTCGCCGACCAGCGCCTCCAGAGCGCCATTTACGCGGCCACCGGCCGCCTGATCGAGAAACGCGCGGGCGCCGTGTCCGCCGAGGCGCTGCCCGATTATCAACAACTGCGCGAGCAGGCCCATCGCGTCAAACGCCATGCGCTGGACAATCTCGATACGTATCTGGAGCAACTGGAAGAGAACATCATCGCCCACGGCGGCCGCGTGATCTGGTGCGCCACCGGCGCGGAAGTGGCCGATTTCATCCTGAATCTGGCAAAACTGCGCGGCGCGAACCTCATTGTCAAATCGAAATCGATGACTACCGAGGAAATCGATCTCAATGAGCGTCTGGAGCATCATCGGCTGGAGGCCGTCGAAACCGACCTTGGCGAGTACATCCTGCAACTCGCGCACGAGCGCCCGTACCACATTGTCGCCCCGGCTCTGCACAAAACTCGTTACGAAGTGGCCGATCTCTTCACCGCGCGCCTCGGCGTCGAGCGGGACCTCGTGATTGAGAACCAGACCCTCACCGCTCGCCGCGTGCTGCGCGAGCGCTTTCTTGCCGCGGGCATCGGAATCACCGGCGCGAACTTCCTGGTGGCGGATTCGGGCGCGGTGGTGGTGGTTGAGAACGAGGGCAACGCGCGTCTCACTTCGTCGGCGCCGCCCGTTCATATTGCCATTGCCGGCATCGAGAAAATTATCCCCCGGGCTCAGGATCTCCCGGTGTTTCTGAAGCTTCTTGGCCGCAGCGCCACAGGCCAGCCGCTTACCGTTTACACATCGTTTCTCTCCGGCCCGCGCCGCCCCGGCGAGATGGACGGTCCTGAGGAGTTCTATGTCGTGCTGCTCGATAACGGCCGCACAAAGCTGCTGGCCGACGCGGATAAACGCGAGTCCCTGTACTGCATTCGCTGCGGCGCGTGCCTGAATCACTGCCCGGTGTATCGCAAAATCGGCGGCCACAATTATCCGGGCACATATTCGGGACCCATCGGCGCCATCATCACCCCACAGTACGCCGGCGTGCTGAAGCATCCGTGGCTGCCGTTCGCCTCAAGCCTGTGTGGAGCATGCGCCGAGGTCTGCCCGGTGAAGATCGACATCCCGCGCCTCCTGCTCACCCTGCGCCGTGACATCGCGCGCTCGCGCTCCTGGACGGAACGTCTGGCCTTCGGCGCATTCGCCTGGCTGGGCACTCATCCTCGGCTCTATTCTCTGGCGGGCTCGATCGCCGCTCGCCTTGCGCCACGCGCCAAAGACGGCTGGCTGCGCCGCGCGCCGTTCCTGTCCCGATTCGGTGTTTTCAGGAAATGGCTCAGCCAGCGCGATATTCCGGTTCCCGCGCGGCGGAGTTTCCGGAAATACTGGCGCGATCGGGCGAAAGGCGCCCCCACGGCATGACCCGCGAAGGCATCCTCAGCCGCGTGCGAGCCGCGCTGGGCCGGCCGCCCGGGATTGCCCCCGCGCCGCCGCCGCTCTATTTCTCCCCGGCGCAACGGGGCAGCGAGGAGCGCGTCGCTGGGTTCACCTCTGCTCTTGAAGCGCTGGCAGGCCGCGTGGTGCACTGCCCTTCCCGCGAAGCCGCGCGCGATGCCGTGACCGCCATGATCGCCGGGAAGAGTGCCGTCGCCTCGCGTTCTTCGTACCTGCGCGAGTTGCGCCTACCGGTGGATGTCCCCGACGCCACCGCGTACCGCGAAGCCTGCGCTACCGCCGAATTTGGCATCACCAGCGCCGACTACGCTCTGGCCGATACAGGAACGCTTGTGATGCTCTCCGGAGCCGACGAATCGCGTCTGGTGTCGCTGCTCCCGCCGAAGCACATCGCCGTGGTTCCAGTGTCTCGCCTCATCGACAGCCTCGACCAGCTTCTGCAGCGGCTTCCCCGCCCCGCCGCGCAAACCAGTTCCATGGTGCTCATCACCGGCCCCAGCCGCACCGCCGACATCGAACAGATCCTGGTCCGCGGTGTTCACGGTCCCGGCGAGATCACCGTGATTCTGGTGGCAGATTAGCCAGCCCGGCCTTCTTCCACAACTCGTCCACGCGCCGCTTCACCTCATCGGACATGCGAATCACATCCGGCCACGGCCGCGTGAAGCCTTCCGTGGGCCACTTGCGCGTCGCGTCGATGCCCATTTTTGAGCCGTAGTTCGGCAACCGGCTGGCGTGATCCAGCGAATCCACCGGCCCCATTACGAACTCGATATCGCGCTGCGGATCGATGTTGTTCAGCGCCTTCCACGCCACCTCGCCAACGTTCTGCACGTCCACGTCCTCGTCCACCACCACAATGCACTTGCTGAACATCGCCTGGCCAAGGCCCCAGATCGCGTGCATGACCTTGCGCGCGTGCAGCGGGTATGACTTGCGCATGGACACCAGAATCAAATTGTGGAAGATGCCCTCGGCGGGCATGCAGATATCGCGCACCTCGGGCAATTGCAGGCGCATCAGCGGCAGGAAGATGCGCTCAATCGCCTTGCCCATGTAGAAGTCTTCCATCGGCGGAGGACCGACAATCGTTGTCGCGTAGATTGGATCCTTCCGCTGCGTGACGCAGGTCACGTGAAACACGGGGTAGTCATCGTCGAGCGAGTAGAACCCGGTGTGATCGCCAAACGGTCCCTCGCGCCGCAGCTCCCCGACATCCACGAACCCTTCCAGCACGATTTCCGCGTTCGCCGGCACTTCCAGATCGCAGGTCTCGCACTTCACCATCTCCACCGGCTTGCCGCGCAGGAAGCCGGCGATCATCATCTCATCCAGATCGGGCGGCAGCGGCAGAATGGCCGAGTACATGGTTGCGGGATCGGCGCCGATGGCCACCGCCACGGGCATTCTGCTTTCTCTGCCCTCGGCCGCCAGCCGCCGGTAGTGTTCCGCGCCCTGCTTGTGGGTCTGCCAGTGCATGCCGGTGGTCCGCTCGTCGTACACCTGCATCCGGTAGCAGCCGCAGTTGCGCTTGCCCGTTTCCGGATTGCGCGTGAACACCATGGGTAGGGTGATGAAGCGGCCTCCGTCCTGCGGCCAGCATTGCAGAATCGGGTATTCGGCGAGCGAGAAGCCATCGCGCCGGATCACCTCCTTGCACGGCCCGCCGGAGACGATCTTCGGAAAGAACGATCCCATCTCGGCCAGCTTCGGGAGCATCTTCAGCTTGCCGATGAGGCCCTCAGGCATTCGCATCTGCAGGTATTCGGCAATGCGGTCCGCCACCTCCTGCACGTTGTCCACGTCCAGCGCAATCTCCATCCGGCGCATGCCGGCGAAGGCGTTGATGAGCACCGGCACGCTGCTGCCCTTTGGCTTCTCGAACAGCAGAGCGGGACCGCCGCTCTTCACCGCGCGGTCGGCGAATTCGGCGATCTCGAGAACCGGATCCACTTCCACTGAGACCCGCTGCAGCTCGCGATTCTTCTCGAGCGCTTTAATGAACTCGCGCAGATCGGCGAAGGGCATGGATTGACTATCATTAAAGTTACCATCCGTCAAAGTCAGGTCCGTCAGGAGCATAATGTTCAATCGAGTTGCGTTCGTAACAGGCGCCAGCCGGGGCATCGGCCGCGCCACCGCGCTTGTGCTTTGCCGCGCGGGTTTCGACATCGTCGTGGGCTCGCCTGAGCTTGAGAAGAACGAGGAAGTCGCCGACGCCATCCGGGCCTGCAGCGGCAAGGCGATGACCGTCGACCTCAACCTCACCTCGCTCGACTCGATCAAGGCCGCCTTCGCGAAAGCGTACAAGGAAATGGGGCGTGTGGACGTGCTGGTGAACAATGCGGGCATCACGCGCGACGGCTTCGCCATGCGCATGAAACCGGAGGACTGGAATATCGTCCTCCAGGTGAACCTCACCGGCGCTTTCCACTGCCTTCAACAGGTGCTGCATCCGATGATGCGCGAGCGCTGGGGCCGCATCATCAACATCGCGTCCGTGGTTGGCGAGATGGGCAATGCCAGCCAGGCGAACTATGTCGCGTCGAAGGCCGGGCTCATCGGCCTGACCAAGGCGATTGCACGTGAAATGGGCAGCCGCGGCATCACCGTCAATGCCGTCGCGCCCGGATTCATCGAAACCGACATGACCCGCGGACTTCCCGTGGAGATTCGCGAGAAGATGCTCGCGGCCATTCCGCTCGCGCGCATGGGCAAGGTGGAGGATGTCGCCGCGGCCGTCAAATTCCTGGCCGGCGAGGACGCCGCCTATATCAACGGCCACGTGCTCGACGTCAACGGCGGCATGTACATGTGATCTTCGAGTCCCGCCGCTTCCGGCTTGCCATTGAGATCGCGCTGGCGGCATTCGCGCCGGGACTCTGCTGGATGGCTGTGGACTGGGCGTTGCGTCCCGGTCTTTCGATGATTCTCGACGAGACTTCTGCATCCTGGGCAAACCAGAGCCCGAGCTGCGCGCGCTCTTCGACATGGACCACGGTCCGAAATACTTCGTGAACTACCGTGCCGGCGGCGCCATCGCGCTCGCGGCCCGCGACAAAGGATACTGAGGAGATGCTGGTCAGGGAACTGCGCACGCGCCCGGAGCCGTGGCGCCCGTACGCCGCGGGAATCCGCCGCCGCTGGCTGGTCTGGTTTCATGGTCCCGAGTGGGTGCTGAAGTGGACCGCGTATTATCTGAGCCGCTGGGCCCTGCTCGAAGTGCTTGAGTATCTCAGCATTTTCTCCGTCCTGATCGCGGTCATTTTCTATTTCTCAGAGTCAGGCGACCGGGCCAAACAGAAGCACTATCAGGCATGGCAGGTGATCAACACCGCGCAGGGCAAGGGTGGCAGCGGCGGCCGCATCGAAGCGCTTCAGGAACTTAACGCGGATGGCGTGCCGCTGACCGGCGTCGATGCGTCTGCCGCATTTCTGCAGGGCGTTTCGCTTCCGCATGCGCGTCTGTCGCGCTCGAACTTCTCGGGCGCGGACCTGCGGGACAGCGACTTCTCGCGAAGCGACTTCTCGTGGTCCGATCTGCAATCGGCCAACTTCCGCCACGCAAAGCTGAACGGCGTGTTGCTCGCCAACGCGAACTTCTCCGATGCCGATCTTGCCGGCGCGGAGTTGCGAAACTCAGACCTCAGCGGGGCCCGGCTCACGAACGCCGACTTGCGAGACGCCGACCTGGGCGGCGTCCGCTGGGGCCGCGTCACCGACATCCGGGGCGCGAACATCTACGGCGTGCGGAATCCCCCGGATGGATTCGCGTCATGGGCGCTCGCCCACGGAGCAGTCTCGGTCCGCGGCGACGATTGACGATTGAGGACTCTCGCGTTTACAGCTTCGGCTGCTCTTTCGCCCTGGGCAGCGGTTTGCGAGGCAGCATTTCCGGCCGGTTCGCGGCATCGTAGACTACCGAAGCAATCACCGCGACCGCCTGCATCAGGTCCGCGGGCACCGCGTGGTCGTAGGTGTCGATGTCCGAGTGATGGGCGATGGTCTCGTAATCGAGCGGGTCCTGGATGAACTGGAATCCCGGCAGGCCCACTGCATCGAATGAAAGATGGTCGGTGCCGCCGGTGTTGCGAATGGTGATGGTGCTGACGCCGACGTCGCGGAAGGGCTCAAGCCATTTCTCGAAGATCGGACGCATGGCGTCGTTGCCCTGCAGATAAACGCCGCGGATCTTCCCCGATCCGTTGTCGAGGTTGAAATAGCCGCACAACTTCGCCTGCTCATCGGTAATCTTCATCGTGTCCGGATCGCCGAAGTGCTGCTTCACATACGCCTTCGATCCCAGCAGCCCCTGCTCTTCGCCGGTCCACAGGCCGATTCGAACGGTGCGGTCCATCTTGAGGTTCAGGGCCTTCAACACGCGCATGACATCCATCATCACCGCGCTGCCTGCGCCATTGTCGGTTGCGCCAGTGGCCGAATGCCACGAATCGAAATGGCCGCCGATCATGACGATCTCGTCTTTCTTCGCGCCGCCGGGGATCTCGCCGATGATGTTGAACGAATCCACGGGCGTGTCGCTGGTCCTGACCTTGAGATCCACCGTGATCTTCTCCGGGATCTTCTCATCGACGATCCTCACGAGCCGGTTATACTGCTCGGCCGTGACGATGAAGGTGGGCGGAGCCAGCGGATATTTCGTCTCATAGCCTCCTGCCGCCTCGGCATTAAGGATTCCCGCATGCGAGCGGCGGTCGGCGGCGATCACTGCAACCACTCCTTCCTCGTTCAGAAACTCATTCAGTCTGGCGCGAATCTCATCGCGAGCGTCGTAGATGCCTTCGCGGACATCGGGCGGGAGCGAAGCCATATAATCTCGCGCCTGCTGCGGATCGTCGGGAATGTCCAGATGCGCCACATCCACCTTCAGGAGCGCATGAGGCTCCGGCGCCTGCGCCATTTCGAGCAGTTGTGCGTCGGTGTATCGCTCGAACTGCGGCTTCGTAGCCGGCTCGACCTTCATTTCGCGCGTCATCAGCACGATCTTGCCGCGCAACGCGCCCTTGTACTTCGTCTTCCACGCTTCTACCTGATCGCTGTACCGCTTCGGATCTATAACGCGCATCTGGCCGCCCAGAGGCGCGTAGACCGCATCCGCTGAGACCGGGCCACTGGTGCCCCGCGACCAGGCGAGCGGAGCCGTAGCGAATTCCTCGAAGCGGGGCTCGGTCATTTCCACACGATACTCGCCGGCGCTCCACGCGCGGCCGAACGGCCCCCACTTTTCGCGGTGGACATCGGCAAGGCCGTAGCCCCCCAACGTTTTCACCGCCCAATCGGCGGCCTCGCTCAGTTCCGGCGATCCGCTCAGGCGAGGACCGTACAACTCGCTCAGATGCCACAGCGTGTCCATGACCTTTGAGTTGTCAAACGCTTCGGTCCGTATCTGGTGGACCACGCTGAGATCCACCGTGTCCTGCGCGAAGGTCATCGCCGCAGCGACAAGGAAACCCACAAAAACTCGCATGGTGCCTATTATGCACCTAATTGAAGTGGTGCTGTGAGAACGCTGCTACCCTGTAGTTACCGCTCCGATGTCGCCGCCGGTTCAGAGTTTTTCTGCACGGAAGTTCTTTTCGCGCCGCGGCATTCTCTCGCAGTGGCATCCACAATACGAATTCCGCCAGGGCCAGCTCGAAATGGCCGAGGCGATTGAATCGGCCATTCACGACAAGCGCCACCTGCTGGTGGAAGCGGGCACCGGCACCGGCAAGACGCTGGCCTATCTGATTCCCGCCATCCTCTCCGGCCGCCGCGTGGTCATCTCCACCGGCACGAAGAACCTGCAGGAGCAGCTCTTCTTCAAGGACGTTCCGTTCCTGCAGCAGCACTTCTCCACGCCCCTTCGCGTCTGCTACATGAAGGGCCGCAACAACTACGCGTGCCGGCAGAAGATCTACGATGCCGAACGCTCGCCCATTCTCACCGGACTTGAAGAGGTGGCCGATTTCCAGGTGATTCGCGAATGGGAGAAGACCACCGAGCACGGCGATCGCGCGGAGATTCGCACGCTGCCCGAGGCCAGCTCGGCGTGGGCGAAGATCGACGCGCGGCGCGAGCTCTGCTCCGGTCAGAAGTGCAAACAGTTCGAACGCTGCTTCATCACGCTGATGCATCAGCAGGCCGCCGAGAGCGACATCATCATCGTGAATCACCATCTGTTCTTCGCCGATCTGGCGGTCAAGGACGAAGACTACGGCGGCATCATCCCCGAGTACGGCGCGGTGGTGTTCGACGAGGCGCACGAGATTGAGGACGTAGCGGGCCAGTACTTCGGCGCCACGGTCAGCAGCTTTCAGATTCAGGATCTGGTTCGCGATGTCGCGGCCATTTCGCGCCGTAAGGAGTTCGGCTCGCAGGAGCTGGATCGCGCGCTCGACATGCTGCAGGAACGGGCGGGCATGTTCTTCGCAACATTCGAAGGTCCCGAAGGCCGCGAGGGCTTTCGCGCCCAGAACGCCTGGCTCGACGAGCACTGCGAGAAATATGACGACGTACTGCGCGCGCTGGAGCTTCTGGGCGCGCACTTGAAACTGGTGAAGGACTCGCCGGAAGACGTGATTCCGGCGGTTCGCCGCATTGAGGAGATGGGCGCGCGGCTCCGCTTCTGGATGGAGAGCAACAACCGAACCTACGTCTACTGGATTGAGCGGCGCACGCGCAGCGTCGCGCTGCAGGCCACGCCGATCAACGTGGCATCCATCCTGGAAGAGCGGTTGTTCGAAAAGGTGGACACCGTCGTCCTGACATCGGCCACGCTGGCCGTCGCCGGCAATTTCGATTTCACCTCCGCCAGGCTGGGGGTGCGTAGCGCGCGGCCGCTTATTGTGGAAGGCCACTTCGACTACCAGCGCCAGGCGCTGCTCTACGTTCCGCAGAATCTTCCCGACCCGCGCAGCCCCGCGTTCACGCGCTCCGCCGGCGATGAGATTGTCCGTCTGCTGGAGGTGAGCCGCGGCCGGGCCTTCGTGCTCTTCACCAGCTATCAGCAGATGCGCGCGCTGTACGATCGAGTCTCGTTGGAGATCGAGTACCCGGTCCTGCTGCAGGGCACCGGGCCGCGGAGCGCCCTGCTGGATGAATTCCGCCGAACGCCGAACTGCGTGCTGTTCGCCACTTCATCGTTCTGGCAGGGCGTGGATGTGCGCGGCGAGCAACTGAGCTGCGTGATCATCGACAAACTGCCGTTCGCCGTTCCCAGCGATCCGGTGGTGGAGGCGCGCATCGCCGACCTGCGCGAGAACGGCGGCAATCCGTTTTATGATTACCAGATACCCCAGGCTGCGCTAGCCTTGAAGCAGGGGTTCGGGCGG
>Ga0335078_10003148_pt1 | contig 24647 bp, 21 predicted proteins | sample Lox_Sample_32_FD_206711 | JGI IMG/M metagenome (GOLD analysis project Ga0335078, IMG submission 206711) | Soil microbial communities from Loxahatchee National Wildlife Refuge, Florida, United States - Lox_Sample_3.2 | ecosystem: Environmental > Terrestrial > Soil > Wetlands | place: USA... | reverse complement strand
GCCGGCTATGGTCGCGGTTATCCCGCCTTCGCTGAAGCCGGCGATCAGCGGCCGGCCGAGATCGAGCGCGTCGGCCAGCGCGAGGACGTCGTCGGCGAGCTGGTCGAAGGTGACGACTCCGCCGTCGTGCACGGTTCTGCCACAGCCCCGCGTGTCCGGCGCGATAACCCGGTAGCGGCGCGCGAGGGTCTCCATGTGTCCCGCATAGGACACCGGTGTGGGAGCCCAGATCGGGTTGGTCGAGACCATCCCCCCGTGCAGCAGGATCAGGGGCATCCCCTGCCCCGCCTGGACGTAGTGGATGTCGATGCCGTTCGCGCGGATGAAGCCGCCGCTGTTCGCCGTCACTGTGGACCTCCTGGCCTGGTGGAACGTGTACGGCCAACGTAGGAGCCACCGGTGGCCGGGCTCATCGGGTGTTCACCCGATGTTTCTGACGGCGCTACGGCTGCGGCCCGGCCATCAGCCCGTGCTTCATAGCGAACAGGCTGAGCTGGGCGCGGTTCGACACCCCGGTCTTGGCGTAGATGTGCTCGATGTGGCTGCTGGCCGTCCTGGGCGAGATCACCAGCTGCTCGGCGATGGCTTTGGCGGTCAGGCCGCGCACGAGCAGCCGCACGATCTCGACTTCGCGTGCGGTCAGGCCGGCCGGCCATTCGCGCCTGCGCCGTACCCGGTGCCCGGCCGCGCGCAGGACGGCGTCCACCGCGGCGCCATCCAGGCGCCCGGAGCCGACCTCAGCACGTAGCTGGGCGGCGGCGTCCGCGGCAGGCCAGGGTGGCCGGTGCGGGCGGGCCTCGGTGAGCGCGTGGTAGCAGTCGGCCGCGGCCAGAATGCGGCCGGCCGGGGTGATGGCATCGCCGGACACGCCGCGCGGGTACCCCGAGCCGTCCAGGCGCTCATGATGCTGCGCGGCCATGGTGCCGAGCGGGGCCAGGCCAGCGGAGAACGACAGCATCCGCTCGGTCAGGTACGGGTGCAGCCGGACCCGTTCGAGCTCGGACCGGGTCAGGCTGGCGGGCTTGTCCCAGATCGTGTTCGGGACCCCCAGCCGGCCGATGTCGTGGACGAACGCGGCCCGCCGCAGGCTCGACACGTCAGCCTGCGGCAACCCACCGGACCGTCCCGCGTCCGCGGCCAGCTCCGCTACCCCCCGCGCGTGGCCCATCAGCCACGGCGACTTGAGCTCGGTGAACTCACCGATCGCCAGCAGCGCGTCATCCAGCTCGATATCGCTGACGACGGTTGCCAGTGATGGCTCGGAGTCAATCACCAGGTCCCAGCTCGCCGCCGTGTCGAGGTCGCCGAAGATCAGCGGCGCCTGCTGGCAGAACATGTCGACCAGGCCCGGATCGAACTGCGTGCCGCTGCGCTCGCGGGCGACGGCAAGCGCCGCATCGATGCCACCGGTACGCCGGAACACTTCCACCACATCGGCGAGGTTGATCAGCCGCGAACTCATCGCGATCTGGTCGCCGCGAAGGCCGTAGGCTCCCTTTCCGTCCCAGCGCTCGTAGCTCTGCCTGAGGCTGGCCCGCACCTGCTCACCCAGGCCGAGCTTCGCGGCCAGCTGGTCCGTGGCCAGGTAGTGGTTCTCCGCCAGCGCAGCCAGCGCGCGCCGCCCGTCGCCGGGGAACTGCACACCGGTAAGCACCCGCTGCCGCAACGGCAGGCCCGCACCCCCGACGTGCTTGACCAGGAACGCGGCCGTCGGCCCCAGCTTGCCGAAGTCATAGCCGTAGTGCGCGTCCCCCTTGACGACCAGGTCGTCCCCGAGCCACTTAGCCTGCTCATACGCGTCAGTGTGGCAGCCGACCCACGCGAGCAGGCCCGAGTAATACACGACGCCCCGTTCAGCATCGTCTATGGTCGCGCTCTCAGCCAGCCGCAGGGCGATCAGGCACGCCCGGATCATGTGCTCCATCGGCTGCCCGAGGCCCAGGTCGGTCCCCAGCGACAACAGGGCGACAAGCTCAGCGCGGCGAACCCCTGAGCCAGCCTCGGTCCCGGCGGCACCAGCCTCCCCCACCAACGCAGACTAACATCGGGCGTCGCCTCGCCACGGGTAGCAGGCAACCGCGCGGACCGGCCCGCCATCGGGATCGGTGAGCAGCCGATAGGCCGGCGCCGCCAGCACCGCGCGGCGCGGTCAGCGGCGGCGCTGGAGCGCGGGCACGGGGGGCGATGAGTTTGTGGTGCGCGGTTCGTCATATGGGCAGGAAGTCCACAGCTGTTAGTACGGCCGGAAACGATCGCGGGGCGATACTCGTTCGCGGGCAACGCAGCACTGCGGGTAGTTTCAGGGCGCCCGGACCCCGGTGAGGCCGCCAGCCTGCTCGGGAGGTTGTGTGTCACAGATCAGTTCAGGGCCTGCGATTCTCGTCGAGGGCCTCACCAAGTCGTTCGGGGAGGTGCGCGCGCTGCGCGGCATCGACCTGTCGGTGCCGAACGGGACGGTACTCGGCGTCCTCGGGCCGAATGGCGCCGGCAAGACGACCGCCGTGCGCATCCTGACCACGTTGCTGCTGCCGGACGCCGGGCGGGCCCTGGTGGACGGCCACGACGTGGTGCGGGAGGCGGCCGCGGTCCGCCGGTCGATCGGGCTGGCCGGGCAGTCGGCGGCCATTCAGGAGGAGCTCACCGGCCGGGAGAACCTCGAGCTGATCGGACGGCTCTATCACCTGAGCAAGGCGCACGCCCGCAGCCGCGCGGCCGAGCTGCTGGAACAGTTCGATCTGGTCGACGCCGCCGATCGGCCCGCCAAGGGCTTCTCCGGTGGCATGCAGCGCCGCCTGGACCTGGCCGCCAGCCTGGTCGGCCAGCCCAAGGTCTTGTTCCTGGACGAGCCGACGACCGGCCTGGACCCGCGGTCGAGGCTGGGCATGTGGGGCATCATCCGGTCGCTGGTCGCCGGCGGCACGACGCTGCTGCTCACCACCCAGTACCTGGACGAAGCCGACGAACTGGCCGACGAGATCATCGTCATCGACCACGGCCTGGTCATCGCGGCCGGCACGGCCGAGCAGCTGAAGGACCGAGTCGGCGGGGACGTGCTGGAGTTCACCGTGCCCGACCGGGCCCGGTGCGGCGATGCCGTCACGGCGGTTGCAAAGATCGGCGAGGGCGAGCCGCACGTGGACCAGGAGACCGGTGTGGTCAGCGTCGGGGTTGGCAGCCGTGGCTCCGACGCACTCGTCGAGGCAGTGCGCATCCTGGACAACGCCGCCGTCGAGACCCGTGGCCTGGCGCTGCGCCGGCCGTCGCTCGACGATGTGTTCCTCGCCCTGACCGGGCACGCGGCCGAGGAGGACGGCCAGGCGAACGGGCGCCGCCGCGGCCGGCGGAGAGCCGGCGGCCAGCGAGGCGGCAAGGACACCGCGAAGGCGGCGTCATGAGCGCCGTCGCCGCGGCGCCAGCCGCGCCCAGCCTGTTCACCCAGGCCCGCTGGGCGGTCAGCGACTCGCTGATGATCGCCAAGCGGAACCTGCTGGTCTGGATGCGCGTGCCCGCCTACCTGGTGTTCACCGTGATCCAGCCGGTGATGTTCGTGCTGCTGTTTGTCTACGTCTTCGGCGGCGCGATCCCGGTCGACACGCCCGGCGGCTACGTCAACTACCTGATGCCGGGCATCATCGGGCAGACGGCGGCGTTCGCTTCGTTCGCCACGGCCATCGCGCTGGCGCAGGAGCTGAAGAAGGGCGTGATCGACCGGCTGCGGTCCATGCCGATGGCCCGATCCGCGGTGCTCACCGGCCGGCTCGGCGCCGACACGGTCCGGATGCTGGTGACGATCCTGATCATCGTCGGGGTAGGGTACGCGGTCGGCTTCCGGTTCCTCAACGGCTTCGGCCCGGCGGTGGCCATGATGCTGCTGGCCACCGTGTTCGGGCTGGCGATCTGCTGCATCGCCGCCTACACCGGGCTGGCCATCGGGGACGAGGAGTCGGTGCAGGCGTTCGGGCTGATCTGGCTGTTCCCGCTCACGTTCGTCAGCTCGGCGTTCGTGCCGATCTCGACCATGCCCGGCTGGCTCCAGGCGTTCGCCAAGAACCAGCCGGTCACCTACGTGGTCGACACGATGCGGGCGCTAGCGCTCGGCGGCCCGGTAGCGGCCAACCTGTGGAAGAGCATCGCCTGGCTGGCCGGAATCTTCATCGTGTTCGTGCCGCTCGCCGTCCGCGCCTACCGCCGCGCCAGCTAGCCGGCCTCGGCGTAGCCGTCCCCGTGCCGGGCCGGCGGACGTGCCCCTGCCGCCCAGTGACGCGGGCCGGGCGGGTAGCGTCGGTGCACCGGGATGCTGGATGGCCGTGGCGAGGTGAGCGGGTGCCGGTTGATCAGGTTAGTGGCGCTGACCTGTACTGGGAGCGATGGGGCAGTGGGCCCCCGTTGCTGTTTTGCAACGGGTCAGGGCTGACCGTGCAAGCCGCCCGGCCGCTGCTTGACCCCCTTGCCGCCAGCTTCGACCTGCTGGCGTGGGACTACCGTGGCTTCGGCCGCAGCGCCCCGGTGACGCACCCGTACACCATGGCCGATGTCGCGGCCGACGCCGCTGGCCTGCTGGAGGCCGCCGGGTGGGAGTCGTGCCGGGTGGCCGGGGTGAGCTTTGGCGGCATGGTGGCGCAGGAGTTCGCCGTCACCCATCCGCAGCGGGTCGAGCGGCTGGCGTTGGCCTGCACGTCGCCCGGCGGCGAAGGCGGGTCCTCCTACCCGCTGCAAGATCTGCTGGAGCTCCCGCCTGAGCAACGGGTGGCCGCGGAGCTCAGGATGGTGGACAGCCGCTGGGACCAGCGCTGGCTGGAGGCCCACCCGGTGGACCGGGTCCTGGCCGAGCGGCTGACCGCCCCCGGGCAAGTCCAGGACCCGGCCACCGCAGCCGCCGCCGCGGCGCAACTCCACGCGCGCGCAGGCCATGACGTGTGGGACCGGCTCGGCGCGATCACCTGTCCCACCCTGATCGGCTACGGCAACTACGACCAGATCGCGCCGGCCCGCAACAGCGAAAACATCGCATCCCGCATCCACGGCGCCGAGCTGCACGGCTACGAAGGCGGCCACGGGTTCTTGTTCCAGGACCCAGCCGCCCTCCCGGCATTCATCGCATTCCTCAACGCACCATCGGGCTGACGAGCGGGCGCGGGCCGGCCTGGCCCCGGGCACGGTCCCGGCCGGTGTTCTGGTGGTGGTCAGCCGCGGTATTCGCGGCTGGTTTCACGGGCCTGGTGTGCGGCCCGGCGGGCTGCGCCGGCGCTGCGGCGGTGCTCGCTGGCCTGCCCCGGGTGGCGGTCTGCCAGCTGGTCATGAATCTGGGCCAGTTGCTCCTGTGCCGCGGCCAGCTCGGCGGCCGCAGCCGCCAAGCGCCTGCGCAGGACATTCACGCGCGCGGCTGGCCCGCGGGGGTCGGGCGGCTGGCGGGCCTCCTCCCGCTGGCCTTCCGCAGCCGCCCGGTCGACCTCCGCCTGCGCCCGCACGGCACTGGCCTTGGAGCGAAGCAGCGCTGCCTCGCTGCGATCGAGGCGGTCCATGGTGGCCGCCAGCCTGGCGCGCGAGCGCTCGATCGCCTCCTGCGCCCGCTTTTGCATGTCAGCCGAGTGCAGGCCGATCTCCCGGGCAACCTTATCGAGGTGCTGCTCGCGCTCGTCGGCGCGCTGCTCGCGCTGGTCGGCCTTCTGCTCGCGCTCGTCGGCCTTCTGCTCGCGCTGGTCGGCGCGCTGCTCGCGCTGGTCGGCCTTCTGCTCGCGCTGGTCGGCCTTCTGCTCGCGCTGGTCGGCCTTCTGCTCGCGCTGGTCGGCCTTCTGCTCGCGCTGGTCGGCCTGCTCCTCGCGCTCGTCGGCCTGCTCCTCGCGCTCGTCGGCGCGCTGCGCGCGGTGTGCGGTCTGATGGCTGCGCCCGTCCGGAACGGGGGCACCTGCTCTCGGCGACGGCCTCGTGCGACCCATGCCCCAAGAATGCACCGCGACGGCCGGGCCTGCCACGGGGCCGGCCGCCGCAGCCGGTGCCCGGTAATCCCTGTCCGCCCGCAGTGCGTCAGCCAAGGGGGGCCGTGTCATCTGCCAGGTTCACCAGGGAGCCATCGAAGATGCCTGAGCCAACATCCACGAGCGCGGCGGGCGGACTGGCACGGATCGCCGCCAGCGCCGCCGTCGGCGCGGCCATGATCGTCACGCTCGGGGCCGCGGCACCTGCCGCCGGCGCGCGGGCCCGCTCGGCCGCGGTCACCGGCTACCAGATCCGACGGCTGGGCCGTGGGGAGCGTGTACGACGAGCAAGCCAATACGACCAGCGGCCTGGCGCTGCACTGGAACGGGACCAGCTGGGTCCAGTCCTGACCACGGCCGTTCCAGCTGGCCAGCGCACGCGAGCTCGCCATGGCCGGGGCCAGGGCGCGGCGGCCACCGATAAGACAGCCGGCCGGGCGGCGTCTGCAACCGTGGACCGCAGTTGACCCATGGCCAGTCAGGAGGCCCTAGTGACCGCCGCACTACCGCCCGTCGCCGACGCCCGCACCTGGCAGCGCGAGCTCGACGCACTGCGCGCCCGGGAGAAGGCCGCGACCCGCGAGCTCGACGCGATCGCCGCGCAGCGCCGGCGGCTGCCGATGGTCAAAATGCCCGGCTACACCCTGGAAGGCGAGCAGGGGCCGGTCCGGCTGGCCGATGTCTTCGACGGCAGGTCGCAGCTGATCGTCTACAACCACATGTGGTTCCCCGGCGAGCAGTGGCAGTGCCCGGGCTGCACCGGGTTCACCTCGCAGTTCACCCGGCTGGAGTTCCTGGGCGGCTACGATGCCCGGTTCGTCATCGTCACCCAGGGCCCCATCGACGAGGCCCTGGCCTACAAGCGGCGGGTCGGGAACACCATGACCTGGTACTCGAGCGCGAACAGCCGGTTCGGCAGCGACGTCGGCGCACCGCCCGGCGGCGGGTTCGCCGTCAACGTGTTCCTGCGCGATGGCGACAGCGTGTACCGCACCTGGCACACCGACGGCCGCGGCACCGAGCAGCTCAGCTAGCCTTCGCGCTGATCGACCTGCTGCCCTGCGGGCGGCAGGAGGAGTGGCAGGACTCGCCGGAGGGCTGGCCGCAGTCGCCCACCTACAGCCGGTGGGCCGGCTCCCAGGACATCGCGGCGCTCTACGGGCCGGACGCGTAACGGCGCGGGCCGGCGAGGTTGCGCGTCTCCCCGTGCCGTCGCGGGGTTCAGCCGGTGCGGGTGACGTCGGCCGCGACGATCTTCCCGCCGTAGACGGTGTCGGTCCCGGTGTAGTACTGGGCCGACCCGGTGCAACCGTTGGCCACCGTCAGGTTGAAGCTGACCTGGTGACCGGACTGGCCCACCCTGGTTGGCCGCTCCGCGCCCGTGCAGGCGTACCCGGCGACGAACTGCCGGTAGGTCTGGCCCGTCGCCAGGCCCGGGCTGATCAGCGCCCATGCCTTCGCGTACCTGCGGGAGTCGACGTCCCGGTAGTAGGCGCTGACCACCGCCCAGGGGCCGGACAGGCGCGGCCTTCGCCGGGCGGCCCGCGGGGAAGCGGGGGCGGCCGGCGGCCTGCCGCTGGGCGTGCCGATGGTGGCTGGCGCCGGTGTCCGTGTCGCCGCCGGCCGGAGGGTCGCGGTGTTGTCCGGTGGCGCCGGCGGCGCGGGCGGAGCCATCCGGGCGACGAGCAGCCCGGCCGCGCCGAGGATCACGGGCACGACGACCATCGCCAGCGGCCAGAGCAGTCTTTTCATGGTCACTGCCTCGGTGGCTCTGCCAGGGTTGCTCGGTGGGCCAGCCGGGGTTGGCTGCGCCCGCGGTCCACTGTGACTTGTACCCACGGCGACGGCGTGCCGCGCCCGGCCGCGGCGGCCGGTTTGGCCGGGGAGTGCGGGCACCGCGGTCCGGCCCGGCGGGAAGCGCCGGCCCGGCAGCCCGGCCCGGCAGCCGGGACCGGGCGATGATGGGTGCATGACCGCTGACCGCAGTGCCGCCCTCGACCTGATCGAATTCGTTGACGCGTCGCCGTCGCCGTACCATGCCGCCGCCGAGGCGCTGCGGCGGCTGGCCGCGGCCGGCTTCACCGAGCTGCCGCTGGCGGGGGAGTGGCCCTCTGGCCCCGGCGGTTACGCCGTGGTGGACGGCGGCTCGCTGTTCGCCTGGGTGGTTCCGCCGGGATGCGCCGGTCAGACGCCGTTCCGGCTGCTCGGGGCGCATACCGACAGCCCGGCGCTGCGGGTGAAGCCCCGCCCGGACACCGGCCGGGCCGGCCTGCGCCAGCTCGGTGTGGATGTGTACGGCGGCCCGCTGCTCAACTCCTGGCTCGATCGCGACCTCGGCCTCGCGGGCCGCGTCGTCGTCCGGGCGCCAGCGGGCCCGCAAGTCCGGCTGATCCGGGTGCACCGGCCGGTGCTGCGGGTGCCACAGCTTGCCGTCCACCTCGACCCCGGCCTGCGTGCCGACGGGCTCAAGCTCGACCCGCAGCAGCATCTGGTGCCCATCTGGTCGCTCGGCGCCCCGCGGGCCGGCGCGTTCCGGGACTTCCTCGCCGCCGAACTGGCCGTCCCGCCCGGCGATGTGCTCAGCCACGAGGTGGTCACCTACGACCTCGCCGGCGGCACGCTCGCCGGGGCCGGCGGGGAGTTCGTCAGCTCAGCCCGGCTGGATGACCTGGGCTGCGCCCATGCGGGCGTCAGCGCGCTGGCCGCGGTGGCCGGCCAGCCCGCGCCACAGCACGTCAGCGCGCTTGTCCTGTTCGATCACGAGGAGGTGGGCAGCCAGGCGGCAACCGGTGCGGCGGGCGCCTGGCTGGGCCGGCAACTGGAGCGCACCGTGCTGGCCCGCGGCGGCTCACGTGATGACTTCCTGCGCGCGGTTGCCGGTTCGGTGCACGTCTCGGCCGACATGACTCACGCTACGCACCCCAACTATGCCGACCGGCATGAGCCGGACCACCAGATCGCGCTCGGCGGCGGCCCGGTGGTGAAGGTCAGCGCCGGCGCCAGCTATGCCACCGATGCCCCGGCCCACGCCACGTTCCTGCTCGCCGCCGGGCAGGCCGGCGTGCCCGTGCAGTACTTCGCCAACAGGAGCGGCGTCCGCACCGGATCCACGATCGGGCCCATCGTGGCCGCGGGGCTGGCGATGCCGACGGTGGACGTGGGCATTCCAGCGCTGGCCATGCACTCGGCGCGGGAACTCTGCGGCGCCGCCGACCCCGCGCTGCTCACCGCCGCGCTGACGGCGTTCCTCACCCCGGCGTGACCAGCCGGCCCGGCCGGCCGCCGGGAACGGCCGGGGAGCGGCGCCGCTGCCCGCGCGCCGTCAGCGGTGGCCGTATTCGCCGTCGGAGACGTGGTCGCCCCAGTCTGCCTCGGGCCGCTGGTCGTGCGGGACGGCCTCGGTGATGGACAGGTGGGTCATGAAGTGATCTGGTGCGGCGCCGTGCCAGTGCCACTCGCCGGCCGGGGTGTAGATGATGTCGCCGGCGCGGATCTCGGCGACCTGGCCGCCGCGGGCCTGCACAAGGCCCCTGCCCTCGGTGACATAGAGGGTCTGCCCGACGGCGTGGGAGTGCCACGCGGTGCGGGCGGCCGGGGTGAAGCGGACCGCCATGACCCGGACGCGCGAGGGTTCCTCGCCCCGGACGATGCCGTCGATCCAGACATCTCCGGTGAACCACTCGTCCGGCCCCTTGGCGGTCGGCTGCTTGGGCTGCAGTTCCACAAGGTCTCCTTCCTGCCCGGCGACGTTCGGCGGGCCCCGGCTCATCGCGCGCTGAGATTTTTTCATGCCATACGGAAAGGCGTGGTAACCGTGATCCGGACGTGTCCCGCCCGCCCGGCCGCGCCTGACGCAGCCAGCCGAGGGAAAACGGCATGCCCGGAGCGGTCCGGCAGTCCCGGGGACGCGGACCGGGCGGCCTGGCGCCGGGGCTACGGCCGCGGGACCTCGGGCCGGTCGATGATCCGCAGCCAGGAGCCGTCGGGCTGGCGGCGCAGGACCTGTACCCGCACGCCGGTGTTGTCGGCCGAGCGGGTGGAGGTCAGCGCCAGGTTCTCGAACCGGACGGTCGGCAGCGGAGCCTCGATGGCGAACTTCATGCCCGCAGCTGCCAGCCGCTGGTAGACGGCCTGGATGGCCGCCCGGCCGGTGACCGGCTGGTCGGCCGGGTAGGCCAGCACCGCGTCCGGTTCGTAGAGGGCCGCGACCCCGGCCGCGTCGCCGGCGTTGAGCCGCTCCGCGACCAGCCGCGTCACATCCTCGGGCGCTGTGGCCCTGGCTTCACCGGTCATGCCGTCTCTCCCTTGGCGTGCCCGCGAAGCTGAGGCCCCGCCGCCCCGGTATGGGCCGGCGGCTGCTCAGAACTGGGCCTTGAGTTCCTCGATCTCGTGGGCCTTCTGCCGCAGCTGCGCATAGGCCGGCCGCTCCCGGATGCGGGCCAGGGCCCAGCGCACCGCGTCCGCGCGGCTGGCCGCGATCCCCGCCGTGATCAAGGCGTCCACCGTCTCCAGGTCGGCCGGCCCCAGCCGGGCCATGACCGGGACCAGGGGACCCTCGCCGCCCGCCATCGCCGGCGCGTCCAGCGACTTGCCGCCCAGCCGCATCCGCGGGCCGCGGTCGTCGCCCTCACCGGCGGCGAGGAACTCCAGCAGGCCCACCCCCGGCAGCCCGTCGAGGTCCCGGCGCAGCTCGCGCATGGCCTCCCGGTGGGTGTGGTGGAAGTCCTCCACGGCCTGCTCGCGAGCCTTCCGGTCGTCGCCCGCCTCGATGAACACCCGGGCCAGCAGCTGCCCCGGCTCGATCTCCGGGTCGTCGCCGTACTGCAGGATGGCCACCCGCTGCACCGGTGCGCCGGGGAAGCGCTCCCGGACGAGCCGGTCGAACTGCTCTTCCAGGCGGTCCAGCGCTGCCCGTTCCATGGCGTCCTCCCGGAGTTTCGCCTGAAATCAGGGTAACAGGCGTTTCCGTCGGCCGCCAAGGCCCGTGGCAGGCGTTCCCGGTCGGCGGCGGGAGGCCGGCAACCGGCGTTCCGCCGGCCGGCGGGGCCAGCCGCGCCGTCAGCCGCCCGCCATCGCGCCGACGATCAGGTACGGCTCGGTGCCGCTGGCGACCGCGTCCGGCAGCGGGGCGTCCGGCTGCTCGTGGGACAGGTCCTCCGCACAGGCGTAGAACCGGATGAACGGCCGCCGCGGTCCGCCGTTGTGGCCGCGGATCGTCCCGCGCAGCACCGGGTACCGGGCTTCCAGCGCGTCCAGCACCGAGCACTGGGTGACCGGCCCCTCGACCCGCAACTCCACCTCGCCGTCGGCCCGCGCCAGCGCGCGCAGGTGCGCAGGCAGCACGACCCGGATCATGGCAGCGTCTGGACCTCGACCGACAGCACGGCCGGCAGGTCCCGGACGATCGGGGACCAGCTGTCACCGGCATCGGCGGAGGCGTACACCTGGCCGCCGGTGGTGCCGAAGTACACGCCGCACTCGTCCAGCGAGTCCACCGCCATCGCGTCGCGCAGGACGTTGACGTAGCAGTGGTCCTGCGGCAGCCCGCGGGTAAGCGCCTCCCAGTCGTCGCCGCCGGTCCGGCTGCGGTAGACCCGCAGCTTCCCCTCGGGCGGGAAGTGGTGCGAGTCGCTGGTGATGGGGACGACATAGACGGTGTCCGGCTCGTGCGCGTGCACGTCGATGGGGAAGCCGAAGTCCGTCGGGAGGTTGCCGCTGACCTCGTGCCAGGACTCGGCCGAGTCGTCGCTGCGCATCACGTCCCAGTGCTTCTGCATGTACAGCACCGACGGCCGGGAGGGATGCATTGCCAGGCGGTGCACGCAGTGGCCGACCTCGGCGCCGGAGTCCGGAATGCCCTCGGAGCGCAGGCCACGGTTGACCGGCTGCCAGGTCACGCCGTCGTCGTCGGACCGGAACGCGCCCGCGGCCGAGATGGCGGCGAAGATCCGGCCCGGCTGGCCCGGGTCGAGGATGATCGTGTGCAGGCACATCCCGCCCGCGCCCGGCTGCCACCCCGGGCCGGACTTGTGGGTGCGCAACCCGGGCAGTTCCTGCCAGTGCTGCCCGCCGTCGGCCGACTTGAACAGGCCCGCGTCCTCCACGCCCGCGTAGACCGTGTCCGGGTCGTCCAGCGACGGCTCCAGGTGCCAGACCCGCGCGAACTCCCAGGGGTGCGGCGTCCCGTCGTACCACTGGTGGGTGCCCGGGACGCCGTCGTAGGCGAACTCGTTGCCCACCGGGTTCCAGGACGCGCCGCCGTCATCGGAGCGCTGGATGACCTGGCCGAACCAGCCGCTGGTCTGCGACGCGAACAGCCGGTCCGGGTCGGCCGGCGACCCCTTGACGTGGTAGATCTCCCAGCCGGGGAAATGCGGCCCGCTGACCGCCCAGTTGCCGCGCTTGCCGTCGGCGCTCAGCACGAACGCCCCCTTGCGCGTCCCGACCAGTACCCGTACTCCGCTCATCGCCTCTCCTCCCGACACGGCCGCGCCCGGCCGCCCGGTCAAGGCCGGGCCGGCCACGGCCCGGCGCCCGGTCCTCCGCCAGTCCAGCGAACTCACTACCAGGGACTATCACTGGTATCCGACGTTCTGACGGCCGCCGGGCGCCAGACTCATCGTTGCGTGCGACGCTACCGGGCCGGCCGGCGAAACCGATGTACCGGTCCCCGATTAATCCGTGCCGGGGGTAGCGTCTGCACCTGCGGCCAGCGCGGTCAGGCCGGCCCCGGTCACCCGGGCTGAGCCGGTCACCACGCAGAGAGGAACACCATGTTCGAGCACACCAAGGCGTTCAGCGGGTTCGCCGCGGACGACGTCGCGGCGGCCAGCAGGTTCTACGGCGAGACCCTGGGCATCCCGGTGTCGCAGGAGCACGGCATCCTCACCCTGCACATCGCCGGCGGCCGGGACACGATCGTCTATCCCAAAGCCGACCACACCCCGGCGACGTTCACCATCCTCAACTTCCCCGTCGACGACATCGAGGCGGCGGTGGAGGCGCTGACCGCCCGGGGGGTCAGGTTCGAGCACTACGACTTCGTCGACGAGAAGGGGATCAACCGCCAGGGCGGCCCGCTCATCGCCTGGTTCAAGGACCCCGCCGGGAACATCCTGTCGGTGATCCAGCAGGGCTGAGGACCCGGCCCGGTCCCGCCGCCCGGCCGGCGCACGCGGGCAGCCTGGCAGCGCCGGGATCTTGTCTTACGGCACCGCGGCACAGTACTGTCCCGCCGGGGACATTGCCGGGTCTTTACCCTTGGTCGGCGCCGTAGCGGACCGGGCCCGGCGGGCAGGGGAGGCCGGGCAGATGCGGCGATGGCGGCTGTTCGCGGTGGCGGGGCTCGCCGGGCTCCTGACGGCGGGCGCCCCCGCGGCCACCGCCGGGGGGACGACGTTCGTGAACTGGCCGCAGTACCTCTACTCGCCCGCGCACGCCTCCGACAACAAGGCCGCCACCGCCATCACCCCGGCCAACGCGGCGGACCTCACTCTGGCGTGGCAGTTCTCCCCGCCCGGGGGAAGCTCCGGCCAGAAGGGGTTCCTGTCCAGCCCCACGGTGTACAACGGGGTCATCTACATCGGCGGCCGGAACGGCTACTTCTACGCGCTGAACGAGGCCACCGGCGCGGTCATCTGGCAGCGGTTCATCGGCTACGTGACGAAGACGACGTGCGGGACGCAGGGCTTCGTGTCCACCGCCACGATCGCCCCCGACCCCGCCTCGGGGCAGCCGGCGGTCTACGTGTACGGCCCGAACGGGTACCTGTACGCGATGAGCACGGCGACCGGGACCGACGTGTGGCCGCCCGCCCCGGTCGCCATCCCGTCCACCACGGTGAACGACTACTTCGCCTGGAGTTCGCCGGTGCTCCTGGACGGCAACATCTACGTGGGCATCAGCTCGCAGTGCGACGAGCCCCTGGTGCGGGCCGGCCTGGCCGAGTACAGCCAGGCCACCGGCGCGCCGGAGAACACGTTCTGGACCACGCCCCCGGACACGGCCGGCGCGAGCATCTGGTCCACCCCGGCGACCGACGGCAAGTCGGTCTACGTCACCACCGGCAACGGCGTCCCGGGCAGCGACGGCATCTCGGTCATCCAGCTGAGCCCGTCGCTGTCCCAGCTCGCCATCTGGTCGGTGCCGCCGGCCGAACTCGGCGCGGACAGCGACTTCGGCGGCTCCCCGGGACTGTGGACCGCCTCGATCGGCGGCACGGCGACCGCCATGGTCGGCGCGTGCAACAAGAACGGCACGTTCTACGCCTTCCGGGCGTCAGCCATCGCGGCCGGGCCGGTGTGGCAGCGGACGATCGGCAAGGGCGGGGAGTGTGACGCCGCGCCGCTGACCGACGGCACGCACCTGTTCCTGGCCGGCGTGATCACCCACATCCGGGGCGTCAAGTACTTCGGCTCGGTCCGGAAGATCAACCCGGCCACCGGGCAGCTCATCTGGCAGACGGGCCTCACCGGGAAGATCATCGGCACCCCGGGCATGGACGGCGCCGGGGTCATCGCCGCGTCGTCCTACGGTTCCCGTGGCGGCGCCAACGCGCTGTGGCTGATCAGCGCCGTCAACGGCACCATCCTGAAGACGGTCCCCTACGGCGCGTCGAGCACGTTCGCCCAGCCGGTCTTCGCGGACAACTACCTGTTCACCGCCAGCCAGGGCCCGCTCGGCCTGCAGGCCTACACCGCCGCCGGCGCCGCGCCCGCCGCCCGGCGGTAGGCCCGCCACCCGCCGTGGTGGCTGATGCCGGCGCCTCCCCTGGACTCCAGCGCGACGGTCCTAGGGCTTGACCTCGGCGATGTCGTCCGGCCGGACCGGGACCCGCCAGAGCGGCCGTCCGGTGGCGGCGCGCAGCGCCGCCACGATCGCCGGGGTGGACGAGATCGTTGGGGGCTCGCCCACCCCGCGCAGGCCGTAGGGGGCATGCGGGTCGGCGAGCTCCAGGATGTCCAGCCGCATCGGCGGCATGTCCAGGATCGTCGGGATCAGGTAGTCGGTGAACGACGGGTTGCGCACCGCCCCGCCGGTCACCTGGATCTCCTCCATCAGCGCCAGGCCGAGCCCCTGCGCCGTGCCGCCGTGGATCTGGCCCGCCAGGGCCAGCGGGTTCATCGCCTTGCCCACGTCCTGCGCGGTGGCCAGCTCGACCACCTTGACCAGTCCGAGTTCGGTGTCCACGTCCACCACCGCGCGGTGCGCGGCGAAGGCGTACTGCACGTGCGCGTTGCCCTGGCCGGTGTCCGGGTCGAGCGGGTAGGTCGGCCGGTGCCGCCAGGTGACGGTCTCCTCGATCACCTCGTCGCCCAGCAGGCCCGCCAGGTCGGCCAGCACCCCGGCGGCGGCCGACACGATCTTGCCGGCCGCCAGCGACAGGTCGCCGGCGGGCACCTGGTACCGGGCGGCGGCCAGCCGGAGCACGGCGGCGCGCACGGCGGCACAGGCCGCCTGCACCGCGCCGCCGGTGACGTAGGTCTGCCGGGACGCCGAGGACGACCCGGCGCTGCCGACCGTGGTGTCGGCCGGGTGCACGACGACCTGGTCCACCCCGAGCTCGGTCCGGGCGATCTGCGCCTGCACGGTGACCAGGCCCTGGCCGACCTCGGCGGCCGCGGTGTGCACCGTGACCGCGGGCTGGCCGGCCACCACGGCCAGCCGGACCCGGGCGGTCGAGTAGTCGTCGAAGCCCTCGGAGAAGCCGACGTTCTTGATGCCGATGGCGTACCCGACGCCGCGGACCACGCCCTCCCCATGGGTCGTGTTCGACACGCCCCCGGGCAGGTCGCGCAAGTCCGCCCCCGCCGCCCCGGCCGGTGCCCCCCGCACCGGCCGGGGCGGCAGGGGCGCGTCCCGCACCCGGCTCAGCAGCTCGGCGACCGGGGCCGCCGAGTCGATCACCTGCCCGGTCGGCATGACCGAGCCCTCCGCCATCGCGTTGCGGATCCGGAACTCCACCGGGCCCAGGCCGGCCCGGCGGGCGCACTCGTCCATCTGCGACTCGTAGGCGAAACACGCCTGGACCGCGCCGAAACCGCGCATCGCCCCGCACGGCGGGTTGTTCGTGTACGCGGCGTAGACGTCGATCGCCACGTTGTCCACCTGGTACGGCCCGGCGCCGAGTGTCGCCGCGTTCGCCGCCACCGCGGGAGAACTCGACATGTACGCGCCGCCGTCGAGATAGGTGCGCGCCCGGACGAAGACCAGCCGCCCTGCAGTCGTAATGCCGTGTTCGTAGTACAGGGTGGCCGGATGCCGGTGCACGTGCCCGAAAAAAGACTCCTCGCGGGAGTAGACCATCTTCACCGGGCGGCCGGTGTGCAGCGCGAGCAGGCAGGCGTGGATCTGCATGGACAGGTCCTCGCGGGCGCCGAACGCGCCGCCGACGCCGGCCAGCACGATCCGCACCTTGTCCGGCGGCAGGCCCAGGCTGGCCGCGACCTGCGCCTGGTCCACGTGCAGCCACTGGGTGGCCACATACAGCTCGACCCCGCCGTCCTCGGCGGGCACCGCCAGCCCGGACTCCGGGCCGAGGAACGCCTGGTCCTGCATGCCGACCTGATAGCGGCCACGGACCACGATGTCGGCCGGTGCGTGCGGGTCTCCCCTCCGGATCCGCACGTGCCTGACCAGGTTGCCGCCGGCGTGCACCGGCACCGCGCCGGGTTCCAGGGCGGCTTCGGCGCCGGTGACCGGGGCCAGCACCTCGTAGTCGACCGTGACCGCGGCTGCCGCCCGGCGGGCGGTCTCCGGGTGGTCGGCCGCGATGATCACTAATGGCTCGCCCTGGTACCTGACCTCGCCGCTGGCCAGCACCGGCTGGTCGGCGGCCTCCAGGCCGAAGGTCTTGCGCCCGGGCACGTCGTCGTGCGCCAGCACGGCGGCCACCCCGGGCAGGCGCAGCGCACCGGACAGGTCCACCGCGCGGACGCGGGCCCGGGGATGCGGGCTGCGCAGGGTCGCGCCCCACAGCATGTCCGCCATCCACAGGTCGGAGGAGAACGCGAACTCACCGGTCACCTTGAGGGTGCCGTCCGGCCGCGCCACGCTGGCACCCACGCCCGCGCCGGTGGCATGCCCGCCCGCCAGCCCCGCCGGGGTGGGGGCGCCGGGGACCGTGGTCACCCGGCACCCCCTTCGGGCTCCCCGCCGGACATGCGCGACGCCGCCAGCCGGACGGCGTCGAGGATCTTTTCGTAGCCCGTGCACCGGCACAGGTTGCCCGCCAGCGCCTCGCGGATCTCCGCGTCGGCGGGCCCCGGGATCCGGCGCAGCAGGTCGTCGGCGGCCACGATCAGGCCGGGGGTGCAGAACCCGCACTGCACCGCGCCGCAGTCCAGGAACGCCTGCTGGACCGCGCCGAGCCCGCCGCCGGGGGCGATGATCCCCTCCACGGTCCGCACGTCCCGTCCCTGCGCCTGCCCGGCGGCGACCAGGCACGCGCAGACGACCACCCCGTCCAGGTAGACCGTGCAGGATCCGCACTCGCCCTGCTCACAGGCGTTCTTCGAGCCGGGCAGGCCGAGCCGTTCGCGCAGCACGAACAGCAGCGACTCGCCCTCCCACACGTCCTCGGCGGTCGCGGCGGAGCCGTTGACCGTGCAGGTCACGCGCATCGCCGCTGCTCCTCCTGGTAGGACCGCCAGGCCCAGGCCAGGGTGCGCCTGGCCAGCACGGCGAGCGAGTGGCGCCGGTAGGCGGCGGTGCCGCGCACGTCGTCGATAGGCGCCGCCGCCTGCGCCACCAGGTCGCCGAACCGCCGCACCGCGGCGTCGGCCAGCGGGCCGCGCGAGTCCCACAGCCCCCGCTCGGCCAGTTCCGCGGCGAGGAAGTCCTCCGCCGGCCCGGCCGGGCGCGGCGTGGGAGCCGCGGAGCCGAGCCCGGTGCCCACGCTGCGCCGCTCCGGGTGCAGCGCGATGGCGAACGAGCACACCGCGATGACCATGGCGTTCCGCACGCCCACCTTCGCGAACTGCTGCGGGCCGTCGGCCACCGGGACGCGGACCGCGGCGATCAGCTCGTCGGCGGCCAGGGCCGAGCGCTTCACCCCGGTGAAGAACTCTCGGATCGGGATGTCCCTGGTGCCGCGCACCGACGCCGCCTCCACCACGGTGTCGCAGGCCAGCAGCGGGGGATGCGCGTCGCCGGCCGGGGAGGCGGAGCCCAGGTTGCCGCCCACCGTGCCCCGGTTGCGGATCTGCGGCGAGCCGACCGTGCGGGACGCGAGCGCGAGCCCGGAAAGCCTGCCGCCGAGTTCGCTGATCACCCGCGCGTAGGGCACGCCCGCGCCGAGCCGGATGACGCCGTCACCGGCCGACCATTGGGCGAGCTCCCCGACCCCGGTGAGGTCGAGGAGCCCAGCCGGCCGCACCCGGTTGAAGTTGATGTCCACCATCACGTCGGTCCCCCCGGCGAGCGCCAGCACGCCCGGATGCTCCGCCTTCACGGCGAGTGCATCCGGCCAGGTCGCAGGCCGGAAGAATTCCATGCCCGACAGTACAGCCCGGCACGCAACCGGAGGCCAAGGCACAGAAACGCCGAAACCTCCCGGGTATGTAGCCCAATGCTTGTGTTTTCCTACAAACAACGTCCTAGGCTGGACCGCGGCGGCTGGCTGCTGGTCCCCGCTGCCAGCCCGTTCACCCGGTGGCGCGGTGCCCCGCCGGCCGAGGTCGCCGGCTGGTGCCGGGGCAGGCGGCAGCGTTATGTAGGCGATTGTGCCAGCGCCCACAAAAAGAAAGGTGGGTGACGGCGGAAACGCCCGCAAACGCCGGCCGCCCGGCGGCCGGCCTCCGCGGGGTGGCCGGGTCCGCGGACGGGCCGGGTGCCGCGGTGGCGGGTGCTGGTGTGGCTGGCTGGTTGCCGGTGGCGAGGAGGCTGACATGCTGTTGCGTGCCCTGGCCGAGGCGGCCGACCTGAGGCTGCGGGTCCTGGTCGGCGAGGACGCCCTGGACCGGGCCGTGGCCGGGGTGTACACCACCGACCTGCTCGACCCGCGCCGGTACCTCACCGGCGGTGAGATCGTGCTGACCGGCCTGATGTGGCGCCGCGGCCCGGCCGACTCCGATCCGTTCGTCGCCGCGCTGGCGAAGGCCGGTGCGGTGGCCCTGGCGGCCGGGGACGCCGCCCTTGGCTACATCCCCGACGACCTGGTCGCGGCCTGCCGCCGTCACCGGATGCCGCTGTTCGAGGTGCCCGTGGACGTGTCGTTCGCCGCGATCACCGAGCGGGTGCTGGCGGGCCGCCCGCGGCCGGGCGGCCCTGGCCCCGCGGTAGCGCGGCTGCGGCTGCTGGCGGGCGGCCCTGCCGGGGCCGGCCGCCGTCCCGGGGAACCGGCCTCGGCCAGCCTGGCCGAGGTGTTCCTCGTGGCCAGCCGCGAGTACGGGGTCACCGGGTGGGTCATCTCGGCCGCCGGGCGCCTGGTGCTCGGGGCGCCGCCCGCCCCCGGCGCGCCGCTGCGCTCCGCGCTGGCCGTGGCCTGGCTGGGCGGGGACGGCATGCCCGCGACCATCCTGGCCGACGGTGCGCCGTACTCGCTGTTCGGTGTCCCGGGCCAGCCGCAGAACCGGCTGGCCTGCTGGTTCGTGGCGCTGGCCGGCGACCAGGCCGCCTGGGACGCCGACCGGCGCGCGATCGCCGCCGAACTGGCCGCGGTGACCGCCGGGCACTGGGCGCGCACCGAGGTGGCGCTGCGCGGCGGCCGCCGGGCCGCCGACGCCGCGCTGCGCCGGGTGCTGGACCGGGGCGCCACGGCCGACGGCTCCGGAGACCAGGAGATCGCCGCGGCGCTGCGCCGCTGCGGCCTGGCCGCGCACGGGCCCGTCGCCGCGGTGGCCCTCACCGCGGGCGCCCTGCCGGCCCAGGCGTTCCCCCCGGCGGCCGGCGGGCCGGCGTTCGCCCCGGCGGCCGTGCCGCCGTTCCCGGGGGCGGCGGGGCCGGGGTTCGCGGGGGCGGCCTGGCCGGCCGTGCCGCCCGCGGTCCCCCCGGCGGCGGCCGGGCCGGAGGTGGCCCGGGTGCTGCTGGAGGACATGCTGTCCGCGCCCGTGGTCGGCGTGTGCGGGCCCGAGGCGGTCGCTCTCGCCCCGGTCGGCGGCAATGCGGTGGACCGGGTCCGGGACGCGGCAGCCGCGCTCGCCCGGGTGCCCGGGCTCGACCTGGCGCTCGGGGTAAGCGTGCTGCCGGCCGGCCCGGGGCTGCCCGCGGGCGCCGTGTCCGGGCCGGCCGGGACCGGGCCGGGACCGGTCGGCGGGCCCGGTGCCCCCGGCGGCCCCGGCCTGGGCAGCGGCACCTCCGGCCCGGGTGACACCTCCATCCCTGAGGGCATCCCCGTTCCGCTCGCCATCCCGCTCCCGCCCGTGCCGCCCGGGCCCGCCGGCCCCTCCGCCGGACCCGCCGGCCCCTCCGCCGGACCCGCCGGTCCCTCCGCCGCGGCCGGCGGCCTCGCCCGGGCCGGCCTCGCCCGGGCCGGCCCCGTCCAGGCCGGTCCCGTCCAGCAGGACGCGAACGGTCCCGCGTCCGGGTGGACGGTCGCGGGCATCGCCCGCGCGGTGGCCGGGGCACGGCAGGCGGGGCGGGTCGCGGCGCTGCTCGGCGGGGGAGCCCGCCTGGTGGATGCCGCCGACCTCGGCTCCGTCGGGCTCCTGCTCGCCACCGTGCCCCCGGAGTCGCGGCGGGCCTTCCAGGCCAGCCTGCTGTCCCCGCTGGTCGACTACGACCGCGACCACGGCACGGAACTGGTGCGCACACTGCGCGTGTTCCTGGACTGCTCGGGCTCGTGGACCAAGGCAGCCGACACGATGTTCGTGCACGTCAACTCGCTCCGGTACCGGATCCGCCGGGTGGAGGAGCTCACCGGCCGCGACCTGGGCTCGCTGCCGGACCAGGCCGCCCTGCTGCTCGCGCTGCGGCTGCACGATGCGGCCGGCCCCGACCCGGGCGGGGACCCGGGCACGGGCCCGGCCGATGGCGGCGGCTTCGAGGCCGGCCAGTTCGGCTCCGGCTAGCAGCGCCCCGCCGGCCGGACTTGGGTGCCTGTGAGCCGCCCGGGAACCTCGTGAACCTGAAAGCCCGTTCGCCTGGAATCGGGCAGTCTGCGGTACCTGGTGCGCCTCCGGGGTGGCCTGAATATTCTGACGTGGCACTGAGGCTCACCGGCCGAACGTACTCGGGCAACCGCCAGGGGGAGAGGCATTGCTCAGGGTCTTTGACGAAGGGGCATGGGAACGTGCCCTCAGCAAGATTCGGGAGGGCAGATGCACGCCGTTCATCGGCGCTGGGGCGAGCGCCGAATACGTACCGGTAGCGGGTGATCTCGCCGCCGCCATCGCGACGAAATACAGGTTTCCCTTCGACGACAACCGGGATCTCGCGCGTGTCACCCAGTACGCCACCGTGTGTGAAGGCGGCGACCGGCAGTTCGTTAAGCAGCGATTCTGCCGCGATGTGTTCGAGCATGTGGCGCAGCCGCACTACGACGTGCAAGACGAACCGCATGCAGTGCTCGCCGACCTGGGTCTGCCTATCTACATAACGACCAACTACGACGACTTCATGTTTGATGCGCTGGCCTATCGCGGCCGCTTGCCCCAGCGGGCGATCTGCCCGTGGTACACGACGGACCGGGCGGAGATAGCGGAGGCCACCAAGCTGTTCGAGGAGACCGCAGGCTACAACCCGGACAGCGGCCAGCCGATCGTGTATCACCTGCACGGTCACCACAGCATCCCGGAGTCGATGGTCCTCACCGAGGACGACTACATCGAGTTTCTGGTGCGGATCAGCAGCGAGGATCTGCTGCCTCCAGTGATCAAGAGCGCGTTGCGGAGCAGGATGCTGTTGTTCGTCGGCTTCAGCCTGGCGGACTGGACGTTCCGGGTGATCTTCCAGGGCCTGCTGTCCGCGCGGTCGTCGCTCGGTGGCCACACGCATGTGAGCGTTCAACTCCCGCCGCAGGCCGGCTACCCGGACGACGAGCGCCCGCCACGTATCCAGGACTACTTGGACAGGTATTTCGCCGAACGAAGGATCTCGGTCTGCTGGAAGACGGCCAGGGAGTTCAGCGCCGAGCTCCGCAGCAGGTGGGAAAGCCGATGACTGCTCTCACACTTGCTCCGACCGAGCCTTACGTTGGGCCGCGGCCATTCGAGAAGCAGGAGCGGCACCTGTTCTTCGGCCGCGATCGCGAGGCACACGACATCGCCTCCTTGGTGCTGGCGAACAGGTTCTTCCTGCTCTATGCCGCATCCGGCGCGGGCAAGACTTCCCTGGTCAACGCCGGCGTGCGGCCCCTGGTCGAAGATGAGCTCGAGGTTCTGCCAACGGCCCGTTTCCAGATCTCGGCTGCGCCCGGGTTAGTCACTGCGCCGAACGTGTACGTCGATGCGGTGCTGTCGGCGTGGGCCGATCCTCAGCGCGGCAGCCCACCAGGGCCACCGACGCTGGCGGAGTTTCTCCGCCAGCGGCCGAGGACAGCTGATTACAGCGGGCAGCCCATGCCCCGCCTCCTGGTCTTCGACCAGTTCGAGGAGCTGTTCACTACCCATCCCGAGCGCTGGCCGGAGCGCCGGGCATTTCTCGAGCAACTAGCCGAGGCCACCGACACCCACGCTGACCTGCGCGTGCTGGTGATTCTGCGGGAAGATTTCCTGCCCCACATGCTGGACTTCGCCAACACGCTCGACGGAGGACTGCGGGACCGCTACCACCTGGAAGCGCTGCGTCGGCCAGCCGCCGAGCTGGCTATCACCGGTCCGGTGCAGACGACCGGCCGCTCCTTCATGCCCGCCGCGGTTGACAACCTTGTCAGCAAGCTCATGGCGAACCGCGTCAATCTTGGCAACTCGCGGGTTACCCAGGTCACGGGTGAGTTCGTCCAGCCGGTGCTGCTCCAGGTTGTCTGCCGTACCTTGTGGGACGCGCTACCGCCGGAGGCCAGCGAGATCAGCGCCGCCGATGTCAGCAGACTCGCCGACGTCGACCAGGCCCTCGCCCGCTTTTACGCGGATGCCGTCAAGACCGCCGCCGCCAGGAGCGGCGTGGCCGAGCCAATGATCCGGACATGGTTCGAGCAGAACCTCATTACCGTCGGCGGGACCCGCGGCACCGTGTACGTGGGCGAGAAGACGACCGGCGGGCTGCCGAACGAAGCCGTCTCGCTACTTGAGGGCACGCTTCTGCAGGCGGAGTTCAGGGCAGGCGCGAAGTGGCTGGAGATCACCCACGACAGTTTGCTTGCGCCAATCGAGCAGGCCAACCGCGAATTCGCCGCCAGGGCCAGAGGGCCCTCGCTGGTCCGGAGGCTGCGGGCCGGGCTCGGCCAGCGGCTGAGGGAGGCGCTGAGCCGACTGTTTCAGGCCTGGATACTCGCCCTGGGATGCGGCCTGGTAGCCGGGAATCTTGCGGGCAATCAGTCTGCGTTTCTGGCGGGGGCCGGCTCGCTGCTCGCGGTCCTGACCGCGCTGATATTCGCGTGGGGCCTAGCGGCCGCCATGATGGTGCTGCTTCGTGGCCGGCCGCGGACGACGGGATCGCCAGACGACCTAGCGGACCAGTTGGCAGCCGTGCTCGCCAGGCAATGGGAAACCGAGGGCCGTGGTCGGGGCGAGTCACGTCCGTTGCGGCTCTCCTGGCAAGCCATGACCGACTGGTCCGAGCCCTGGGCGGATATCGAGCGCACGGCGCTGGAGGCACGAGCCGTTGGCGGAGCGCTGGCCGCAGGCCCAGCGGGGTGGGCGGCCGCACCGGACGACTTCGCCGGGTCGGGCGACGTGATCCGCGACGTATTCGACCGGGTGCCAACGGGGCGGCTGATCGTTCTGGGCGAGCCCGGCTCCGGGAAGACCGTGTTGCTCAGGCGCCTGGTGCAGGGCCTGCTCGCCCGCCGCGGCCTGGGCGAGACCGTCCCGGTCCTGCTGCCGCTGGCCTCATGGGATCCCCGGCGGGAAAAACTGCACGACTGGGCACTTCGGCGTCTCGCCACGGACTATCCGTTCCTGCAGGCGGCGGACCTGGACCTGGGCGAGGACACCAGCCCCGGGAGTGCGCTCCTGGAGAACCGTAAGCTGCTGCTGGTACTTGACGGCCTGGACGAGGTAGCCGCAGCGGCACGCCCGCTGGCGATCCGAAGGATCAACTCTGCCCTCCGCGATGGCGAAGGCCTGATCCTGGCGTGCCGGGCCGGGGAGTACGGGCAGGCCGCACTGCCGGGCCCGTCGGGGGTGGCAGCCGTTCTTCAGGGGGCCCTCTGTATCCGCCTCGAGCCACCGTCCCGGCGAGAGGTGGCCGCCTACCTGACCCGGGGTGCAGACGGTGCCAGGCGATGGCAGCCGGTGCTGGCGGCGCTCGACACGACAGCGCCAGTTGCGCTGGCCCTGAACACCCCGCTGACCGTAGTTCTCGCCGACGCCGTTTACAACCCCAGGCCGACGGAGCGGACTGCTGAGCCGCCGGATCCAGCGGAGTTGCTCGCGTTTCCTACGGTGCCCAGCCTCACCGAGCACCTCTTCGGGGCGTTTATCCGGACCGCTTACCCATCGGGTCCGGGGCCCGATGAGGGCAGATGGGCGAGAAGATGGACGAGGAGGCGGATAAGTGAGGCAAGTGCCCGGCGATGGCTGGCCTTTCTGGCCCGCCATGCCGGGCTTGCCTGGTGAGAGCTGCCGGACGAGG
>Ga0335078_10003147_pt1 | contig 24649 bp, 29 predicted proteins | sample Lox_Sample_32_FD_206711 | JGI IMG/M metagenome (GOLD analysis project Ga0335078, IMG submission 206711) | Soil microbial communities from Loxahatchee National Wildlife Refuge, Florida, United States - Lox_Sample_3.2 | ecosystem: Environmental > Terrestrial > Soil > Wetlands | place: USA... | reverse complement strand
TAACCGCGGACCAGCTTGAATCCTATGTTCCTTCCCAAGCCCTGAGCGTAGGCAAGTAGGATGCTCAGATTCCCAAGCGACCCGAGCAGGCCGGCGTTGGCCAGGGGCCCTGCGTCGACGGCGTCGAAGCCCAGGTCCCGGCCGAGCTGCAGCACCTTTTCTTTTGCGTCGTCGTCATTCCCCGCGACGAAGAAGGTGAGCTGCTGGTTCCCTATGTGACCGCCGCTCATGTTGTCGGAGAAGTGCGTGTTCAGCCCTTTCACGACGTTCACCCGAGGGATCGTCTCCTGCAGCACGTCGGCTCCGCTCCTCGATCCGACCGCTGCGACCGCTTCAGGCGTGTAGATGATGGTCGCGTCTACGACGGTCTTGCCGTCTACCGCGGCTCCCATTTCCTTGACGACTTCATCGAAGGCCGTGACGGCACTGCAAACACAATTGTTTCCGCCCACTTGGCGGCTTCGCCTACGGCTTTCGGGTCGTTCCCAACCATCTTGACCTGATACCCAGCCCTGTCAAGCCCCTTCTTGACAGCACCTCCAACATTTCCCCTTCCGATGATTCCAATCTTCGGTTTCATGGGGTTGATGGCGCACCCCGGCACACTGAAGATTCCCTCTGACCACGCCATCGGAGCCGTCCACCCGTTCGACGGTTACTCAGAAGAACCAAGGAGTTTATACGGGCTCCGGCCCCTGCAAGGATAATGGAGTTTCTGGAAGGGGAGGATCTGAAGAAGCGTATACTCGCGGGTTACTCGCGTGACCCGAGAGGTTGGAGCTTCGTAATCTCTCCTTCGCGGAGCTCGGGATTCTTCGACGCCACAGTCTCGGGTCCAGATGAGACCTGGATGCTCAAGATCGATTCTCCCTTCAAACCCTCCCCTATCGTAATCGGCTCGCAGGCGGAGTCCTCTCCCAAGAAGCGCGAAACGCGGTTCCCCTACGGTTTCAGGGCGCTTTCCCCTGACCTGGTCCTAAGGATGATGGCCGACTCTGAGCCGAGTCCTCAGGGCTACCTGCAAAGGAGCCTTCTGTCGGTGCTACGGTCGGATCCAGTGGTCCCTGAGCAGGGAAGAACCTACGCCCAAGGGCCGATGATCCTGACCAATCCCGAGAATGGCAGCCTTTCTGATGCGCAGCGTGAAGTCGACGTGAAGCTCGCCACCGAGATGCGCCGTATCCTCAGGCTGAGATACCCCGTGTATGGCTGATCCAAATGCTGCCTGTTCTTTGGGGAAAAACGAAAGTGCAGACGTTGCAAGGGGACATCACCGACCAAGACGTGGACGCCATAGTGAACGCGGCCAATTCGAGCCTGATGGGAGGAGGAGGGGTCGACGGCGCAATACACAGGAAGGGCGGGCCAGAGATTCTCAAAGAGTGCGTGAAAATTCGTGAGACTCTGTGGCCCGGAGGTCTACCTAGCGGCATGGCCGTCATTACCAACGGCGGGAGCTTGAAGTCAAAGCGTGTGATACATACTGTCGGGCCCGTCTGGCACGGCGGCCACAGGGGGGAGGATAGGACCCTTGCCGAATGTTATGTTAACTCGCTTAAGGTGGCGACCCAGCAGGGCCTGAAGGCGGTCGCCTTCCCTTCGATAAGCACGGGGGCGTACGGATACCCGATTCGGGATGCGTGCAGGGTAGCCCTGAAAACTGTCAAGGATTTTGCCGAGAACGAGGGTAAACCGGCTGAGGTGAACTTCGTGCTGTTCAGCCGACACGATCTGGAGACCTACAATGAAGCCCTGGAGGAGATGCAAGGTTGAGCGGCACCGCCAATCTCGAAGAAGCTCTCGCTCATACCATCAGGAGGTTGTACGAGAGGGGCCTTGTCTCGGGAGTGGGCGGGAACGCGAGCGTCATCCTCCCGTCAAGAAGACAGATCCTGATTACGCCTGCTGGATACTTCAAGGGAGGCGTTGCCGAAGGCGACATCGTGCGGGTGAGCCTAAAGGGGGGCGTCGTGGGCAAAGGGAGGCCATCCAGCGAGCTCCCTACTCACCTCTTGGCATATAGGACGAGGAAGGATGTTACAGCGGTGGTTCATGGGCATCCGCCCACGGCAATCGCTCTGATCACCGCCGGGGTGTCCATCCCGATCATGACGCCAGAGCACGCCGTCATGGTCAGGAGCTTGGTGACCGTCGACTTTGCGCCTCCGGGGAAGTTGGGCGCCCAGGCTGTGAAAGATTCAATCAAGCGATGCGACGTCGTGGGGATCAGAAACCATGGGTTCTTCTCGCTGGGCAACAGCCTTCATGAAGCGGCGTCCCGGCTGGAGGTAATAGAAGAAAGCGCCAAGATCTTCTTGGCAGGACGTCAGGTCGGCGGCGTTTCCGGGCTGGGGTCGAAGGAACTGGAGCAGATCAGAGGGAACTACAGCAAGACGGTTCACTAGGACCGGCCCTGACTCGTCAGCGCCGAAGCGAAATCGGCGAAAGGAACGATGGTATTCGAGTGCGCCCTCGATCTAGAGGGTACCCAGAGCGGACTGGAGCCTCGAAGGAGGTCATCAGGGTTGCTGAAAAGAGCCCAGCTCCTGAGCCGACGATGGTCGAATCTATGAGCGGCACATGGGATTCGCCAAATCCTTAATCCGGTCCATCGCTTTGGCATGTTGAGCAGTCCTACAACTCTTAAAGCGAGAGGGCGTTCGGTCGTTTGCCGGCTCTCGTTTGATCAGGCATTCTGTGCAGACCAATGACGGGAGGGTGCTCAACGTTGGGGAAGGGGGCAAAAGAGGGGGGATGCCGATCTTTGCACTTCATGGAACTCCGGGGTCTCTCATGCTTTACCCGCCTCATGTGGCCGATGCGTCGAAGCGAGGAATCAGGCTGATTAGCTACGACCGATCTGGGTACGGCGGGTCCTCAGAGCATCCCGGCCGGAAGGTCGCCGACGCTGCAAAAGACGTCGCGACCATCGCCGACTTCCTAGGGCTGGAGCGCTTCGCCGTATGGGGAATATCAGGCGGAGGCCCCCATTCACTGGGCTGCGCCGCCAAGCTTCCAACAAGGGTGGTCGCTGCCGCCTCGCTGGCTTCGCCGGCACCTTATCCGTCCCGGGGTCTGGACTGGTTGAGCGGACAGGGTGAGGGCAACGTCACCGAATTCAAGGCTGCCATGGCAGGTCCCAAACCGCTAGGCCAGTTCCTCGAAGCTCAGCGTACGCAATTGTTGAAGGCCACCCTGGCCGAGATATCACAGCTGTGGAATAGCCTGCTGCCACGAATGGACGAGGCCGCCCTTTCCGGAAAGCTGGGCCCATTCTTGGCTGCGAACTTGAAGGCGGGGCTGCGGCCAGGCTATGAGGGCTGGAGAGATGACGACCTTGCCTTCGTGTCAGATTGGGGTTTCAGACCGTCAGAAGTCTCAGTTCCTTTGCTCCTCTGGCAGGGCAAGCACGACAAGATGGTTCCCTTCGCGCATGGTAAGTGGCTGGCAAAGCAGGTCAGGGGGGCGGAGGTTCATCTATCGCCAGACGACGGGCACCTGACGCTCCTTGAGCGGCGTGTTCCTGAGACTCACGCCTGGCTTCTGAAACATTTCTGACCTGGCCTAGATGCCCACACCTTAAATCGTCGGGGGCGTGAAAACGAGGCAATGAGTCTCTCTGGCAGAAAGATAGCGATCCTGGTCGAGAACTTCTACGAAGACCTCGAGTTCTGGTACCCGTACTACCGCCTCAAAGAGGAGGGGGCCGATGTGGTTGTGATCGGAACCGGCTCCAGCCCCATTTACAAGGGGAAGCACGGACTGGAGGCGAAACCGGACATCACGGCAGACCAGGCCGACCCGCGCCGCTTCGACGCCGTTGTGATTCCCGGAGGCTACGCACCAGATTACATGAGGCGTTACCCGGCGCTTCTGAAGTTCGTCAGAGACGCGCACGATGAGGGGAAAGTGGTCGCCGCCATATGCCATGCAGGTTGGGTCCTCGCGTCTGCAGGGCTGGCCAAGGGGTTACGGATGACATGTTTCAGCTCAATCAGGGAGGATGTGATCAACGCGGGGGCCGACTATGTTGACCAAGCCGTGGTAAGAGACAAGAACGTCATCACCTCGCGATTCCCCGCCGACCTGCCTGTCTTCTGCAAGGAGATAATCGCGGCGCTCGAAACTCAGAAAGTCTCCGTACCCAGGACGGCATAGTGTCGCAGCTAGCTGATTTTCAGGACTGACTTGCCGGCATTGTGCCCCTGAAGGCCTCCCTGATAGGCCGCTTTGGCGTCAGAGAGCGGATAGACGCCGCTGATGACAGGTTTGAGCTTCCCCTGGTCGACCAGGCGGGAGATCTCAATCAGCTGGGATCGGCTTGGTTGGACGAGCATGGATATGCCATGCACGCCGTATGATGCTGCCTTGGCTTCGGATACGTCATCGACAATGGTGACCAGCGTGCCGCCCCTGCGGAGGACGCCCCAAGACCTTTCGAGTGTGTCTCCGCCAACCGTGTCGACCACCACGTCCAAGTCACCCGTCGCCTCCTCGAACCTAGTCCTCGAGTAGTCGATGACCTCGTCCGCCCCGAGCCCGCGCACCAATTCGGCCTTGGCCCCCGAACACGTCGCTGTCACCCTGGCGCCTTTCCATTTCGCCAGCTGGAGCGCAAAAGTCCCCACCCCGCCTCCTGCGCCGTGAATCAGAACCTTGCTCCCCTGGGCGAGTTTCGCGTGATCGAAAAGGGCCTGCCATGCGGTGAGTCCAGAGAGGGGGATGGCAGCAGCGCGGTCAAAGTCGAGCGATTGCGGTTTCGGCGCCATGTCGGAAGCACGCGCGGCGACGTATTCCGCTGCCGCGCCATCCCGCCAGAAGTCAAGTAGGCCGTATACCGCGTCCCCCTCTGCCAGTCCCGATGCGTTAGGGCCTACCTTCGCCACTGTTCCAGAGACTTCGAACGCCGGTATGATCGGCAACCTGTCCTGCTTTTCCCTTGTCCTGAAAGTGGAGCTCCATGTGAACTCGGTTGGGGTTATTCCAGCCGCGTGGACCTCGATCAGAGCGTCCGATGGTCCGACATCCGGGATTGGTGCTTCCTCCAAGACAAGCGCTTCCGGACCCGCGCGGACGTGCATCCTCACCGCCTTCATCCTGTTGCCTGGCATTCTAGGTGACTTGACGTGAGAGATGGAAAAGGCTTGTGTCGAGTAGGGCCGTCTGGGACGCGTGTTGCAGGCGACCCCAGTCTCTGAGGCTCGCCTCTAGGGGAAACGATATGGCGCGTGGGCAGCCTTAACTATCATCTCGCTTCCAAGGGCTGCATGCCACGAATCGAACTCTATGAAGGGTCGCAGAAGATAGCCGATGTTGGGCTCCCGGAGAAGAAGTTCAAGACAGGCTCCGTCGGATACTGGGCCAGCCAGAAGATCGAGATCAATGGGAAGAGGTACCAGGGCCAGTTCCAGCTGGTCGAAATCGGATCCAAGCAGCCGAAAGAGTAGCGTACGTTCGCTGAGGCGACTCACTCGGGGGCGAGGGCCCGCCTGGCGGCCAGGTATCCCAGGATACCAAGCACTGTGGCGAACCCCACCAGGTAAGCCATGTCAGAGATGTAGGTCGAGAGCTGGGCTGAAGTGAGTGAGCCGTTCACGAGGAGCAGGCGAGCCGCCTCGTTCGCCTTTGAGACCGGGTTAACGTCGGCGATGCCCCTCAACCAGGAGGGAAAAGAGGAGGACGGGAAGAACGCGTTGCTCGTGAACATTATCGGCAAGGTCAGGAAGTTGACAATGGCGACAAGCGAGTCGATGCTCCTGACGGCGAGTGCGAGGGCAGTAAAAACGAAGGAAAGGCCCAAACCGAGTAGGATGAAGGCCGCGAAAGCGCCTGCGAACTGGGCGACACCGAAGGAGGAAGGAAGCTGGAGGCCGCTGGGGATGACCAGCGCCACGGCGAAGGTCAGCAGGCCGAGGAAGAGGACCTTCGCAAGGTTCTGGAGAACCCCCGACAGATAGATGGCCGCGCGCGAGACCGGAGCCGTCAGGAGGGTGTTCAGATACCCCAGCTGCCTGTCGAGCACGAGGTCGATGCCGCCGAACGCCATGTTGAAGACGAATATGATGCATATCACCCCTGAGGTCAGGTACGTGATATACGTCGGTGCTCCTCCGAAGGCCTCCTGGAGGATCGACGACGCATACGGAGTGGCGCTCGATGGAATGAGGTTCGCCGGATTGAAAGAGCTCCCAAAGAGCGCCAGATAGAAGACAGCCGTGGCCAGACCAGGCATCACCGACGCAGGGTTCCTGACCCACTTTCGAAGAGCTCTGGAGGTCAACGCCAAAGTTTCGTCGAACAACCTTATCGGGCCCTCCCCATCTTGATGTTCTCCCAGCCGGAGTCGCTTCCGCCCGATTCCTCGTCCCTCATGGATCGCCCGACCACGTCCAAGAAGACTTGGTCGAGGCTCGGCTTGGAGAAGGAAATCCCTTCTATCTCCACCCCTTTCTGCAGCACTCCGCCGATGATGGCCGGGAGCGCCTTCTCGGTGTTTGGAAGCTTAATCCTGTATGCAACGCCATCCCTTGTCACTTCTGAGACCCCTTCGATGCCGGACAGGAATGATGTCAGGTCCTCGGCTCCCTCGGGTACCGTCAGGGTGATGATCTCTCCCCCATGGACGGCCTTCAGTTCTGAAGGCGTGCCCGATATCCTGATGATGCCATGATCAACTATGGCGATGCGGTCGCAGAGGGAGTCGGCCTCGTCGAGATAGTGCGTTGTCATGAAGACGGTCAACCCTCTTTCCTTGTTGAGACTCTTGATGTACTGCCACATCTTGGATCTCGTCTGGACGTCCAAACCCAATGTCGGCTCGTCCAAGAAGAGCACCTTCGGCTCGTGAAGAAGACCCATGACCATCTGTAGGCGCCTCCTCATGCCGCCGGAGTAGGTCTTCACCTTCCGGTGGGCCGCGTCCTGAAGGTCGACCAGGCCCAAGAGCGAGTCCACCTTTGCCCTTGATTGGGCGCTGCTGAGCTGGTGAAGCCTCCCCATGAGGACCATGTTCTCAGTCCCGGTGAGCTCGTCGTCAGCGGTAAGCTCCTGGGGCACGACTCCTATGCTCTTCCTGACCGCGGCCGGTTCCTTCGCAACGTCGTGCCCCGCCACGGTCGCCTTCCCCTCGGTTATCGAAGCAAGGGTATTCAGCATCTTGATTGTGGTGGTCTTACCAGCGCCGTTGGGGCCGAGGAAACCGAAGATTTCCCCCTCGGCGACCTCGAAGGAGATGTGGTCCACAGCCTTGATCTTTCCGCCGTAGACCTTGGTCAGGCCCTGGGCTTCGATTATACCGGGCAATCAGGGTGGGCTGTGTCGCTGGGGAATAAATATCCAGCGCACATGAAGTGAACGAGATGTGCCGTCCTGGTAACGAGGCTGTAGGTTGAAAGCCCTCCCTGCGCCGCGATTCGACCACCACGCCCTGTACCCTCGCCCAATGCCGCCGTCAGTGCCAAGCACGGCGCTTCGCACCAGAATCAGGGTAGTGGTAACTCGTCTTCACCCGAGGGGCAATTGTTTTGGGTTCTGTCCCTCTTCTGGCGGCCTTCCTATTGCCGGGCAATGGCCACCGCCGGCAGCACGATCTGGAAGCTAGGCCTCATTCCGCAGTCAATTGCGAATGGGCTCACTAACATCCTGGTCCTCTTCTTCCTCCTTCAGAGTTTGCATGGTAGCCTCCTTGACGTCGGTCTCGTGACAGGCATAGCGGCACTGGCTTTGGTCCCGTCCCAGATAGTTTGGGGGAGACTCGTAGATTCGATCAGCAGGTGCAAGCCCTTCCTCGTTGTGGGTTTCATCGGGATGGGCACTGCCATCGCAGCAATCCCGTTTGCCGGGAGCGTCGCCCTGCTCTTGGTGGTTGTATCGCTGAAGTCCATCCTGTATGCCGCTACCCTCCCTGCAAGGCAGCTACTCACGGTCGAGTCGGAAGAACGCGAGGGGTGGCAGCGGGGCATCGCAAACATGCAGTTCCTCACTTCTCTCGGCGAGACGGTGGGGATGGGGGTGGGGACGGCCGTTGTGGTGACTGTGGGCTTCGGCGAGCTTTTCTTGTTCGCGGGAGTCCTCTGTCTCGCATCCGCGGCTGCCCTCGGCGTGCTCGCACAGGAACCCGGAATCATGATACAGAGGAGGCTCGTGTCTCTCGAGCGTTCCGTGGGGACAATAATGGCAGTCTCGGAATACGCAGGATACCCAAGGCTGTCAGTCGGGAGGACGCCTCGTTTGGACCTGGCAGGCGCATTGAGTCGGTCGACCAAGTACCTCCTTGTCGGGATCTTCTGCTTCTCACTCGCAGGATCGGCGTTCTATTCGCCCCTGCCTGCCTATTTCCTCCAGTTCTACTCGTCGCAGTCCGTGTTCTTCGTCTTCTTCGCGGGTTCGCTTGCAGGGTCGCTTGCCTATCTCTCCATCGGGCGGCTATTCAAGAGCGCAGCTCGGAACCTCCTCCTTTCTTCGTTCACGAGGATGGTTGTGCTCCCCCTCCTGTTGCTCGGGGCGATGGGTGCGGCACCAGGGCTTGTGGCGGCTGCGATCGTCTTGGCCATCCTCGAAATCCTCTGGTCGCTGTTTGACGTCTCAAGCACCTTCACGTACCTGGAGACGGCGAAGGTTGGGCGGGCGGGGGTCTACGGCGCCCTCGTGGGCCTTGGTAGCGCCGGCGGTGGGTTCCTTGGAGGTATCTTCTCGATGGAGCTGGGATTCCCTTCCTTGTTCATTCTCTGCAGCGTTCTTTGCGCCTGTTCGCTCGGGGCCTTCGCAGTACAGTTCGGAGGCCGAGGCGGGATTCCGAGGTAGAGACCCGGGGGTCGACTATCAAGAGACTGCGGCGTTGCTTCGGCGGCGCCTAACCGGCGATTGCATCGGGCACTGAAGCCAAGACCTCTTCCCTTCGTTTCTCCACGATCTCCTTGTGAAAGGCAGGATTCCATTCTTTCGCCGAGACAACATCGGAGATTATCTGGACCAAGCACGCTTCCACCCACGATACTCTGCTACCGCGAATACGGCCGAACTCAAGGAGCAGAAAAGGGGGACTCCTAGGCCATATGGCCTAGGAATAGGCTTAGGAGTAGTATAGGTTGTTGTAGAACACCGCGAACTGGAAGGGCGAGTACACTAGACCCCGTACGTAAGGTTGGGTGAAGAAGTATATCGCCGGGTTCGGAATCTGTAGGATGGTCGCCAGCTGTGTGAATATCTTGTATGCCTGTTCCGTGTCTGCGAGTTGCTGCTGTAGGTTGGTCTCGAATGGGATCTTCTGAAGTAGCGCTGTCAGGGTGGCGTTGTTGACATGGTTCGGCTCGTTCGCCACGCTCGTGCCCATGTCATAGAACTGCTGGAAGATCGGGTCTGCCCAGTCGGCGCACCAGCCTACGCTCACGATCGGCGGGGTCGTTTGAGGTGAGGCTTCGGCTGCGTCATACACCGCGGTCGTCACGCCTGTTGGGGCTATGTTGATTCCGATCTGGGACAGGTCTGCTTGGACGATGGAGATGATGCCCAGGGTAAGTGAGTTGGCCGGAACGATGTACCAGTAGGGCACGCTTGGCAGGAGCCCGTTCGGGGCGCTTGAACTCCCGATGACGGTCCCGTTCGCCATGACAGTGTAGTATCCCAACTGGTTCATCGCCTGGGTAAGATACTGGGCAGCCTCGTTGACATTGTAGTCATAGAGCGAGAGGTTTTGTGGGTTGTCAAGGGGACCGAATCCTGGGGCTACCGGCGGCAGGAACAACTCGGCTATGTGGGTCCCGTTGAACGAATACAACTGGTCCAGGATCTGGGTGTAGTTGACCGAATGGACCATTGCCTGCCTAAAGTCGGTGTTGTTTGTCGGGAACTTCTGGGTGTTCAGCCCCTGCGCGAGGTCGCAGAGCGGGAACGTGACTTCGTGCCAGATCTGGTTGAATGAGTATTGCGACTTGTACTGGTACCCTGAATACATTTGTTGGAAGAGGTTGGCGCTCTCGAATGAGATCTGGGCTTGGTTGGTCCCGAAGTCTCCGATGAGAGTGCTGTCGGACGAGCCATACCTTATGATGATTGTCGGGATGATCGGTGGCTGGATCCAGTTGCTGATGTCGCCTGGCGCAGTCCCCACGGTAAGGCCCTTGGCCCAGTAGTTGGGGTTGGCGTTCAACACGATGCTCGTGAACGGCGTCACAGAGAAGTACTCGTAAGGACCAGATCCGGGCATCAGGTCTTTGTCGTTGTTCCCGGTGTTGAAGCTTGTAACCGCTGTGTTGTTGGTGACTCCGCCGTTCGCGTCAATCCAGACCGGATCGACGAGGACGCCCCACTGCGGGGGAAGCGCGATCAGGAACAGTGAATAGGGTTGCATCAGGTTGAACTGGAACGTAGTCGCGTTGGCAGCGACCAGAGCTTGGTGAGGATAGCTGACTATCTTCGCCTGGGTTGCGTTGGCGGCTGGGTTGAAGTTGCTCAGCATCTGGTTGAGGGCGTCGGCTAGCTGCTTCTCTGTCTTGAGGTTCGGGTTGACCGACTGGAGCGCCGCGTAGGTGCCCCATGGGACTACGTTGCCCCCGGCTGTGGGTCCGTTGTAGAGAAGCAGGTTGTAGTTCGAGAAACCGACGGTTGTCGGGGCGTTCATCCAGTTGACTCTCTCAAAGCTGAACCATGCCGTGTATGCGCTGATCGGGTCCTTGTTGGAGAACCAGGTGTTCGGCCTCATGTGGAAGGTGTAGTTCTCATCGCTCGATGACACCGTCCAGTGGTCTGACAGTGATGGGACGACGTGCAGGTTGTCGGAGCCGTTGTATTGGACAAGGCTTTGGAAGATCTGTGCGAAATGGACGTCGACAGTAAAGAAGCCGAACTGCGGGTCTATGGAGTCGAACGGGCCGTTCGGGAACTCGTCGACCAATTGGCTGCTGTTCCGAGGGGCGAGGCCCGCTGGACCAGTAGCACTGGTTGTCGAAGTGGTCGACGTCGCGGAGGTGCTCGAGGTGGAGGATGTGGAGGTGGTCGAGGTCGTCGATGATGTTGACGAAGTCGTTGATGAACTCTGGCTTGTTGCCGAGTAATAATAGATCCCGACTGCGGCGGCGATTACAAGAATCACAACGATGCCTACGGACGCGCCTCTGCTGATTGCTGTTCTAGATAACGAACTGCTAATTTTCATTCTCGCTGGCTGGCGAGGCTATTTCGAAATTAAGAATTGTTAACGAGTTCTGATAAAATTTAAGGATTGTTAGCACTCGGAGTGCGCCGGCTATCTGTAGTATCTGAATTCGAGGACTAGGCACGTCCTCACGCACTTGAAGGGTCCGTGTGCCTCTCCGGGATTGTGAAAGACGTAGCGCCGCCCCTGATGCTCTCCCTGGTCCGGAGGTTCAGCATCTCCCCTTGGAGGAAGTAGGCTTCTTCGTAAAACTTGTGAGACACCGGCTCAGAGAACACCTTTCCCGCCTTGATTTCGGTAATGTGCGTGCAGCTCCCATCCTTGTGCCGGTTCAGGACCAGCTCGCGGACGCCCGGAGGTTCGCCCTTTGGTTGGCCCCACTTCAGGCCCGCGGCTAGTGGATAGATGTAACTGCCTCGGATGGATGGCGTGAGAAACCTGCGTTAGGGGCTCGTAGTTAAGATGAGTCCCGTTGGTTTTGAGATTTCATCCTGTCCTGAGCCTCTGCCAGCAGAAGCTTGAACTCTGCCACACCTGATGGCTCCGCGCCCCGTGACATCATGATCTGCAAGGCGGCGCGCACGGGTTTGGGCACTTCATAGCGGATGCGATGGCTGAGCCGTTCGATTTTCAGAACCTCCTCCTCCGCAAGCTTCTGGGCATGATAATCGACGGTCGACCCGGCCAAGCCTTCGAGGGCTCCGGTGACGCTGTTCCTTCGACAGTCACCTACCATGTAGTGTTTCTTCAGGACTTCGGTGACAATCCTGCGCCTGGTTCCGTGGAGGCCGAACTTTCCGGAGATAAGGTCATTCGCCTTCGAGTACAGGAGGTGCTTCGCAGTCCTCTCGACTACCGTCTTGGTGACCTGCTGGAGACCTACCCAGTCAGCAACAAGAAGGGAGGACTTCGCGAGGTCTACAGCAAGGCCTGGGAGGCCCATGGCTTGTTTGGCAATCTCCCCGTACGCGCTTGGCTCGAATGGTTCGCCATCCACGACGCATGATTCTACCGAACCTCTCAACATTCGTTCAATCTCTTGTTGTTCCTGGACCGGAAGAGTGATGCGCGACCTGAATTTCCGAGCCAATGATTCGCTCTCGCTGATGCTCAGGTAGGTTGGATATGATATGCCGAGGACCATCGCCGAAATCATCCTTTCTTTGAGGAAGGTGCCATATTCTTCCCGAACTCCCTTGAACATTCGATCGGCATTGTCAATCAAGAGGAGAGTGTTAGAATTCGCACCGGCCGCCCGGAAATCTCCGGTTGTCAGCGACCTGCACGTCGCATCGCCATCCTGAGGGACCTCAGAAGTCCCGGTCCGGACGTCGAAGTATGTGGCAGAGTCTACATAATGGTTCTGCGTGAAATTCCTCGCCAGAAAGCGAAGGAGCAGTGTCTTGCCAGACCCTTCTGGCCCGACCAGCAGCAGGGCGGACTTGGTTTCGGCCGCAAGACTGGCCTGCCTCTCAAGGTCTGAGAGTGCGAGCCCGGTTTTCCTTGTGAGAAGGCTAGGCCGTGTAAGAACGCGTTCGATTCCGAAGGGATCCTCGGCGAAACCGAATCCCTTGAGCGCCGAACCCCCCAAAGAATCGGGACGGACCTGCCCGGTCCCCACTCGCAAAGCCCAGCCGGGCGAAGTGTTGGGGGGCGCAGATGTCGCCACGCCTTCTTCTGCGGCACCATAGCCTCCGCTGGGTGTTGAAGATATTCTCATCCTAGCTCATGCTAACAACGTATATACATATAAGCATAGTTAACATGTGAAGATTAAAGGCCGGTGCGTTTGGCAAGAGCCGTGACAAAGCGAGACGCCGTTTCTGTGGGGCTCGATGCGATGCAGAACCCCACCAAACTCCAGATGATCTTCCTGCTGATGAAGCATCCGAAGCTGACGGTCACCCAAATGTCAAAGGACATAGGGGTTAGCAAGGCCAACCTGTATCATTTTGCAGCTCAGATGGTATCTGACGGGCTGCTGTCAGAACCCGAGGTTATCGTCAAAGGCAACTACGTCGAGAAGTACTACAAGCTGAAATGGGGTGCCTTGGAATCAATAAACGCCGTCGAGCAAAGGATCAAGTCCTTCAAACCGGAGGCACAAAGGGAGATTCTCCAGACTTTCGTTGCGTCGGCCACGCTCGTCTCGCGCAAGGCCGCCGATGAGCTGGGCAGGGCGGACAAGAAGGCGCTCGCCAAGATTCATTCGGCGTACAAGAAAGACATGATCAACACGACCTACCTGCTCCTTCCGGACGAAGTCTACGCAGAGGCCGTCAAAAGGCTGAACAATGTCGTAAAGGAAATCCTCGAGATATACGAACGGAAGAAAGTGCTCTCCGGGGAGAACCGGATTCTGATCTTGGGTGTGCCTCAGTTGGAAGACATGCCGAGAAAATGATGAGTAGAACAGACTTCCATTTCAGCGGAAACGAACCAAATGCTTGGTTTTCTATCTCCCCGGGATCCAGCCATGATTAGTGAGCCTGCCGAGTGGATTGTGGGTCCAGAGGAACCGGAGCCGGCGAAAGAATTCATTGAAGAAGAGCTGAATGTGCCCGGCGATTTGGACGGGACCGGTTTCCTTGAGGTCCCGTTGAATTTGGTAATCGACGCTGTCAAGCTCTGAGAACGTCTTTTATCTCCAGCTGGCGGGTTCCCCGCTGGCGAAGGGCGTCACCGATGAATACATGAGAGAAATGCTTGGGATCACCAGGCGTTACACGTTGGTCATCCTGCGGCGCACTGCCAAAAGAGGCGAGCCCGGAGCAGACCAGATTGTTTGGGAACACGGCCGAAGAAACTTCCAACTTCGGAGAGAAGGCCTCCTGTGCATCGTTGGTCCTGCAGTAAGAGACGAAAGTGATATCGCAGGCGTCTGTATATTTTCGACGGACATGGAGCGGACCAAGAGGATTATGAACGAAGATCCGGCCGTGGAAGCCGGGATCCTTGTGTACGATGCCCACGTCATCGAGAGTTTTCCAGGCGACGCTCTGGCGAAATAGCCCAGAACATTAGTATGGTCGCAAGCGTCTGGAACAGATTTGTAACCACACAGAAGGTAGCCGAAGTCGCGTGGTTTGAGGACCTTCGAGGAAATGATTGCCGAAGCAGAGTCTGCCAAGTTCGAGAGCTGGGACTTCGGCTACTTGCAAGGTCGGCTGGTCGAGAGCCCAACGCCCTGGAATTACCGGAGCATCATTCGCGACCTGCTCGCTGCGACAGACTCCCTGGTGGACATCGGAACCGGCGGAGGAGAACTCCTGGCTTCCCTGCACCCACTTCCCAAAAACTCGTTCGCTACCGAGGGATATCCTCCGAACGTCTCGTTGGCCAAGCGCAGGTTGCAGCCCTTGGGTGTGGGGGTCGTGGAAACTTACTGTGATGACAACACGACCCTACCCCAGAGGGGAGCCCTTCCCTTCAAAGACTGCTCCATCGGCCTCGTAATCAATCGGCATGAGTCGTTTGTCGCCGCTGAGGTCTCCCGCATACTGAGACCCTTGGGCCGGTTCGTGACCCAGCAGGTCGGCGATTCGAACTATCCCGAACTGAACGCTGCGCTTGGTGTCGATGAACCCCCACCATCGAAGGCATGGAACCTTCAGGAGGCGCTCAAGCAGGTTGAAGACGTAGGGCTCGATGTGGTCGATTCCCAGCAGACCATGCTGGAGGCCTGGTTCGCGGATGTGGGCGCGGTGGTCTACTACCTCAAGGCAGTCCCGTGGCAGATCCCAGGCTTCTCCACGAAGAGGTACTATTCCAATTTGCAGGAGCTCGACCTCAAGATACGAAGAGACGGGGCGCTCAGGGTCACATCGCCTCGATTTCTCGTGAGTGCGACAAAGCCGTCGCCTTCGGCAACAAGCGCCCAATCTAGTGCCAAGTCGTTCTGAACGGGAAATCCGCCCCCGGGGACCCTATGGGATTCTTGTAATTGCGTCGGCTATTGAGCCTGTCGCTTCCGCCCGTTCTTTGACCAACTGGGTCCTCTCAACCCTCTCCTTCTCCAATTCGTCAAGCCTGGTTCGCATCAACTCAAGCTGTTTCCAGGCCTCGGCGAACCGGGATTCGGGCAGATGCAGGTCGATCATCTTCAGTTGTTTTTGGTGTTCGAGCGCCTCGCTTGTCAGGGTTGATAGCTTGGACTCGAGTTCTGGGATTTTGTTCTCCTGGTTCTTCGTCGTCTTGTTCTTTGCGAAAAAGTGGGCGAAGAGTGAATTGTTGTTCTGCCCCACAGGAGCATCGGCGAGACGCTTTCGCTCTCGCTCAAGGTCCCTCGAACATTCGGCTTGCATCGCTTTGAGTTCTGAAATCCTCGAAACCATCGGGGCCCTTTCAGCCTCAATCTTCTCTTCAATGTGGGACATGTCCGACCTGAGTCTGGAAATGTCCTCGTCGATCGACGAGGTGGAAACGGGTTCGGACAGGCGGTCGTTCAGATTATGGCGGCTGGCAAGATATTCTGGGGAAATCCTGGCTGCGCCAGCTTTCTCCTCGAACTCGTCGAGCAGAACGTTCACCCCTCTAATCCAGTTTTCCAGGGCGTAACCACCAGGCTCGGGGGAGAAGGTCTGTTGTCCTAGTTTGTGTAGGGCGTTAATGGTCCTAGCCTTCAGCTGGTCGAAATCCAGCTTGGGCGTTTCTTGTATCCTGATTTTACGCTGGTGAAAAGACTGGTTCTTCATCCGATTCTCCTCCTTGAGAAATCAACCGTCAGGCAACGCCGCCTCAGAATCTGATTTAAGCGGTTTCAACCGGTATGAATCGAGAGGTCGAATGGGACTGCGAGAAAAATGCCCCCCACTTCGATGCTAGCCATGCCTTTGGCCTCCCAAGCCACGTTCCCCCCCATCCAAATGTAATCCCCGAGGGTCTGGAATGTCGACCCCCAGCCGATGCTGATGGGGAAGACGAGCGTTTGCGTCGATTGGGGAGTTAGCGCCGTCCAGCAGGTGGCGGCCGTCGGCGTATATCGAGTAGTTCGCGCTGGTCAAGGAAACCCCGAAGCCGTTGGGATTGTTGACCACCACCGTTAGTTGAAGATCCGGGCCGCCGAAACCCAGGCCAGTCGCTTGCACCGAGGTGGCCCGAAACTGGAGGTCCCCTACCATAGACCACGCCCCGGTTGCAGGACGGGTTTGGTGGTCGTAATACGCGTACGCCGGCACAACCAGCAACACAATCAGCAGAAACAACGTGAAGGCCCGCTTTTCTCCACGGATGGACAAGCGGAAGCTCCGCCATCCCTCCTGCGATTAAAGGGTAGACTGGAGCATGACCTGTTCCAGGACATGTTGACCTCCTGTTCAATATCCGCTCTTGAGAAGGCCTGCGTAGTCGAACACCATTACGCCGTCGCTGTTGTTGAGGGCGTATTGGAACTGCGATTGATAGTCTTCCTGGCTGGAAGTGGCGAAGACGCCGACGCTCCCTATCGTGCCAAATCTGATGTACTGCTGGTCGGGTGGCCCGTAGGTCTCCAAGATCAGGAGGTTCGGCTTCAATGGCGACGTCATATCGGTGGTGGTCACCGCTGTCTTGCAGCCGCAGGAGGTGGTAAGAGTGGCGAGGAGGCTCTCCTGAGTGGCAGTGCTCAGTGTCGACATGTCAAGGCTTACGCCGTCCTCGCCAAGTCCCATGATCGAGATGGGCATGGCCTGTGTTGAATTGGTGAAGTAAAGGGCGAAGAAGATTTCTAATCCCTGGGTGTGTGCCTGGTTGACGAATGAACCGAGGTCGTTCTTCGTGAATAGGAGTGCTCCCTGTCTGTAGACCTGGAAGAAGATTGTGTTGAATCCGTGTGCCGAGGCAAAGCTCGTCATCTGACCGAAGTTCGTTTCGCCTACGGCCCCGTTGCCCTGGTCGACGTAGAGGATGACCGACTTGGGCTTGGGGCTTTGAAAATACAAGTATGAAAACAGGACGAGGACCAAGAGCCCCGCGACGATTGCCAGATACTTGAGAAGCCGACCCCTCCCTTTCCGTCTGTGCTTCGATCTCAATGGAAGACTGCCTTTTACTTCGCCCATCGGCCTTCTTAACTAACTTCTCATGGCCCCTCGGTCGACGGGGAGGCGTCACGGACAAGCTCGTCATCGTGGCATTTGGAGACAGTCTCACCGTGGGTTACCGTTCGCCGACGATGGAGGCAGAGGAACCCCTCCCGATCCCCTACACAGCGTTCCTGAAGCGCATGACGGGGAAGATGCAAGAAGTGAGGAGCGGGAACCTCGAAATCGAATTCCTCAATCGTGGGATTGTTGGCGAACTCACCGAGGACATGGCAGACCGATTCGACCGCGATGTGTTGGGGACCCGCCCGGACGCCGTGATCATACTTGGGGGATCCAACGACCTGGGGTGGGGACTAGAGCCGAAGACCATAGCCGGGAACCTCCTCCAGATGACCGATGGCGCGCTCTCGCAAGGGATTCAGCCTGTTGCCTGCACTGTTCCGTCAGTGCGCGGCTTCGATGAAGGCATCAGGCCCAGGCTGCAGCTGAACGGGCTCATCAAGAAACAAAGCCAAGACCGCGGAGTCGTTTGCGTGGACCTGTTCTCGGCCACCAGTGACTCGGTGGGGAGGCTCATGGAGGACTACTCGAATGACGGGCTCCACCTTAGCGCCTCTGGTTACGAAGCCATGGCCGACGCGCTATTCTCGGGCGCGGTGAGCGGCATTGTTCTCCAGAGGCTGAAAGGCGTCGGGAACCCGAGGAATGGCACCCATCCCCGATGACTGCGATCCGATTCCCAAGGGCAATGGGCAACGGCCGGCCCCCTACTGCGACCTGAGCTGGACACCTAGCCGCTTCGACAGGTTGCCCAAGTCCTGGGCGACATAGAAGAAAGCCATCCAAGCGAACCTCCCCCAGCGGCGCAGGCCCTCCTCCTTGACGGCCTCGATGGCTCCCCTTGCGTCGTCCGGCTCCCGGCCGAAGAAGAGTTTCCCGAAGACGTCAACGGACCAGGCGTCGATGGGGAAACCCCCGTGCGGGTTGATTATGTCTGCGGCGTAGTCCCCGATTCCCGGAAGTTCCATGAGCTTCTTCTTCGCATCGTCTGGAGGCATGCTCATGATCCGATGGATGTCGGGGAACCCCATGGCGACCATCTTGGCCGCTCCCACCAGGTACTTGGCCCGGTAGCCGAGATTGCATCGATTGGCGAGCTCCTCTGGCTTCAACCTGGCAATCGTGTCTGCCGAAGGTTCCACCCTGATTTTCTTGTGGTCGAATGACACCGGTGTACCGTAGGACCTGTTTATCGAAGCCATCATCTTCATGCTCCTGCCAAGCTTCGCCATCTGTAGGCAGATGCTCAGGACCACCGAGTTGAAGAGATAGGCGGCCTGGGTGTCGTGCATGCCGTAGAGGTCCTCGACGGTATGCCTCAGGATGTCGTCCTTCCTGGCCATGGCATAGAAGTCATTCAGCTCCTGGTCCGCGCCAATCAGCGTCGCAACAGACCGTTTGAAGCCCGTCAGCTGGCCGGCCGGCAGACCTTGCGCAGTAAAGAGGGTCACGTCGACGCGGGGCTTTTCAACCGTGCCCTCCGAACGGAGCCTCAGCCCGACGAGCCTTCCATTGAGCCTCGTGGCAGTCCAGAGCGTGTTGGCCTCAAAGATCTCCCCCGTGTTGAAGAGGCTCCATTCCGCGGGTTTCTTCACCGTGAGCTTGAAGTCAAAGGGAGCAGCTGGGGTTATGGCAAAACTTGACTTCTGGGCGAGTTCCAATCCGGATTCTCTGCCTTAAGCCTAGAAGAACAATAAGTCTTGTTCTTGGGTGACTCTAAGGAGGGGCCGAGGGATGCCTCGCTCCTAAACGAGATAGAAACCATTTGGTTTGGGAGTGACTACGACGGCCTGAACCTCATTGCCGACCACGTGTCGTCCAAACTTACAAGGCGGACAGGCTGGATGCCCAAGGGTCCCGCCCATTCTCTCAGCCAGTCCCTGTTCAGATCGGTTCCAAGCTTTCCCGCCTTCGGGTATGCTATCCAGGCGAGCCTGTCTTGCTTGGCGGCTTCAACGATGGAATTGCCCAGGGTCAAGTCCCGGGAGTTTGAGACGAACAACAGGATTGCATTCTCATCCCTCTTGTCAGAAACTGGCGCGTCGATGGCAAAGCCTTTCGGAGGATTCACCAGCCTGATCTTGTTGCCTTGCGGAACTTGGAGTTTCTTGGCCATTGACATCTATGACTCACGTCCTGCTGCTATCTTATCTCCCAAATACAGCCCCGCCGTTTACCTGAATGATCTGGCCCGTAACATGAGAGGCTTGTTCGGATGCCAAGAAGAGGACCGCCGCCGCGATGTCCTCTGGAGTGCCTGGCTTCTGATCCATGGTTTCAGAGACGAGCCTGTTATGACGTTCCTGCGTCATCGTATTGGCGAAGAACTCCGTTCCAGTTACGTACCCCGGTGCAACAGCGTTCGCCGTAATGCCGTCTTTGCCCAAGGACCTGGCAAGATCGTAGGTCCAGCCGATGATTGCTGCTTTGGCTGCGCCATATGAACCGCCGCCACCTCGGAGCGCCGCAATGGAGCTCATGTTGATTATCCTGCCTCCCGGGCGTTTGAGGCCCTTTAGGAGGACTTCGGTGAGCATCACTGCAGTGAGGACGTTGCTTCTGAAGTCTGAGAGCCAAGAATCTGCCGTCTCCGCGAGGGTCCCAGCCGTCCTCCTGTCGACTCCTCCCGCGTTGTTGACCAAGACGTCAATGGTACCGTACCGGGAAAGGATCCCTGAGCCTACATGAGTTGCGTCTTCCGCGTTGGTAAGATCTGCGGAGAGCGCCTCTACGAGACCCTCGTCTGACTTCGCCTCAGCGCTCAGCTCTCTCGCGGTCTTCTGCAAGGTGTCGACACGTCTGCCTATGATTACAACACTGTCTCCCGAGAGTACGAATGACCTGGCAATGGCCCGGCCTATGCCAACGCCTCCTCCGGAGACGACAACCTTCCTTTTCATCGATCTGGAGCCGGGTCCTACGACTTGATTAATCTTGGGCCTTGGGCGGTCAGGATGGCCTTCACTCGTCATACCTCGGATGTCCTAACTTGCATAGGCAGTCGTCCAAGAGATTCCCCAAGAAAGGCGATGGCAAGACCACAAACGGTCTAGCGCCCGTTGAGGCGTCCTGACGAACATCCTTGGAGTCTATTGGGGCTTCGCACCGACCAGGAGGCCCCGTCCCGGCATCAATCCGTCCTTGAGGAATGTGGCCTCCAAACCTGCTTCGGTCATGGCCCCAATGAAGGTCTGAGGTTCGAAGAACCTCATTCGATGATGGTCCCTGACGTGCGTAACTCCCTTGCCCTTCTCCCCTATCAGGAATTCTTCGTCGACCAAAGAGAAGCCCTCTTCCGAGCGAGAGAAACTGACCCGGGCGATCTTGAGCGAGTCACCGTCATATGTCTGCATGTGAATGGTCTTATCGCTCCATTCGGATTTCCCGAACCACGGTTCCACTATGAGGACCCCGCCTCGCTTCAGGTGTCTTGCGAAGTTCGAGCTCGCCTTCTGGATGTCGCGTTCAGTCAGGAGATAGCCAACGCTGCTGAACAAGCAAAGAACAACGTCGAATCGCTTCCCAAGGTCGAAGTCGGTCATGTTAGCTATCACAAACCGTATCCCCGGCACGTTCTTCTTTGCAACGGCGATTATGTCTCGGCTGACGTCAATTCCTTCGCATTCGAAGTCCCTGCGAAGGTAGGAGATGTGCTTCCCCGTCCCGCAGGCGACATCGAGCAGACTATTCCCAGAAGAACGTTTGTATTCGTTGATCAGTTTCTTGATCTGCCGCACTTCTGTCTTGTAGTCCTTCCAGTGGTAGATGTAGTCGTAGTAAGCCGCTAACTTACCGTACAGTTCCGCATGGGGCATTGTGTTCCCAAGATTGCCAGGGAGGGAAGTTATCCCTTACTATGGGAGGTGTCGTTTTCGGCAATCAGAATCGGTCCTTGGGGATTTGGAACCAAATTTGGATTGCAAGCTCAAGCCGAATAGCGAGTCAAGTCTGCACCGCTGACGGGAGACCTGATTGATCCGGCCATCGGGCCAGCTTTCGGAAAGACCAACAGATCGTCGAGAACCGCCTCCGAAACCAAGCTAGAATCTCGAGTTGTGTCTCTGTCATCTCCTTTTGGAGCTCGAGCATGGCCAACAGCCTGCCGATGACGGCGGGTTCGTCCATGTTCGAGGTTGCGTAGCGGTATTTGGCGTCTCTCACGAACCATCGCCTGCATTCATAGCAATAGCAGTAGTCCCATTGTGGGCCCCCGTAGACTATGGCCGCAGTCTTCCATCCAGGTTGGCCTGGGCAGCGGACACATCTCTCTGACGCTGACGCCTTTGCCAGAGCGTCAACGTACGACGCCCCTCTTGAGGTCGGACTCCCTTTCCATTGCTTAGGCGTGGTGCATCGGAAAATCCGTGGGCTCGTTGAATAAATCATTTGCCCGCGCTAGCTCGGCAGACCCAGCAACTTTGCTGTTCCGACCAGGAAGACAATCCAGAACGCCGCCAAGGTGAGTACGGCCCCAAGGAAATACCCTTTCCGCGTCTTGTGATGAAAAACGCCAGCGCCCAGAGCTATGCCGAAGGCTCCGCCGATTGCAGCCAGCTCGTAGAAGGCCTTTTCGGGAATCCGTCTCGACCTCTCTTGGGCTCGGGCCTTGTCAATGCCCATCAGGCTGAAGCCAACGAGTCCGGAGAGAATCATCCAGCCTATGGCCAACTCCCAAACCAGATTCAACCGGAACAGTCACGGCTCTGCGGCTAAAAAGGATCGGAGTGATGGGGGCTCCGGCTCCGGGCATGGCCGGCTATCAAACGCTCACCAGGAGCTTGGATTCGATCACTTCCATGGTCTTCTCGTGCGACAGCTGATAGAGCTCTTCAGCGTCCAGAACGGTGACCGGCGCGCGCCGATACCCCTTGATGAATGCCTTGAACGCCGTGTTGATGCCGTCAAGGTACTCGAAGGTCATGTATCGTTCGTAGTCGCGTCCTCGTTCCCTCGATCCATGAGGAAACCTGTGCTGGCGTCCAGGAAGAAGACTTGTGTGGGAGCGGGGATCCTCTCCTGGAGGGATCTGAGAAGTGGAAGGAACGCCCTTCTGTTCTCCTGAGAGTGTGTAGCTCGTGTAGGCTTCTACACCATCAAAGAACAGGTCGCTCACCACTTCCTCCTCGAACAGACCTTCCTTCAGGGCCCTGGCAATGTCGTGATAGTGCATGATGGTGAATATCATCTCCGTTTCCAATGCGTAGGTGATCGGGTCCTTGTAGAAGTCATCTATGAGCGGATGTTCCGCCACCACTTCCATGATCGCCCGGCTCCGCCGATGCTCAGCGAGGCGGCCGGCCAAGGTTGTCTTTCCCGATGCTAGCGGTCCGCCGAAGACGATGAAGGATGGCATGGTTTCACCGCTTGCCATGTGGTCGCATATACGTTTGTGAGGTCACGAACCGTCATCCTGGTTGGCACTCAAGCTGCCGCAATGGCGGGGCGCATTCCGTACTTCAGCTTCACCAACAGGAGGACAACGTAGAGGACGCAATTGATCCCATTCCAGAAGGTCACCGCCAACAGCCCCAGCAAGATACCGTAGGTGAGCCAGAGCACGGTACCTCCCAACGACAGGAGGTTGAAGGGCAAGCTGATTTGCCGGGCGTCCTTGAGCTTCAGGACCCTCAGAATCTGTGGGACGAGCCCCAACGAGACAAAGAGGCCAGCGGCCAGCCCCAGCGTCTCCGGTAACGAGATCATCGTTGGAAGGCCGATTGTGTTTTCTTGATTACACTTTCCCCTAAGCGGCCGAGGTGTAACAAGACGCTGCGCCGCTGACCCAGTCCGCAACCGATAACAAAGACCACCGCCACCTCTGGGCCGTGGAATTTCAGAAGGCCGTCAGGCGCCGCCGCATGGTCAGGCACTTCACTGACGAGCCGGTGCCGATGGAGACGATCAACGAGGTGCTCGAGCTGGCACAGCACTCCCCCAGCGCCGGGTTCAGCCAGGGGTGCGCTTATGTGGTGGTGACCAACCAAGAGATGAAGAAGAATCTCGCCAAGCTGCAGGGAGAGGAAGACTACAACGCCTCTGGGTTCCACAGCTGGATTTCGGAGGCCCCAGTGGCCGTCGTCGCCTGCGTCAGCGAGAAGCTTTACCATGACAGATACAATGAGCCAGACAAGCTGGACGAAGGGGGCAAGGAGATAGAATGGCCGACCCCATATTGGTTCTTCGACATCGGCGCGAGCTGCATGGTCATCCTCCTCGCGGCCGTGGACGCAGGACTGGCGGCCGCGTTTTCAGGCGTGTTTGACGTGAGGGGAGTGAAAGAACTGCTCGGAATCCCCGCCCACTTCCACCCGGTAGGAGTCATGTCCATCGGGCATGGCGCAGAGGATGTCAGGTCTCCGTCGCTCAAGCGAGGAAGGCGCCCATGGAACGATGTTGTTCACATTGACAAGTGGTAAGGATGGCTTCATGTGATTTGTGTGCCGGCTTGGTCTGGACTCTGGCTACCGGATTTCGCCGCACGGGACGAGGACACCCATAAGACTATAGCGTTCCAATCTCTCCATAGAGTTCAATGATAGTCGACTTCGCGATGCACAAGGCCCCTGAATACAGGGTCGCCACTCGGACACTGCTGGGGGCGTGGCCGGGAGACAAGGCGCTCCGCGCCGAGTTCGAAAAGGTACAGGCTTGGGCCAAGGAAAAGGGGCTCCGGACGGGGAAGTGGTTCTTCAGGGAGTTCGGCGACGATAAGACTCCGGATGAAAAGTGGCGCTGGGAGGTGGGGGTGGAAATCCGCGGCACGGGAACCGTGCGAGGCGGGAAGGAGATCGTGATGAAGACTCTGCCGTCCTCTACGGTGGCGATGGTGACATTCGACCCGGACAAGGTCTCTCCAAGGGTGATCTATCACGGTCTGACTGACTACCTGAGGGAGCGCGCGAAAGCGGGAGAGTACAAAGAGGCAGGGCCTTACAGAGAGGTCTACCTCGGAAACCCGTGGAGCAGCAAGAAGGCTTGGGCGAACACCCAGGTCCAAGTCCCCGTCAAACGGCTCAAGGGCTGAGCCCGGGTCAGCTGGGACAAGAGGAAACAGGTGTCGGAAGGATTCCCGACACAGGCCAAAGGTTTCAGGATGAAGCCATTCGAAATCATGCAGGGTCACGCCGCACATAGGGTTCATTGCGCCTCCGCCGGGAATCACTCATCCTGCGTTGGGGTATAGGTGCCGGACAGGCTGAACTAGTCGCCGAAGCTTCTAGCGTACACCTCCGGTCCTTCAACGCGATCTTCTATCGCCCCCCTCCAGAGCCCGCTCCTCCAGCTTGCGCCAGAGGTTAAGGCTCGAGGCTCACTCTTCTCGGGAGTGGCTTCCCGCTTAGATGCTTTCAGCGGTTATCCACAATTGCTTAGCTGCCCGGCGACGCCCTCTCGGACGACCGGTACGCCAGAGGCA
>Ga0335078_10003146_pt1 | contig 24652 bp, 22 predicted proteins | sample Lox_Sample_32_FD_206711 | JGI IMG/M metagenome (GOLD analysis project Ga0335078, IMG submission 206711) | Soil microbial communities from Loxahatchee National Wildlife Refuge, Florida, United States - Lox_Sample_3.2 | ecosystem: Environmental > Terrestrial > Soil > Wetlands | place: USA... | reverse complement strand
TTGCACGGCCGTGAGAAACGTCGCGAGCCTCAGGCTCGAAATCCCGCACGTGCCGCATTCGCTCATAGTCAGCCTATTGGCGCTCGCGCCCGTTTCGATGCCGGCCGCTTCCCTGCCCGAGACGCTGGCGCGCATGGACCAGGCCGGCGCGAAATTTACCAGCCTCTCGGCTGATATTCGCAAGGTTTCGCACACTGGCGTCATCAATGAGGACACCGAAGATATCGGGACCGTGCAAATGAAGCGGTCGAAACCGCACGATGTTCACATGCTCTTCGACATCAAGCCGCCCGATCCAAAGCAACTTTTCCTCGATGGGAAGAAAGTTCAGATATTTTATCCGAACAGCCTGGTGGTCCAGGAATACGACATGAGTCGTTACAAATCGCTATTGGACCAATTCTTGCTTCTCGGATTCGGGAGTAACTCGAAGGAACTGGAGAACGACTATACAATTACGCTGGGCGGGCCGGATATAGTGGCCGGGCAAAAGACAACGCGGCTGGAATTAGTTCCGAAATCGCAAGAGATGTTAGTACACCTCAAGCGCGTGGACTTATGGTTATCGGATGAGACTGGGATGCCGGTGCAACAGAAATTCTATCAACCAGGTAACGATTACCAGGTGGCAACTTACACGAACATACGGATTAATCCTCCGCTACCAGATTTAAAGCTCGACCTGCCCAAGGGCATCAAAAAAGAGTACCCGCTGAAGTAATTCATGCGAACCCATTCCAGCACCAACCGGCTCGCCTATCTTGACTGGCTTCGCGGCCTCGGAGCCGTGGTCATGTTGCAAGGCCACGTGTTTCATTCTTTCCTCAGGCCGGAGTTACGCGACGGCGGGCCATATATGGCGTCGCAATTTGTTGGTGGGATGCCGCCGGCTATTTTTTTGTTCCTGACCGGTATCACATTGGCGTTCCTGATGGACAGCACCGAACGTAAAGGCCTCGCCCCGAGAGATCGAGTGATCACGGCCTTTCGCCGCTCCGGTTATCTGTTTCTGCTGGCGTTTGCCTTCCGCCTGCAACTGTGGCTATTCGGCTGGCCTTCGGCTTGGACCGACCTGTTGCGCGTGGACATCCTGAATTGCATGGGAATGGCCGTGGCACTGATTTCGGTGATGGCGTTGTTTCGGACCGCGGAGCGAGTCCGGCTCTGTGCGATCCTCGGCCTGGCGATTGCGTTCGGCGCGCCGATCGTCTCGCAGATCAATTGGTCGTGGGCCCCGCCGCTGGTGCGCAGTTACCTCGTGCCCGACTACAACTCATTCGGATTCTTTCCGTGGGGAGCCTATCTGGCATTCGGAGTCAGCGTGGGAAGCATGATCCGGAGTATTCGTGAGGAAACTACGGAGCGAGTGATGCAATGGGCCGCTCTGTTGGGGGGCGCGCTGGTATTCGGGGGCCAGTACTTCGCCAATCTGCCGTTTTCGATCTACTCGAAATCGGAGTTCTGGTTGAACAGCCCGGCCCAGGTGCTGATCAAGCAGGGCGCTACTCTGTTGTTGCTGGCGCTGGCATATCTCTGGACGCGCTACGGCGCAAAACCTGGCTGGAGTTGGGTACGTCAGTTCGGCACCACGTCGCTGCTGGTTTATTGGGTGCATATCGAGCTGGTCTATGGACGCTGGCTCTACTTTTTCAAGAACAACCTGACGGTGGCGCAGACCGTGGGGGCGGCTTCCTGTGTGATCCTGCTGATGCTGGCGCTCTCGACTGCCAAGACCCGCCGTCATCGCATAGCCATGACGCTGGCGAACTGGGGTTGGACGTTCGGGCCGAAGCCGGAGCGGGTTCCCGGCGACTAACTGCCGCGGAAATGGTCCGAACGATTCCGTGTTACGAAACCGTTAAATTCGGCATTTCCAAGATACGGTCACTCGCATCTTGACAGCTTCCTGGTAATGGCCGACACTGGTCGTGACAATCATTTACTTACGTTCATCTTTTTGCGAGTAAGATCTCGCGAACAAATAATCTCCCCCATGTCGAGGATTTGTCTCCTCAGTCGGAATGAAGCACGATGGAAAAACTGTCACCTAAGTATGTACCCCTTCTTACAACCGCCGCGGTAGCGAAGTGGCTAGGTGTATCGACTCGAACAGTTTGTCTGTGGGCAGAATGTGCGGAACTTCCAGCGATCAAAGTCGGCAGGCAATGGCGATTCCGGGAAGGCGAATTGTCGGAATGGCTCGATAGTCCCAAGGCCGGCAAGGTGAAAAGCTGTACACCGGCTCGGATCGTGACCGCGAGTTTTTGAGTACTTGCGCTGATTTGCGGCAATTGCAGCGAGTGCCGCAGCAGACGCATACAAGTTAGCCGCGCATGTGGCACGATCGCCCTTGAGAGGTCTGTACTCAAGGAGCCGAAACCACATGCATGAGCTATATCAGAATCCCACGTTAGGTGCATATTCGCCGGCGATTCACCCGGCAGCCATCAACCCACTAGCCGCCCTGGCATTCTCTCCAGGCCTGACGCAGTGGGGACAACCGGGCTACAACCCCTTCGGATCGATCTACGGCCAAATCCATCCGCAACAACTGCAGCTAGCCGCTATAGCCGCGCAGGCGGCGCAGGCTGCCCAACTGTACGGAACGCAGCAGCATCCCTTGCATACGGCTTGGCATCAGCAGCAGTTAGGCGGTTTGCAGAATCCGTATGCCACCAGCATTCTTCAGAATCCGCTGGTTGCGGCGGGGTTGCAAAATCCGTTCCTTTCGCAGCAAAACCCCTTCGCGCAAGCGAACCCGTATCTCAATCCGATTCTGGCGCAACAATACGGAGGTTTACTCGGACCGCAGGCCGGCGGACAGCCCTTTGGGCAGATAGGTTCTCCCTACGGCCAAATCAACCCGACACTCGCCCCGCAAAGCTGGGTCGGCCCGGGATATTTGGGCGGAGGCCAGGTGAACCCTCTGCTGCAGCAACTCGTTTCACGCCAATTCAACCCGGGTTATCCGACCTGGGGCATCTAGTCGCATAACGAAACAACAAGGCTGGGCAGGCCCTCGCAACGGGCTTGCCCACAATCAAGAGAAACATGCCCAAGAAATCAGGCGGGCTTCCCGGAGGTGTTTCGCCAGAAGGCGCCGGAAATATGCCGGTGACGAAGGGTGACGAAACCGGCTGGGAAGCGTTTGGAGAAAAAGCATTCGGAGAAAGCTCCAGGAAGGATACGACGGTGATGCCAGCATACGGACTACGAGGACCAGCACAGACGACTCAAGCACAAAGCGAGGGAATCACGGTTACGGGAGAAGCCGTGCGGCGGGTGACTCCGGAAGCCGCGGAATTCCTCATCGAGATCACGGCCAGCGCGCCCACGGCGGCGCAAGCGCTTCGTGACAATCACACCAAAACCACACAGGTCACCCAGGCGGCTGGCCCGATGGGTGTACAGCCTGCCGACATCCACACCATTTCGCTGAACCTGCAGAATTCCTATTCCCCGCTGATGCAGGCCCTGCCAGCCTTCGCGGCGCAGCCGCAGATCGCGCAGGGGACGCTGCCCTCATTCGGCAGTAGCTTTCCCGCTCCCGCGGATTTGCAGTTCGGCGCCTACCAGGCCCGCAGCGTCATACGCGTGAATGTACGCGAGTCGGCGCGTGTCGGTGAGGTGGCTGACGCGGTAGCGAGAGCGGGAGCGGCGATCATCGGCGCGTTTGTATTCCGGGCTGCGGACGAAGCGCAGGCGCGGCGAACCGCCCTCGAAGCCGCGGGGAAAGATGCGCGTGCCCGGGCAGAGGGGCTAGCCATCGCGGCCGGCAAACAGCTTGGCGATCCGGTGGCGTTGAGCGAAGAGGTTACCGCGACGAACGGGTCATACCTGGCCTTACGCTCGGCGATGCCATTCGCATTCGGCGCGGGGGCGCCCCAAGTTGTCGGCGAACTGGAGTATTACGCGCGAGTATCGGCGACGTTCCGGCTGCAGTAGCGGAACGGTTCCGTCAGGCGGTTGATGGCAGAAATCCGATCCGGCGCCGCGGCGGTTCCGGTTGCGGTTCGAAAAACCGGTTGATGCTGGCCAGAAGCAGCCCGAACTGCGCTGATTGTTCCTGATGCCGCTGCTCGAGTTCTTCCACTTTACGCGCCAAATCGTGCGGCGCGGTCTTGGGCAGGGTAGTTTGGCAGACGGGATTGTAGGCCCACAGCAGTTCCTGCAACAGCGAGCAACGCTGCGCCGTGGTGGAAAACGGTAAGGGCAGAGTCGCGACACATAGGTCGCCAGAGCGGCGGAAATCGAACTGAGAACCCGCACTGGCCGGCAACGAGATTTCGCGGGCGTTGTTGCCGAACTCGCCGAAGTACAACGGCTGGAACGGTTTAGGTGCCCAGTTCGGGTCCCGCACGAGAATCACGAAAAGGCCGGCATATTGCGGCGGCCGCCATTCCACCAAGGCCGCCGGCTCGGTGAAAAAGCAATCGTTGAATCGAATCCCCAAAGCAGTGCCTGAGTGCATGAACACCCTTCTGTAATGGATTTTACATCCGATCGATGCGATGGGTGCATCGGTTTTTCCAATTGGTTCTATAGAATTCGTAATAGGCGGGATAGGCCGCGTAGAATCATTTTCCCCAGGACGAACTATATCGTGCGATGATCTCCTCAACCACCTTGGTTTTGGCGTCGGCGTAGTCCTGGACGCTCGGCCACTCCCGCTCGGCCAACGCCAACTTGGTGCGTTGATACAACTCGCGATCGCCGGGATGGCTACGCAACCAATCGCGAAACCGCAACATGCGATCGGTCTCCAGACAGCCCGACGAAAAAACGTGCAGGTTGAGATTGGTGTCTGGCCCGTGAAACAGGCGGTGTTGGTACCAGTCGATTTCCCGAAACGCGAACACGTAGCCGGCAGCCTCGAGCGCGGGGCGATAGGCGTCTTCATCCGCCGAATCGGGGACAGACAGGATGATATCGATAACAGGCTGGGCAGCCAAACCCGGGACCGACGTCGAGCCGGCGTGTTCGATCTGTAACGCACGCGCTCCCAGCGCCGCCCGGATTCGCCTAGCCTCGCGCTCATAGAGCTGCGGCCATTGCGGATCGTAGCCGACTAACAGAATTCGCACGAAAGCGTTCAATGGGCCTGGAATGGAACGTCCACCGTAGTAGAAACTTCAACGGCCTCTCCGTTCAGATGCGTCGGCGTGTAGACATACTGCTTTACCGCATCGATTGCCGGCGGAATGAGGATCGCATTTCCGCTGAGCGCCTCGGCTTCCACGACATGTCCGTCGGCTCCGATGAGGACGTGGCAATGGACCACGCCTTCGACACCCGCGTGCTGCGCTGGCGACAGATCGGGAGGCACGAGTCGAATCAGGCGAGTCGCCTCAAGGGCCCCCACAACCCAGACGATGCCTTGTCCCGGGCCGGGAACAGGATGCCCGGTCACCTCGGACGGTGGGGCGGGCGAGCACGGGAGGCGTTTGGCTCCTTCCAGAAGATCGGTCCATTGGCTGTTCTGCGGATCCAGTTGACGTGCCCTGTCGATCAATTGAACTGCGGACAGGCACACGAAGCTGAGGTCGGCGTCCTTGCGGTGCAGCTCCGTATCCGCGCCGTAGTTGATCAACTCGGTGGCCACGGATCCGAGGAACTGCGGGTCGAGAGAATGGATCAAATCCTCGAACAGCGGGAGGCTGGCGATCAGGCGATCCATGCGATGCGCGGAGCCGACACGGCCGGACAATACCAATCCGTAGAAATACGCGACGGCCTCGGCGTGTCCAGCCGGATCCAAGCGCAGTAGCTGCTTCGCTATCTCGATGCTCTTATCGACATCCGAAATCTCGAAGAAGCGCGCCGCGTTGTGCAGGATCTCGGGATCGATGCGCGCCGGGTTGAGCGCCGATGCCCACAGGGCGCGGACGCGCTCGAAGTCGACAGCATCGCTGGCGGGCATGCGGTAGGAAAAGATCGCGGCAATATCCAGGCCGAGAATGGGCGATTCCGGATGGTGTTCGATGAGCCAGCAGATCGAATCCACCAGCGCGGGCCGCATGTTGTTGTGCCCGTAATAATTCAATAGATCGGCGCGAACCTGCTGGTTTTCGGGGTCGTCGCGCAGTTGTTGTTCCAATTGTGAGGCTCGTTCCGCAGAGGGGACCACCCAGCGCGGGTCTAGCGACACCCCTAAGTATCCCCACCGGTGCGGCTGGGGGTGAACCTGTTCCAGCGTTTGCGCAGCCGCCGGCAAAGCCAGCAGAATGCCGCCCAGGAGCAAACGTTCGAGGCCGCGCATCGCGCGCATGATTTCCATGTAAACAAAACCGAAACCGCGTGGCAAGGCCCGGAAGGCGCTCCGATTTTGGTGTAAACTCATTCTGAACACGCATCCCCGCCGCAGGCGGGCGACTCGCACAAAGAGGAGAAAGCACCGATGAAGATGTCACGTATCACAACCATCCTGGGTCTGCTTCTGAGCTTGGCGCTCGTGGCGGGAATCGCGGCCTGGGCTGCGGAAATGCCGGCCGAGGGAAGCATGGCCCCCGATTTTACGCTGCCCTCGCAGGAAGGCAAGCAGGTCAGCTTGCACGATTTCAAAGGCAAGTGGGTGGTCCTGTATTTCTATCCGAAGGACATGACACCCGGCTGCACCATCGAAGCTCACAATTTCCAGCGCGACCAGGCGCAGTATGACAAGCTGAACGCCGCCGTCGTCGGCGTCAGCGCGGACAACGTGGATTCGCACGTACAATTCTGCACCAAAGAGAATCTCACCTTCAAACTGCTGGCCGACCCGAACCACGGCGTGATCGAAAAGTACGGGTCAACCATGAAGTTCGGAGAAAATACGGTAGCCGCGCGCAATACCTTCCTGATCGATCCCAGCGGCAAGGTCCGCAAGGTGTACGTCAACGTGAGCCCGCACGTCAACCAGCACAGCGAAGAAGTGCTGATGGAACTGGCGCAACTGAAGAAGTAGCTCAAACCCTCCGGCGGGCATGCGACCCATGCCCGCCCACCCTTCCCTCCGCAATCAGCCTGCATGCGCGCTGTCCACCTGGAGAACGGCTCCGTCTCTGTTGTTGATGTGCCCGTGCCGCATCGCCCGGAAGGCTTCGCGCTGGTGCGCCTGTTGTGCGCCGGCATCTGCAATACCGACTTGGAACTGCAGCGCGGCTATTACGGATTCGCGGGAACACCCGGGCATGAGTTTGTCGGCGAGGTGGTGGAGACGGAGACTTCTGCGCTGATCGGTAAGCGCGTGGTTGGGGAAATCAACTTCGCCTGCGGCCACTGTGAGTGGTGCCTGCGCGGGCTGGGGCGTCATTGTCCGAATCGCACGGTGCTCGGAATCGTCAACCAGCCCGGCGCGTTCGAAGAATACTTCACGGTGCCGGAACACAACCTGCACACCGTTCCCGATAACATTCCCACCGAGCGTGCCGTGTTTACGGAGCCGCTGGCCGCGGCGTGTGAAATCCTGGACCAGGTGTCGATTCCACCGGGATCGCCGGTGGCGGTGCTGGGCGATGGCAAACTGGGGCTGCTCGTTGCCCTGGCTCTCAACGCGCACGGATACCCAGTGCATCAGTTCGGCCGCCACGCCGAAAAACTGAAGCTCGCCTTTGAAGCGGGCGTCGGGACGGAGGTAGTCGGCGATGTGCTGCCGCCGGCTGCGTACGATTGGGTAGTGGAAGCCACCGGCAATCCCGAAGGGTTGCGGCAGGCGGTCGCCATGACGCGTCCGCGCGGCACGCTGATGCTGAAATCCACCGTGCACGGGCTGGTGAGCGTCGACACCGCGCCGGTCATCGTAAACGAACTGACGCTGGTGGGCTCGCGCTGCGGCCGCTTCGAAGCGGCTCTTCCACTGCTCGATCAGCACCTGATTCGCGCCGAACAACTGATCACCGGGCATTACCGATTGCGGGAGGCGCCATTGGCATTCGCGCGAGCGGCTGAGCGGGGGGTGTTGAAGGTGCTGTTGTACCCGTAGCGCCTTGTGGGGCCGGGGCTTCGGCCCTGCCGCCGGGCTTCCGTCCGGCGTCGTGTGTAGACTACCGGGCCACGCCGGGCAGAAGCCCTGGCCCCACTCAATCGATCACGCGGTTCGCAATCGGTCCGTACGCATCGATTCGCCGGTCCCGCAGGAACGGCCAGTTGCGGCGCTGCTCTTCGATCGCGCGTGGATCGCATTCCACGATCAGTGTCTCCTCGCGATCGGAGGATCCCTCCGCCAGCATACGTCCGAAGGGATCGGCCACGAACGACCCGCCCCAAAACTCGAGGCCATGTTCCGGCGGCCCCTCGTAGCCCACGCGGTTCACGGCCGCAACGTACAAGCCGTTGGCAATGGCGTGGGCGCGTTGGATCGTGCGCCAGGCATCGTACTGCGCCGCGCCCACTTGCGCTTTCTCCGACGGATGCCATCCGATCGCCGTGGGATAAAACAGCACCTGCGCGCCGCCCAACGCCGCCAGGCGCGCCGCTTCCGGATACCACTGATCCCAGCAGACCAGCGGCGCCACTCGCGCATAGCGGGTATCGAACGAGCGAAATCCCAAATCGCCGGGGGCGAAGTAATATTTCTCGAAATAGAGCGGATCTTCCGGAATGTGCATCTTGCGGTACATGCCGAGCAGAGACCCATCCGCGTCCACCACGATGGCCGTGTTGTGATACACGCCCGCCGCACGCCTCTCGAAGACCGATCCGACGATGACCGCCTTCAGGTCGCGCGCCAGCCGCGTGAGGCTGTCCGTGGTGGGGCCGGGAATTGGCTCCGCCAGATCGAAGAGTTCCGCGCGTTCCTCGCGGCAGAAATATTGCGAACGGAAAAGTTCCTGAAGGCAGATGATCTCCGCTCCCTTGCCGGCGGCCTCGCGGATGCGCCACTCGGCCTTCGCCAGGTTTTCGTTGGGATCGAGCGAGCACGCCATCTGAATGAGGCCGACACGGAACTTGGATCGCTGCACATCCCCATTGTATGATCCAATTCGATCGTGACCTACCGGGCTCTCGTCTTATTCGATATCGACGGTACGCTGGTCCGGCGCGCGGGACCGCATCATCGCGAGGCGCTCGTGGCGGCGGTACGGCGTGTCACAGGTCTGGAGTCGACCACGGACGGCATCCCGGTTCAAGGCATGCTCGATCCGGACATTCTGACGGTGATGATGCGTCGCGCCGGTGCGGGCCGCGCCGCCATCCGCGCATCCATGCCCGAAATTCTTCGCGCGGCGGAGCGGCATTATCTGCGGGTCTGTCCCCCGCTTCATGGTAAGCATTGCCCCGGTGTCGAGCCGGTCTTGCAGCGCCTGACGCGGCGCGGCATCCTGCTTGGCCTGGTCACCGGCAATCTCACGCGCATCGGCTGGCGCAAGTTGGAGCGGGCCGGATTGCGCGGCTATTTCCGCTTTGGCGCCTTCGGCGAGATGGCCAAGACGCGGGCCGGCCTGGCGCGGATCGCCTTACGCGAAGCGCGGCGCCGCGGCTGGATCGACCGGCGCACGCCCATCTCTCTCATTGGCGATGCCCCTCCGGATGTGATTGCGGCGCGGGCCAATGGGATTCGCGCAATCGCCGTCGAAACCGGCATTACCCCTGTGACCGAATTGCACGCCGAGCGGCCCGATTACCTGTTGCCGAACCTGCGCCATCTGCGATTGCACATGGTGGAATCGGCGTGACACGCCGCCGACAAGATCGCCGGCCCTACGTAACGCGGCGGGCCGTCGCCCGCTAAACGATCTTGTAGCCGGCGGGAATCTGGAACATCGAAGGATGGGGCTCGCCAGGAATGGCGTTTTGGCAAACAGAAGAGCTCTGCCCGAACGGTCCGTTCATTTTCGTCAGCATGGGGATCCGCATTTTGGTGCTGGTCCAAACTTCGGCCACCGTGGGCGGCACTGGCGGAACAGGCGCGCCGGGTACGGCGGGTGCGGCCGGCTTCCCGGGCGCAGCGGGGGCGGCAGGCATTCCCAGTACAGCCGGCATACCGGGAATCTGGGGCATCGCCCCAGCGCTGGGCATCCCAGGCGCGGCCGGTGCTGACGGCATCCCGGGTACCGCGGGAGCGCCTGGGATCTTCGGCATGGCCGGTGCACCCGGCATCTTGGGCATGCCCGGAGCGCCAGGCATTGCCGGCAGAGCAGGTGGCGAATAGGTGAACTGCTTGCCTTCCACCTCGTGGCCGTTCATTACGCTCTTTCCCAAGTCTTTCACGTTGAGCTGTGGCGCCGAAGGAACAGCGGGTGGAGCGAAGCTAGGCATACCGGGCATCGCCGGCGGTTGACCAGGCAGCGGCGGAGCGGCAGGAGGTGCGGGGATCACGTGCGCCTGCTTCATCGCGTGGTTCAACAGGATCGTCTGTCCGGCGCCAGGATTGGTGATTTGTGACATGTTTCCCGTATCCACGCGCGTTTTGCCATCCGACGAACGGAACACACTGGACGTGAGCTGTTGCGGCGCCGCGCCTGCTGTCGCCGGTTGTACGGTGTGCAGATATTCGGCCGTGGACGGGGGCAAGGCCGGCGGTGAGAAAGGCGGCGTCACGGCGATCCCAGATTAGCACGCGCGGTTCATCGCGAGGCTGATTGCTTCGGAGTGTTCACCAAGCTTCGGTAGGCGGCCTCGACGAACATGTCGGTGGTCCAGGGACCGCTGGTTTCGCCGAACAGCGGGTCATAGTCGAGCGTCGGGCGGGCGGCCTTGATTTCTTCGAGCGTCATCCCCTTGCGGATCATCGCCTGCAGACGGTCGCGAATGATGGTCAGCATGTCGCGGTACTCTACGACGTCGATTTCATCGCAAATGCGCCCGTGGCCCGGAACTACCATGGTGCCACCCTCTTCCGTGGGGGCCGGAATGGCGATTTCGATCACACGGTTCAGGCCGTCGATCGTTCCCTGCAAGCTGCCGCCATGGGCCACGTCGATCACCGGATAATGATCGGTGTCGAAGAGATCTCCGGTAGCCAGGACGTCGGAACGTCGGAAGAAGACGAGGCTGTCGCCGTCGGAGTGAGCCGCCGGGGTGTGGAGCATCTCGATGGCTTCTCCATTGAAGAACACCTCGTCGCGATCACCGGCGAAGGTTTCGGTGGGCCACGCTTCGGAAGGATACGCCGGAGTGGCTCCTTCCGCGTTGCTCATATGGTTGAGGACCGCTTCGCTTGCCACGATCTCCACAGTATTGACCGCTCCCGCAAACGGCGTGTTCACCAACTCGACGTGACGATTAGCGCCAAAGGCATTCGAGACGGCTTCGTTGCCGCCGACGTGATCCGCGTTCCAGCCCGTGTTGAGAAGCCAGCGCACAGGCCGATCGGAAAGCTTGCGGATCGCGGCGATCATCTTCGCCGACAGGTTCGCCCCGCCCGTATCCACCAGCACGACACCTTGATCGCCGGCCTGCACCAGAATGTTCGCGCCGTCGCCCGCCAGCAGATACACGTTGCCCTGCACCTTGGCCGTCTGGATTTCCGCGGGCGGCTTGGGAGCCGGCACGAGGCGCTCGCGCGGGACCGGATGCGAGGACTTCTTCATGCTGACGCGGTACTCCGGATACATGGTCTCCGCGCCCCCGAGCGCGGCGTTTTCCGGAACCCCGTGGGCCTTCGGAAACTCCCCCATGAAGGGGTTCGCGCCGGGAAGGTAGTTGGGAACCTCATCTTTGTGCCGGTTGACAATTTCTTCCGCGGAGCGGCAGTGGTACACCCAGGAGGCACCGCTGGCATGCAGATTTAAGGCGAAATCCTCGGTCTTGATGATCGGCTCGGTGAGGTACACGGGATCGCGCAGAATGGTCACGTGCGTCAGGTAATCGCCATTGCGGATGAAGTGCTCCGTCATGGTGGCGTGGTCGCTCATCACCAGACCGTTGCGCCGGATCCAGCCGTACTTAAGATGCGTGGTCTCCACCGTGAGGATGTCGCCTTCCCATTTGCCGGTGGAAAATCCCATCCAGGTGTGCGGCGCGTAGTCGGGCGGATGCGGCCGGCCGTCCATCCAGATGGTTCGAAACTGCGACCACGTGCTGATGTAGTTTTTGATGGCGATGACCTGTTGTGTATCGGGGTCCTTTTCCTGCCAGATGCGCAGGTCGAGCGGGCCGCGATAGATGTACGGCGCCACGTGCACGCGGCATTGCTCTTCCGGCAAGGTGAGCCGTGACGCGTTCCAACTCTCGGCCCTCAGGCGCGCGGCATCGTTGATCGGCAGACCCAGGTAGTCGCCCAATTCCGGACCGGGAAGCCGCTCGGGCTCGTCCTCGTGAAAGCGCGGCGACCATTCGCCGTCCAACAGGATTTGCGCATGGAGTGGCGCACGAGGGAATAAAATTACCAGCGAAACAAAGGAAAGCATGATAGTGCAGCCGAGATTCTGCATGGATCTCCTCATCGCCAATCGATGTTACTCAGTGTATGACAGACGGCGGTATGCGCGGTGCGTTTCGCAAAACGAGTTATTCGAATACCTGATCCACCGGCACGATCCGCACATCGTCTGCGGCCAGGTGCACGGGGAACTTTTCTACCGTTTTGTCTTCCTCAACCAGATCCCCCGGCTTGGGCGAGTTGTAGGACATGGAAGAGGGGGCGTCGCTCAGGAGCTGCTTCTTCAGGTCCTCGCCATTCTTCGTTACGGCGACAATTACCAGCCGGTCGGGCCGCAGGTAGCGCTTGATGGCGTGATTCACGTCGTCGCGCGTCAGCTTGGCCAGATGGGTTTTCAGGTATTGGTTATACGGGGGAATGCCATAGTAGAGGCTGTCAATCGCGTAGCCTAGCTCGGCCGACTTGGTGCTGGTCAGGATATTGACGTACTTACTCAGAAAATCGCGCGTGTGCTCGAACCCATCCTCCGGGATGCCCTCGCGGTACAGTTTGTCGAGTTCGTAGAGTGCCAGCCGCAGCGCGAAATGAGCGGTGGGCGGTTCCACGGGCCGGATCCAGATCTGGAATGCCTCGTACTGTCGTCCCAGGTTGGGGCTGGGCTCGAACTGGAACATGCCGCGCGGAAAATATTCGATGTAGGCGTAGTCGCCGTAGTTGAGGCCGCGCGCCTCGCGCATGCGTTGGTAGAGCCGGCCATTGCTGGAGCGGTGCTGTCCGAGGTAGGAACTGGCCACCAGCAGTGCGGTGTAATCGGGATTGGCGCGCGTAACGGGCGTGGGATACCCGATGGAAAACGCCACCGAGCGGGTATCTTTATCGACGATCAAGGCGCGGTTGCGTGTGATCGGGGCCGGCGCATTAGAGCGCGGACGAAACCCTTTACCTGGTGGAAGGCCGCGAAAATCTTCCTTGACGCGCTCCAGAAATGCAGGTGAGTATCCCCCGGCAACTCCCAGGATCAGGTTCGCCTGGTTGTACTGTTGGCGGTAGAACCGCTCGACGTCTTCCAGAGTCAACTTCTCCAGCGCGGAGACCGTGCCACCGGAATAGTGTTCGTAAGGCGTGCCTTGAAAAATGTTCTGCTCGAGTGCTTCTTTACCGAGTTCCTCATCGTTATTGGCGCGCAGATTCACGCGCAGAGCATTGATGGCGTCGTCTTTCACGCGCTGAAAATCGTCGGCGCGCCAACCCGGTTCGAGCAGCATCGCGCGCAGCAGCTTATAGTACGACTCCAGGTTGTCCGTGTGCGTAACCCCGGAAAACGTGACCATTTCTTTATCAATCTGGGCACTAACGGACGCAGCCATGGGGAACAGCGCGTCGACCACCTGGCGGTAGGTCAGATCTTTGGTCCCCGCCCGGGCGAGCATCATGGCGGTGAGGTAAGCCGCTCCGGGCTCGTTGGGCGGGTCGGCGGCCGAACCCGCGAGGAAGACGATGCGGAAAGTGACGAGCTGCGACTTGCTGGGAAGTGCCATCACGCGCATCTGGGCGATGGCTGAAGCGGCGGTGAGAACAAGCGCGATCGCGAGCTTCATTTCGCGCTCCCCGGACCCGTGAGGGTCACAATGGTCCTGCCATTCTCCGTCAGGTATTTCGTCGCGGCCTGCTGGATGTCGGCGGGCGTGAGTTGGGCAAGCTGCGCGTACAACCGGTCGATGGTCTCCGGCGTTCGCCGCAATGCCACGAAGCGCGCCAGGATATTGGCGATGGTGTCGCTGTTGTCGAAGCGCAAGGCCAGTTGATAGCGCAGATGATTGCGCACCGCGTCGAGGCGCGCCGCGTCCACGGGCTGATCGCGCAGGGTCTTGACGGTCTCCAGGATCTGATCGCGCACATAGTCCATGTCGGCGGGTTTCTTCACGCGCGCTTCGATGCCAAACAGCGTGGGATCCACATTGAAGGGATTGTCGGCCATCAGCTGATCCACTTTCTGCTCTTGAATCACCAGCTTCTGGTACAGCTCCGAAGTGGGCGAAAAGGCGAGGAACGAGAGCGCTTCGAGCGCGGCGGTGTCTTTGGCCGTATCGGTGTATCCGGGAATTTTATAGGACACGGTCAGGATGGGCAGCGTGGGCGACGGCCAATCGACGTGATTGGCGCGCGGCACGTCCTGCACCGGCTCGCGCGGGATCTCGGGCTGGTAGTTGCCGCGCTTCCACTCACCCCAGTATTTGTCCACCAGCTCGCGCACGGCTTTGGCCTTCACCGCTCCGACCACGATGATGGTGGTGTACTCCGGCCGGTAGTAGCGATCGAAGAAGCGCAAACTGTACGCGTATTGATTGGGCATATCCTGAATGTCTTTCAGGAACCCCATGGTGGTGTGCTTGTAGGTGTGCTTGTCGAACGCCGTGTCCTGAATGACCTCGTCGAGTTTGCGGTCGGGGCTGGCGCTGTTCTTGTTGTATTCGCCGAGCACGGCCAGCGTCTCCGTCTTGAAATCGGGCTCCGCGTATTTCAGATTGCGGAACCGGTCCGACTCCATGGCCAGCACCGTCTCCAGGTCCTCCTTGGAAAACGTGGTGTGGTAGCAGGTGAAATCGTCGGTGGTGAAAGCGTTGGACGAGGCGCCGATCTGTTTGAGCGCGGCTTCATACTTGGCCGACGGATACTTCTCCGTCCCGCGGAACATGAGGTGCTCGAACAGATGGGCGAACCCGGTGTGCCCGGCTTCGATTTCGTTGCGCGACCCGGTCTGGACGACGATGTACGTGGCCACGATGTTGGGAAAGTCGGTGGGCACCGTGACCAGCCGCAGACCGTTGGGCAGGTCTTCCTGGCTGTACGGGTAGGGAAACACTTTTGGGGAGCTATCCGCGCCGAACAATACGGCCGCGAACGAAGCCGCGAGAGCCAATTTCGGGATCATTCCTCTTATTGTAGAGGGCTGCATGCGGTTCGGGGGATACACTAGGGCGATGCACTATACGGTCGAGCCAGTTGGCATCGTACGCGCCGAACGTACCCACGCCGAAGACGATTATTGGGGAGGCGTGCAAGCACGGATCGTTCTGGCAGACTCTTACGAGGCCGATGCGCTCAAAGGGCTCGAGGAATTCTCGCACGTCGAGATCATCTTCCTTTTCCATGAAGTGGAAGCGGAGAGAATCGTGCACGGAGCCCGGCATCCCAGAAACAACGCAGCCTGGCCGCCCGTCGGCATCTTCGCGCAGCGCGGAAAGAACCGGCCCAATCGGATCGGCAGCACGACCTGCCGATTAATTAGCGTCGAAGGAACTGCGCTGGTCGTAGCCGAACTGGATGCGATCGACGGAACTCCAGTGGTCGATATCAAGCCGGTGATGCAGGAATTTCTTCCCCGCGGCCCGCTCCGCCAGCCGCCGTGGACAGGTGAACTGATGAGGGACTATTGGCAGACGAGGTGAGGTGTCTCGGCAACGAAGGACGAGCCATACTAGATCAACTCGACCTGGTTTTGGTTGCGTCCAGGCACACCGAACTCGAAACCGGTATTGGTGAAGTGCTGTGTGATCCAGCGTGTGTGCCGGACCTCGGGCGAAACCCGCAGCCGTCCGGCATGCAGTTCCAGCCCCCCTCCCGGCCGCGATGCCGTTGGTTACGTCATGGTTGGCTCCGATGCCTCCGGAGATCATTGTGGTCGCGGTGACCACGGGTAGGCTAATGGAGGTGAGGGTTTCGGTGCCGCGCGAGTTGCCGCTCACCCATCCCAGACGATCCCCCATCCACATATGGCCGTGCTACCGGCGCGTGGAACCGATATGTAGCAAGCCGTGGAATCTCCCAGTCATTCCGGTGGCGCGGCTACTCTCGCAAGCGTTGACGCGGCAGCGCGTGGAGGTGTAGCGGAAATGCCGGTAAAGCGCGACTGCCTCGACAGCGAAGCCGAACGGAAGATTCACTTCCGCAGTGGGGCCAATTAAGTAGCGGTGGTGATACTGGCATACGAACGAGCTGGCGTCGAGGAGATCCGTGAGAGGTATGCCTCCTTTTACTCCGAACGAGCTTGGCTGCAATGTGGCGGCGGTCGCAGCGAAGGAGCAGAGTGAGAGACGCGGGGTTTGTCGATTTCATGACGGCAACTTGGGGAGAAATCCAAGTCAAACGAGAGCGCGAAGTATAAAACGAGACATAACGCTCACATCCGATGATCGAAGAGCAATGTCGCCACGCCCGCATCGCAGCGGGGCGGACCGCAAACGGTTCGTGAGGGTAGCCTCGAACTGTCAGTGCTCGCTCGTAGAGTTGCAGCTCAAGGGGTAAAATAGCCCTGTGCCGACGCTGACATTCACCGGAGCGCGCGAGTGTGTGCTTTCCCATCTCTCGAGCGGCCGCCGGTTCCCCGCAGTCGAAAAGGTGCATCTCTCCGCGGCCGCCGGGCGGGTGCTGGCCCAAGACGTAGCCGCCGACCGCGATTCGCCCGCGGTCTCGCGATCCGTGCGCGATGGCTATGCGGTCCGTGCCGCCGATCTTCCGGGCGAGCTGGAGATCGTCGGCGAGGTGCGGGCCGGGGAGCGCTTCGGCGGCGAAGTGGGACCGGGACAGGCGGTCGAGATCATGACCGGGGCGCCGGTGCCGGCGGGCGCGGATGCGGTTGTCATGGTCGAGCACACGCATCGCGTGAACGGCCGGGTCAGCATCGGACGCGCTGCCGAGCCGCGCCAGAATATCAATCCGAAAGGGTGCGAAGCCGCGGCCAACGATATCGTGCTCCACGCAGGCAAGCGTCTCGATTACACCGATGTGGCCATGCTGGCTACCTTCGGCCACGAGCGCATCGGCGTATACCAGAAGCCGCGCGTGGCCCTGATCGCTACCGGCGACGAAATCGTGGAAGTCAACGAAACGCCCGCGGAATTTCAGATTCGCAATTCCAACATCTATTCGCTGGCGGCGCAGGTGGATCGGGCGGGCGGGGTGCCCCTTATGCTGGCTGTGGCACGCGATAACCCGCAGCACACCCGGGAAGTCGTTCTGGAAGGCCTCCAAGCCGACCTGCTGCTGCTTTCGGGCGGCGTTTCGGCCGGCAAGTACGACATCGTCGAGCAGGTGCTGGCCGAACTCGGCGCGGAGTTTTATTTCGACCGGGTGCTCATCCAGCCGGGGCAGCCGCTGGTCTTCGGCCGGGCGCGCGAGAAATTTTTCTTCGGCCTGCCGGGCAATCCCGCTTCCACCATGGTGACGTTCGAAATCTTTGCGCGCGCGGCGGTGGAGTTGCTGGGTGGGCAAGCGGAAACCTCGCTGCGAATGCCCTTTGCACGGCTCACCGCGGACTTTCGCCACAAGACCGGCCTCACGCGCTTTCTGCCTGCCCAATGGAGCGCCGATGGCACCGACGTAACGCCGATGCCCTGGCACGGATCGGGCGATGTCCCCGCACTAACGCGCGCCAACGCCTACCTGGTAGCGGATGCGGACTGCGGCGAATATCTCCAGGGCGAGTTCATCCGCGTGCTGCTCAAATGAAGAACAAACTCTCGCACTACGATCGGGCGGGAAGTCCACGCATGGTCGATGTCAGTCGAAAGACGGACACACGACGAACGGCGCGCGCGCATGCCTTCGTGCAAATTGCTCCCGCGGTGTTGGAAAAGCTGGCGCAAAATCCCAAGGGCAACCCGCTGGAGATCGCGCGCATCGCCGGGATTGCGGCGGCCAAGCGCACGTCGGAACTGATTCCGCTATGCCATCCGCTGATGCTTTCGCACGCGGATGTGGACGTGACCGTGGAAAAAAAAGGCGTGCGGATCATTTCCAGCGCAACCGCCACGGGGGCAACCGGCGTCGAAATGGAAGCGCTCACCGCGGCATCGGTAGCGGCGCTGACGGTTTACGACATGATCAAGGCGCTCGACAAAGCCATCGAAATCCAGGATCTGTATCTGCTGGAGAAAACCGGCGGGAAGAGCGGTGATTTCCGCCGCAAAGGCTCATCATGATCCACGCGGCGGTCTTGACCATCAGCGATTCCGCGAGCGGGGGCACGCGGGCCGATCGTTCGGGGCCCGCGGTGCGGGAACGGCTGGAACGGCTGGGCTGGAGCGTCACAGTTATGGAAGTGCTGCCCGATGAATCTGCCGAAATATCGGCACGGCTCGCCACATTGGCCGATGGCGGACAACTCGCCGCGATCTTTACCACCGGGGGCACCGGCGTCGCGCTGCGCGATGTCACGCCGGAAGCGACCCGGTCGGTGATCGATCGCGAGATCCCCGGGTTGCCCGAACTGATGCGTGCCAAGGGCCTCGAATCTACGCCTTTAGCCGTGCTTTCCCGGGCCGTGGCCGGCACGCGCGGGCGCGTGTTGATCGTAAATCTTCCGGGCTCGCCGAAAGGCGCGGTCGAATCCCTCGATGCTATCGTGGAGTTGGTGCCGCACGTGCTCGAATTGTTGCGCGGGCAAACCGAACACGCGGCCGCCCAGCAGGAGTGATGATGCGTACATTTTGGCTTTTACCCCTGATCGGCGTCGCCCTGATGGCTCAGAGCAATCCGGAGGTGCCGCCTCCCTTCCGCGTCACGACCGAGCGCGTGGTCGCGCCGGTGACCGTGTTCGATCGCAACGGCTCTACGGTGAACGGCATCGATCCGACGCAGTTTCATCTCTTCGACAACAACAAGGAACAGAACATCGAGGTGGATATCACCTACCAGCCGATTTCGCTGGTGATTTGCATCCAGGCGAACTCCCACGTGGAGGGTGTCCTGCCGCAGGTCCGGCGGATCGGGAATCTGGTGGCGCCGTTGATGATCGGCGACCAGGGCCAGGCGGCGGTGATCGCCTATGACGGCCGCATCCGCACGTTGCAGCAGTTCACGTCCAATCCGGACTTGATTACGCAAGCCGTCAAGAGCATTCAACCGGGCAGCGACTCCAATCGTATGGTCGACGCCGTAATCGAAGGCGCCCGAATGCTCGATAAGCAACCCGTCAATCGCCGTCGCATCCTGTTGGTGGTCGGCGAGACCCGCGATTTGGGGAGCGAGGGCCGCGCGCGCGAAGCCTTGATCGATGTGCAGTTGACCAATACCGTGGTTTACGCCGTGGATATGTCACGTTTCCTCACGACGCTCTCGGCGCCGCCGATCCAACCGCGTCCCGATACCCAGCTACCGACGGCGTACCCGCTGCCGGCCAACACTCCCGCAACGCCCACCAGCGTGCAGCAGACCTTCGGCACGAACGGAGCGAGCGCGCAGTTCATTCCGCTGATGGTGGAATTGCTGAAGGACGTAAAGGCCATTTTCAAGGACAACCCCATCGAGCTATTTACGAAGGGATCGGGCGGCAGCGAATTCTCGTTCTACCGGCAGCGTGGCCTGGAAGAGGCCATCTCGAAGATCGGCGAAGAGCTGCATAGCCAGTACCTGATCAGCTACAGCCCCAACAACAAGCTGGAAGGCGGGTTCCATCAGATCCTGGTGGAGGTCGAGGGGCACCCCGAGATTAAGAGGATTCAGACTCGGCCGGGATATTGGCTGGCGGCTTCGAATCAATAACCGGAACCTCCGCTCCCTGGCGCCGGCGCATCGGCGAGCGCATCTTCGGGTAGAGTAGATGAAGGAAAACGCCATGAGGCTCGCCACGATTCTGCTGCTTTCGACCTTGGGATTCGCCCAGACCAAGACTGCTTTCGACAAAGCCGTGCTCGAAAAATACTTGCGCCGTGTCGAAGTGTTTCCCGTGCCGGTGGAGATGAAGATCGACGACCCCAAGCCGTCCAAGTACCTGCCGGGATTTTCGGAAGTGGCCGTGCACATCTCTCATGGCGAAGAGAGCAAGGACGAACTGTATTACATCTCGAAGGATGGGCAGACCATCATCCAGGGCGACCCCTCGACCGTCACCGTCTTCAACATCAACAAGAGCCCGTTTCAGCCGTTCCTCGATCTGCTGCACACCGACAACCAGCCGAGCTTCGGGCCGGCCAATGCGCCGGTGACGATCGTCGAATTCGGCGATCTCGAATGCCCTTCCTGCAAAGCCGAAGCGCCGATTCTACGCGAGATCATCCCCATGACGTACGGGGACAAAGTGCGCGTGGTGTTCAAGGATTATCCGCTGGAACTGATCCATCCGTGGGCGCGCGCCGCGGCCGATGCCGGGCGGTGTGTGTTTCATCAGAAGGCCGATGCGTTTTGGAAGTTTTACGACTGGATGTACCAGATGCAGGAAGGCATCACCCCGGAAATCCTGAATGCCCAGGTGCTCGACTGGGCCGGAAAGAACGGCCTCGATGTCGAGAAGCTACGCGCCTGCATGGCCACCAAGCAGTACGACGGAGAAGTAGCCGCGAACATCGCGGAGGGCAAGGCGCTGGGAGTGCGGGGAACGCCGAGCCTGTTCGTGAACGGCCACAAGATCGGCGGCGTGGAGTGGCCGGTGATGGAGGGGCTGATCAAGACGGAGTTGGACGCGGCAACGAAGCCTTGAAAACCTTCCGGGCTCAGCATTTCTGGCCTGCCGCGGGGCTTCTGCCCGGCGCCGTTGTAGCGGACTCGCGCCGCCCGGAAGGGCGGCGGCAGGGCCGAAGCCCCGACCCCACGTCCTAATCGTTGCCCGAAATCCGCACCAGGTTCTCGCCCTGCGCGGCGTTGACCACCGCTTCCGCTTCTTCCGCCGTGAAGCTCTCTACCTTCGACGAGATGTTCATCGAGCAGAACTTCGGGCCACACATGGAGCAGAACGCGGCGTCTTTGAAGCCTTCCTCGGGAAGGGTTTCGTCGTGGTAGGCCTGCGCGGTTTCGGGGTCGAGCGCGAGGGCGAATTGCTGCTTCCAGTCGAAGCGATAGCGGGCGCGAGAGAGTTCGTCGTCGCGGTCGCGTGCGCCGGGACGGTGGCGCGCAATGTCGGCGGCGTGCGCGGCGATCTTATACGCGATGATGCCTTGCTTCACGTCCTCGCGGTTGGGCAAGCCCAGATGCTCCTTAGGCGTGACGTAGCATAGCATCGACGCACCGTACCAGCCGATCATGGCGGCGCCAATCGCCGAAGTGATGTGATCGTAGCCCGGCGCGATGTCGGTAACGAGAGGACCGAGGGTATAGAACGGCGCCTCGTCACAGATCTCGTTTTCCTTCTGCACCTGCATTTCGATCTGGTCCATGGGAATATGGCCGGGACCCTCGATCATCACCTGGACATCATATTCCCAGGCCTTGCGCGTCAGCTCGCCCAGAGTTTTAAGCTCGGCGAATTGCGCCTCGTCGCTGGCATCGGCCACGCTGCCGGGGCGTAAGCCATCCCCCAGCGAGAAGCTGACATCGTGTTTCTGGAAGATCTTGCAAATCTCCTCGAAGCACTCGTACAGCATGTTCTGCTTGTGGTTCTTCACCATCCACTCGGCCAGGATCGACCCGCCGCGGCTCACGATGCCGGTGACACGCCTGGTGGTGAGCGGAATGTACTGAACCAGAACGCCCGCGTGAATCGTCATGTAATCCACGCCTTGCTCGGCTTGCTCTGCGATCACTTCGAGCATCACGTTCTTGTTCAGATCTTCCACGCGGCGCACGCGCGACAGAGCTTCGTAAATCGGCACCGTGCCGATGGGCACGGGAGAGTGCGCGATGATGGCCTTGCGGATAGCGGGGATGTCGCCGCCGGTGGAAAGGTCCATCACGGTGTCGGCGCCGTACTTCACCGAATAGCGCAGCTTTTCCAGTTCCTCGTCGATGTTGGAGCTGACCGCCGAATTCCCGATGTTGGCGTTGATCTTGCATTTCGACGCAACGCCGATGGCCATCGGCTCCAGATTCTCGTGGTTGAGATTCGCCGGGATGATGAGCCGCCCGCGGGCTACTTCGGAGCGGACCAGTTCAGGAGCAAGTCGCTCCCGCCGCGCCACATAATGCATCTCTTCGGTGATGACGCCCTGGCGGGCATAGTGCATCTGCGTGCGGATCGTGTCGTGCTGACGTTTGGCAACCCACTCTGTGCGCATGTTGGCTCCTTCGGAGGTCACGAACGCTCCCTCTCGTTGCGGCGCGGCTAAGGACGGGCCGGAACCAGTCCGGCCCATCGGCCTACTTTTTCTTTTTAGGCTTTTTGACTTCCTTCTTGGGGCTACGGTCCTTGGCCACGGAAAATCCTCCCTTACGTTGAAATTATACTCGCTGCGACGCCGCGTGACTCTTCAAATCGTAACGGCGGCCACGCCATTCGATGGTACACCCGAATCCCGAGGAAACGAGCGCGATCAACCAGATCCAGGTGGCCAGAGGCACCAGCGCCCAATGTGTCCAACCGAAGCGTCGAAACCAGGCGCCCGATTCGGGCAGGGCAGCCGCAGCCAGGCGGCAGCGAAGCGCTCCTTTGAGCATTCCGGGAATCAGTTGGGCAGCCAATGTCCACCAGCCCAGCCGATGGCCGAACCAGATGGCCATCACCGACGCCGCCATCGCGGCGCAGTAAAGCACATGCGCCGCCAGACCCAGCCGCCATTGCCGGGGATCGTACGCGCGCGTGATCATCAATTGGCGGCGCATCCAAGCAAAAAGGGCCGGCGCCGAGGTGCGATCGCGGCTCGGCACGAGGGCGCCAGGAGCGTAGGCGATCGTCAGTCCCGCGGTGTGGATGGCGGCGCTGAGAGCGTAGTCGTCGCTCACCGTTCCTTTCCAGTTGCGAAGTACTGCCGTCTCGAAGAAAGTCTCGCGGCGGATGGCCATGGCGCCACCCCAGGCGAAGCGGTTGTCGCCCGGCCCCAGCAGCCCGGCGGTCACAGCGTCCCACACGCTGCGCAGCAGCGTCCAGAGGTTCACACGGTCCGGCGTGAACCAGCGGTAACCTGTCGACGCGCCCACTCCCTCTTCCGCGAGCGGGGCTACCAGGGCGCGCAGCCAGCCTTTGGCTACGCAGCCGTCGGAATCGGCGAAGGCGAAAACCTGGCTGCGGTGACGCGTGGCATGCACGGCGGTGGTCAGGTTTTGCACCTTCTCACTGGTGCGTGGATCGCGGCCATGAGCCAAAATGACGCGGGCTTGCGGCGGGAGCACGCCGGGCGGTACATCGCTGGCACTGTGGGCCACGATGAGGAGCTCGTAATCCGGGTAATCCAGCGCGGCCAGAGCCGCCAGGTTCTGCCGCAGGCCCTCATCCATCCCCTTCACCGGCACGATGACGCTGGCGGCAGGCAGATCGTTTGCGGTTTTGGACAGCCGCCGCCGCACATAGGCGGCGCGCCGGCGCTCGCCGCCGAGCGACAGGGCCGCCAAGGCGAGCGCGGGGCCGACGACCAACCAGAACCACAACACCAGAGGTAGGATATCAGGCGCTGCACAACCCCGACTGCCGAGCAGGCCCCGGCGACTACCATAGCTCTTTCTGGGTATACTCTAGTGGCCCCTTTGAGCGATGGAAATCGAGGCGGCGGCTGTCCGAGAATCGTTTCTTTACCATTTCGCGCTGGTCGAGCTCGGAATTCGATAGTGTATGCGTGTGACTTCAGGTTGTCCGTGGAGTTTCCTATGAAAACAAAGTACTTGAGTCTGGCAGGGTGGCGCGGGCTGAGTCTTTCCGCCGGCTTGTTGTTGGCTATCAGTTCCGCTGTGGCTGCCGATCCTTCGTCTGCAGCCGATGCCACGCCTGGATTCCAGCAGGACTTCCTGCAATCCGTTGGCAAAGGCCCCCATATTTTTCCGCGCATCTGGAGTCCGTATCAGCAACGCAGCTTGCCTCACCCGATTCTGGAAAACTCGCCGCGCCTGAAGTCCCTGATCCACGATGGAAAGTTGGAGCTATCTCTTTCCGACGCGCTGGCTTTGACGCTGGAAAACAACCTGGACATTGTGGTACAGCGCTACGTGATCCCGATCGCCCAAACGGACGTTCTGCGCAGCAAGTCCGGCCAGGCGGTGCGCGGATTTACAGGCGCTCTCTATCCGAGTGAACTGAACGCCGGAGCGATCGGCGCGGGCGTGACCAACTCCGGCGGCACGGGCGGTACCGGCAACGCCGGTGGTATCACCGGTGGTGGCGGCGCGGTGCTGGTCGGTCCGTCGGGCGCATTTGACCCCACGGCGTTTTTTACGTCTAGCTTTGATCACGTCACCAGCCCTCTTAATTCCGTGGTGGTTTCGGGTATCCCGAACACCACGAGCAGCGCCACGGCGATCTCGCTCGGTTACGCCCAGATGTTTCTCGACGGAACCAGTTACTCGGTTTCGATGAGCGCTCTGCGCCAGAACACCACGCAACAGAACATCCTGTACAATCCCGACGTCACCTCGCGTCTTTCGATCGGAGTCAATCAGCCGCTGCTGGCCGGTTTCGGAGCGCTGCCCAATCAGCGCTTCATGTACGTCGCCCGC
>Ga0335078_10003145_pt1 | contig 24654 bp, 12 predicted proteins | sample Lox_Sample_32_FD_206711 | JGI IMG/M metagenome (GOLD analysis project Ga0335078, IMG submission 206711) | Soil microbial communities from Loxahatchee National Wildlife Refuge, Florida, United States - Lox_Sample_3.2 | ecosystem: Environmental > Terrestrial > Soil > Wetlands | place: USA... | reverse complement strand
ATGGCGGTGGCGCCTCCCGCGATGGCCGCGTCGGCATCTTCCTGGCAGGTGATGCCGCAAATCTTGATCGTCATGGCGCCACCAGTGCGCGGATGGCGAACGCGGGATCGCCTGATTTCATCAGGTGCTCGCCCACCAGAAATGCCGTGAAGCCCGCCGCCTGCAGCCGCGCGATATCGTGCGCGTCATGAATGCCGCTTTCGCTGATTCGTATCACGTCATCGGGGATATGTTCCGCGAGCCGCAGCGATGTTTCGAGCGTCACTTCGAACGTCGCCAGATCGCGGTTGTTCACGCCGATGATCCCGCTGCCCGCCGCAATAGCCGTATCGAGCTCGCGCCGGTTGTGAACCTCCACCAGGGCAGCCATACGGTACGCCGCCGCCGCTTCCCGGAAATCGCGGATCTCGCGTTCCGTCAGGATAGCGGCGATCAACAGAACCGCGTCGGCCCCATGCGCGGCGGATTCGGCGACCTGGTCGGCGGCGATTGTAAAATCTTTGCGCAGCACCGGCAGGGATGTCGCGCCGCGCGCGGCTTCCAGGTCGGCCAGGCTGCCGCGGAAGAAGGATTCGTCGGTGAGCACCGAGATGGCTGCCGCGCCGCCGCGCTGGTAATCGCGAGCGATGCGCAGGGGGTCGAAATCCGCCGAGAGAACGCCCTTGCTCGGCGAGGCCTGCTTCACTTCCGCGATCACCGCCGGGGTCCGCGCGCGCAAGGCCGCCGCGAAATCGCGCCTGCCGGCGACAGCCGCCCGGGCGCGGGTTTCCCATTCCGCCCGCGGCAGCACGCGGTGGAGCTCTTCGCGCTTCCTGGCGACAATTCGAGCCAACACGTCTGGAATGGCCTGTAGCAAGGGTGTTTCTCTATCGTAGCAGAGAGGTTTCACCCAATCCGGCTCACAAGTACAGCGAGATTCCGAACAATGGCTCCAGGAGTGCCCGCAACCATGATTACGCACCGCACGTATGCGGAATTTAAGCGGTGATAAAGGGAGCCGGAGGAACTCTTGCGATTTCTGTTTTGTTGTACCCTTTTCTGGACAGTCCCATCCGCCGTAGCCTGTCAGAGCGATTCTGCCGCATCCGCGGCCGCACTCTCGCCCGAAGATCAGTCGGCGCCACCCGCACAGAACAGTTCCGACCGGGCCGCGCCAAAACCAGCCAACTCAAACGAGCAGCAGCAGCCCAAAAGGATCCTCGGAATGATGCCGAACTATCGCGCCGTCAGCGCCGGATCCATACCTCCTCCGCCGACGCCGAAAGAGGCCTTCAAAATCGCGACACAGAACAGCTTCGACTATTCGGCTTTCATCTTCGTCGGCGTCACTTCTTTTCTGGCGGAAGCGACGGCGGCGCACCCGCAGCTCGGCCACAGCTTCGAAGGCTACGGACAGTATTACTGGCGGGGTTTTCTGGATAAGACGGACGGCAACTACCTGGTGATTTTCGCGCTGCCGACCATCTTCCACGAAGATGAACGCTATTACGCCAAGGGTGAGGGCGGGGTGTGGAAGCGAGGCATTTATGCCGCTTCGCGCGTGCTTATAACGCCGAATTACCATGGACATGCCACGGTCAACCTGGCCGAGCTACTGGGACGCGGCATGGCGCAGGGAATCTCGGCGTCTTATTATCCGAGCCAAGACCGCACGGGCGGGGAACTGGCCCAGAAATTCGCCTTCGCCATTGGACGCGATGCCCTGACGAACGTGGTGCGCGAGTTCTGGCCCGATATCTCGAGGCGAGTGCTGCATCGGCACGCGCATCCGTAGCGGCGCCGGCGGCTACTGTTTTTTCGTCTGGCTGAGCTTCCGGTAGTATTCCGCGACGGCGTTCAGGTAGCCTTCCGGAATCGGCTGATTTCCCGGGCTGCGGACTGTTCCGCCGCCGCCCACATCATCGATCTTCCGCCGCAGCTCCAGCTCCACCTGTTCCACGTTGGCCAGAGCCGCCTGAATGCGCTGCGCCAGGAGCGGATCGTTGCCGAGGAACTGGACCTGATTCGGATCGAACTGGCGCAGGTCGTGAATCACGTTCTGGATGTCGTGCTGCGTGGTCTGATCGTCCTTGAACTCGGTTTGCAGACGGTTCAGATTTTGCAGCGTGTCGCGATAGAACTGCCCGTAATCCTGCCCGTTCCAATACGGACCTGCCCAGCTTCCGCCCCAGGCACCACCGTGATCCCATGCGCCGCCATTCGGTCCCCAGGTGCTGCCATTGGTGGGACCGCCCGAGCGTCCGCCATTCGGTTGGCCGCCGGCTTGTTGCCCACCGGACTGTTGCCCACCCGCTTGTTGGCCGCCGGATTGTTGCCCGCCGGATTGCTGCCCGCCCTGTTGTCCGGCCTGCTGCTGACCATTTTGTCCCTGCTGCCCATTGCGACCCTGCTGCTGGCCGTTCATCCCCTGCCGGGCCGCTTCGAGCATCTGGCGCATCTGCTGCAACTGCTCGACGGTCGCCTGAATGGCTTGCTGATCCTGCGGTTTCTGGCCTGTTCCGAACGCCTGCTGTACCTTCTTCAGGTCGTCGCGGAGCTGGTTTAATCCGGCGGTGATCTGCGATTCCGACATCAGGCCATACTCGCCGATGCCCTGTTTGATCCACTGCGAATTGCGCTGCATGTCGCGGATCAGTTCCTGCTGCTGCATGTTGCCCAGCGCCTCGCGCATGCGCGCGGAGGCCTGCTGCTGGCTGGATTGCAGATCGCGCGCGGCGTTCTGCATATCCTGCTCCAGCTTCTTCAGCTGGTTGACCTCCTTATCCCTGGAGTCAGCGAGCTGTAGCTGCTGTTGACGCGAGGGATTCTGGTCGTTGCCGAAGGCGCGCCGCATCTGGCCTTCGAGCTCCTGCTGCTGGCGCGCCAGATCGTCCGCTTGCCGCGTGATGTCGTCCACCTGGTTGGCGGATTGCTGATTCTTCATGCCGGCAAAGAGCTGTTCGGCATCCTTCAGACCTTGCGCCGCCCGCTGTTGCGCGGCTTGCGCCTGCTGCGAACCCGATTGCATCTGCGAGTTGGCATTGCGCATGTCCTCGAGCGACCGCTGCAACTGGTCGATGGCGCGCTGCAAGGTTGCCGAATCGGCATTTTGCAGGCGCGGATTCTGCGGCATCTGCTGCTGGCCGTTCTGGCCCTGCGCCATCTGCGAAAGCCGTTCCATATCGGACTGCTGGCCCGCGCGGCCGCCCTGCTGCATCTGGCCGGCCTGCCCGCCCTGCATCTGTCCGCCCTGCTGGCCGCCTTGCTGATTTCCCGCCTGGCCCTGCTGCCCCTGTTGTCCGGACTGGCCCTGGCGTCCCTGCTGCCCCTGCTGGCCCAGCTGCTCCTGGCCCCTTTGCTGCAACTGCTCCATCTGCTGGCGGAGCTGTTCGGCTTCGCGGCGCAACTGTTCCTGCTGCCAGCGCTGCTGCGAAAGCTGCTGCGGATCGCGCTTCTGCTGCTCGGCGAGTTCCTGCTGCCGCCGCGCCAGTTCCTGCAGCTTTTGCATGGCCTCGTCGATCTGCCGCTGGCGCTGGTCGGCCGACTGGTTCTGCCGGGTGCCTTCGTACTGGTTCTTTTCGGTATCCAGTTCGAGATCGAAGAGTCCTTCCAGGTCGCGGGTGGCGCCGTTCTGCCCGCCACCGCCGCCGCCTCCGCCGCCCTGCCGCCCGAAGGCCACCTGGATGTCGCGGAAAGTCGCTTCAGCGCGCAGGAGTGCCTGCAGCGCCCGCTGTTCCGGAGCCAGCGCCTCCTGCCACTTCGCGCCTTTGAGTTTCCCGGCGGCCGGCTCCATCTCCGAAGCCGCCTTTTCCATGTCATCGACGAAGCTCTTGAAAGAATCGCCCGCGTCCTCCAACTGGCGCGCTTTCATGCGCTCCGCCAGCGACTTCGCCTGGTCCCTCAGCTTGGATTGCACCTGCGACAGGAAGGCCGCGTTTTCGGCATCGCTGCCCTTGGCGCCCTGACCCTTGGCCTGGTTCCAGGTAGCCGTGATGATCTCCTTTTGCCGGCGGGAGATTTCGTCCTGCTGATTGCCCTGGTCGCCGCCCGCGTCCCCGCCGCCCGCCTCCTGCGATTGGGTATAGTTGCGCTCGAAAGGCTGGGCTTCGATGAAGAACATGTCGGTGGAGGTGGATTGCCGGGCGTCCCTGGCGACCGCGTACAAGCTGACAATGTCACCCGGAACCGTCTTGAAATCCTCAAGCGCGATCACGGTGTTGCCGGTGGAAGTTTTACCGTCCTCGGAGTGCATCATGGGGATGCTCTTCTCCGGTCCGCCGTTGACCGAGTAGCGCAACTCCACGCCGCGCAGCCCGAAATCGTCCTTGGCTTCGACGTTGACCGTGACCTCCTCGATGGGAGACGCGCGGAAATCGTGGCCCGGCCGGGTGATCTTCACCTCCGGCGGACGATCCTTCATGGCCTCGATGAAGTAATCCTCGCCCAGCCGCACATCCTCGCCGTTTTCAATGGCGGCCACGTGGTACATACCGTCTTTTTCGATCGGCACATCGGCGATCAGCATGCCGCCCGCGCCGGCGCGCAGATTGATCTTCGAGCCGTCATCCAGCATCAGCACGCCGTTATTGAGCGGCCGGTCGGTTTCGACCGCGACCTCTCCGATGGTTCCCTGCACGGCGCGCAAGTCGCCGCCGGGATCTTCGACTACGTCCTTGATTCCCAGCCACTTGGGATAGTGATACGTCACCCGGACCCTTTTCACCGCCGGGAGGTCGATGACATTCAGCTTGTAAGAAGAAGATCGAATTCCGCCGGCTTCGATGTAGTAGTCGAGACTTTCGGGAACGCCCGCGATCAGGAACTGGTAGGACGAAGTGCCGTCGCCGGGACGCATTTCGGCCTGTTCCCACTGCGACGCGCTGGCGTAGCGCGCGAAAAACAGCACACGCGGCGCGGAAAACCCTACCAATTGCGCGCTGATCACCTGGTCGGCGCGCTTGCGAATGGTGCGGTTGCCCGGATCCACCTTGATGGCGTAGAAGGGCGTCGCACCGGTCTTGGACGTGCCGGCCCACAGCAGCGATGTTCCGTAGCCCAGGAATCCCCCCGAATTGCCAAGCCAGATCAATGCCAGCACCAACGCCAGGGCCGCGGAGAGAAAGCTGAGAATCCACGAGGACCTGGCTACCGAGGCCGGACGCGCCTGCTGGGCCAGGGTTAGCGTGTCATCGGCCAGCAGCGGCAGGAAGGGATCGCGGGGGTTGGCTTCCATCTTCTCGGTGAAGGTGAGCAGCCGCTCTTCGAATTGCGGGTACCGGCGTTCGGCTTTGCGCGCGGCATGACGGCGGTTGAGGCGGACTACCGGAACGATCAGGGCCGCGGCGATGGCCAGAGCGAGCCCCAGGAACAGGAACAGCCGCGCCCCCAGCACACTCCGCTCGGAAAAGGCGAACCGGTTGGCCGCGACTACTGCAACCAGGGTCAGCACCAGCGCCGCCAGGGCCGTCAGGGCCGCGCCGCGTGTCAGGGCCAGAAGTCGAAGACGCTTTTCAACCGCGCCTAGATACTCGGACAACCGATCCAGGGATTTCATGCCGCCTCTTTGTCAACCGAAAGATGTCGATTACCCAGCAAGCTCTCCGCCAATGCCAACAACAGGACCGCAATCATCACATACCACCACAACGAAAGGGGTTTTTGCGTCTCGGCCGACCCCCCTCCGCCATCTGATGTCCCGCTGGCTGTATTCTGCCATAGTTGGAGACTGTCCGGTGTCGCGGGCGTCAGATCCGATTCCCTCCGGTCGGAATTCACCGCCACCAGCTCGTTGCGCCCGTTGGGACGGCGAATATCGTAGAAGCCGGCCATGGTGAACTGTACGTTTTGGGCCTTTGTGGCTTCTTCTAGCGAAAGCACCCGCTCGCCCTTCGGATCCATCACGTCCACCGCCGCACCTTTTTCCTTGGAGTCGCGCAACTCCGAAAAGGAACCGACCTGCACGCTGGGCGGGCCTTGATCCAGCCGCCCCAGGTAGCGCGCCGTCTGCTCCACGAACGGTACGAAGGACGCATGAAGAGGGAAATCGTTATCGATGTTGTCGAACGTGGAGGAAAATACCAGGACGTGCCCGTCGCCAAGCTGCACATCCAGCAGCAGAGGCATCTGGTCGCCGAGCCGTCCGACCACGCGCGCCTGCAGCGGCTGCACGCGGATCGCCCGGTAAAATTTAACATCTTCCCAATGGTTATCCTTCTGTATGGACGGATACGAGGGGTCAAGCGAGGTCGCGCTCTGGAACCGTTCGCCTTCGCCTCCGGTATAGGAGGCTCCGGCAATGGGCAAATCGGCTACCGGAACCCGCGCACGGCCGGAGGCGGCATGTCCCAGCGTGATGAGAACATTCCCGCCCCCGCGAACGTACTCCTTCAACGCGTTCTCAAATGAGGCGGGCAGCGCGCCAATGTCCGACAAAACCACGAATGAATACCTGGAGGGCGAGACATTCGCCAATTGGTCGGCGGTTGCCGGCTCCAGCGCGAATGCCGATTGTCCGGACGCCTCCAGCGCGGCTTTGAAATAGAGCAGGGAGGCGTTCGTCCCCGGTTCCTGTACGAATAAGGCAGGCCGGGGATCGGAGCGCTCCACCGAGAAGTAAAAGACGTCGTCGGCGGGAAGCGCGTCGCCGCCATCGATGCGGACTTCGCCCTGGTTGCGCCCGTAGGGCACGTCCATGGAGAAAAACTCGACCGAAGCGCGGCCGTTTGCCGACACTTCCGCACTCTTCGATTCCACTTCGCGCCCGTTGAGCTCGAGCGTCACTTTTTTCGTGGACTTGGGGCTGTTGTACCCGGCGATGGTGGCCAGGACACGCTGCTTTTTGGCGTCGTATACACGCCGCGGCGCCACCACGTTTTCGACCGTGAAATTTGCCGGCGCGCTCTTCACGAGCGGGTGGGTTGCCAGCTTGACATCGGCGTTGAGCCGCAAATCGTTGAAGTTGGCCGGCATGCCGCTGGCCTGCATATCGGAATAGATATGCGCGGTGAGCGGAAGGTGGAGGGAATTGGCGATGGATCGTAGTGACCGCGAGAGCTCGGCGAAGGAAGTCCGCGTGTCCGACGCTTCGATCGAATCGACGGCGGCGTTGAGGGACGAATGGTCATCGGTTACTTCGCTCATCGCCTGCACCCGCGCGCCAAAAGCCAACACCTGCCCCCGCTGTCCAGGGACCAGGCCGCTGATTACCGATTTGGCCATCTGTTTGGCTTGCGCCAGGTAGTCGGAAGCGCGCATGCTCAACGAATTGTCGATGGCCACCACGGTGACCACGCCCGAGCGCTGCATGGGCAGCAGTTGCTGCTGCATGTAGGGGTGCGCAAAGGCAAGCACCAGCAGAAGGATCAGGGCGGTCCGCAGCGCGAAAAGCACCAGGTAGCGGAGCTTGCGATGTTTGATCGAGCTCTGCGTACGCTTCTCGAAGAACTTCAGCGACGCAAACGGCAGGGGCGTGGTCTTGTGCTTGCGCAGGAGGTGCAGCCAGATCGGCAGCCCCACGGCGACTGCACCGGCCAAGAACCAAGGTGTCAGAAACCCCATCTAATAAGTCTCCTGGCTTTGGTGGGGCAGGTTTGTAACCTGCCCCACATCACAGAATTCCTTTTCTTACGCTCAAATACTCGCGCAGCCCCTCATCCAGCGGCCGGGCCGTATCCATCAGGAAGTAGTCCAGTCCCGCGCCACGCGCCTTGCTCGACAATGCCTCGATGTGCGCGTTGATCTTCACCCGGTATTCGTTCTTGGCGTATTCCGGCGATACCTCCAGCGACTGCGCCGGCTCTTCCAGGTCCACCAGCAGCACCGGCTCGCGAAATTTCGGATGGATCTCCTGCGGGTCCAGAATGTGGAACAGGATGACTTCGTTGCCCTTGTACCGCAGCGGCTCGATGGTTCTCACCACCACGTCCGGATCCTCGTAGAAATCCGAAATCACCACCGCGATCCCGCGGCGATGGAGAAAATTCTGAAAGTGAATGAACGGTTTGGCGATGTCGGTTTTGGTGCCGACCTTGGCCTCTTCGATGGCGTGCAGCAGCCGGAAAAGCTGGCCCTGGCGCGTGGAGGGCGCCACGTAGTTCACCACGTCCTCATCGAACACGATCAGGCCCGCCGCGTCGCGCTGCTGGCTGCCCATATACACCAGCGACGCCGCCACAAAGCGCGCGTAGTCCATTTTGTGAACTTCATGCGACCCGTAGGACATGGAGGCCGAGGTATCGAGCATCACCAGAAGCTGCGAATTGGTCTCCCCGCGGTACCGCTTCAGGTAGCAGCGATCCGTCCGCGCGAAGACGTTCCAATCGACGTGGCGCAGGTCGTCGCCTTCGGAGTACGCGCGGTATTCGGCGAACTCCTGGGAGAATCCGAAGTACGGCGAACGATGCAGCCCGGCCACAAAACCATCCACCACCGTCTTGGCGACGAGGTCCAGACCCGAGATGGACGCCAGCGTGGCTGGGTCGAGAAATCGCTGCAGCATTGATATTCCCTAATCGCGCGGCGCCGGTTTCCACTCCAGGACGCGCTTGAGGATATCGTCCTGCTTCAGACGGTCCGATTCGGCGTGGAAATTCAGCAGCACGCGATGGCGCAGCACCGGAATGTAGAGGGCGCGAATGTCCTCGTAGTTGACCGCATACCGGCCCTTCATCAAGGCGCGGGCCTTGGCGGAGAGCACCAGGAACTGCGCGGCGCGGACGCTGGCGCCGTAATTGACGTACTTCTTGACGAAATCGGGCGAATTCGGCTCGACATTGCGCGAGGCGCGCACCATCTCCACGGCATACCGGGCGACGCTCTCGCCGATGGGCACCATACGCACCAACTGCTGGAAATCCAGGATCTCATCGGCGTTGGTGACGGAATCGGCCGTTGGGATAGTCGTCACCGTTGTCAGATCGACCACTTTCAATTCTTCGTCGGCGGTGAGGTAGTCGAGCACGGTATTGAACAGGAACCGGTCGAGCTGGGCTTCCGGCAGCGGATAGGTGCCTTCCAGTTCGATGGGGTTCTGCGTGGCCAGCACGAAGAACGGGGCCGGCAGCGTGTAGTTGTGTCCGCGCACCGTGCAGGCCCGCTCCTGCATGGCTTCGAGCAGCGCGCTCTGGGTTTTGGGAGGGGTGCGGTTGATTTCGTCGGCCAGCAGGATGTTCCCGAAGATCGGCCCGGGCACGAAGGTCCATGTGCGATGGCCGGTGGCCTGGTCCTCTTCGATGATGTCGGTGCCGGTGATATCGCTCGGCATCAGGTCGGGCGTGAACTGAATGCGGCGGAAGACCAGCCCCAGGGTTTGCGCCAGGGTGCGGACCAGCAGGGTTTTGGCGGTTCCGGGGAGACCGGTGATCAGACAATGGCCGCCGACAAACAGCGAGATCATTACCTGTTCCAGCACCTCCTCCTGGCCGACGATGACGCGGCGCACCTGCGTCACGATTTCGGAATGCACTCGGCGAAAGCGCTCGACGCGCGATTTCAATACTTCCGGCTCCAACTGCGGCATGGATGTGGACATGTGTGGTTTGGTTTCCTAATCGTTTGGCTTCTTGACGGGCGGCGTTCCCTCGCCGCTCAGTTCCAGCAATAGTTTCTGCGCCGGTTTGAATCCTTGCGCGATCTCGAGCGCGGCCAGCACTTCGTCCTTGGCCTGCTCGGGCTGGTGGTCGGCATTCCAGGCCCGCGCCAGGTCATAGTGCGCCTGCGCCGGATCGATGGGGTTGCGCGCCAGAACCGCCTGGAATTCGCGGATGGCGCCCGGGGCGTTGCCCAGGTCGAGCCAGAGATCGCCCAGCCGCTGATGCTGTTCCGGGATCATCGGATAGATGTAATTCAGGCGTTCCAGCACATCGGCCGCTTCTTTCTTCCGGCCGTCGTCGGCGAGCGTTTTCGAGAACAGCATGATCTGCTGCGGATTTCGTCCGCCCTCCCGAACATAGCGCCACCATTGATCGATCGCCGAGTTCTTGTCGCCGGCCGCCATATAGACCGCGGCCAGCTGCTCGTAAACGCTGCCCTCTTCGACGTATTCCGCATACCAGCCCTCGATGGACCTGCCGAGCTTCACCGCGGCGTCGATATCGGTCTTGTCCTTGTTCTGGACGGCCTTCCCGGTCAACGTCGCCAGCTCCCGTACGGATTTCTTCCATTCGTCGAAGTGGTCTACCGTGATCTTCGTCGAGCCCTCCAGGTCGGCCAGGAATTCCTTATCGAACTCGGCGGGGTCGATTTTCAGCTCCTTCTGGATCACGGCCGGGGTATCGGCGTCCTTGGCGTAATCGTGCAACATCGCCAGGATCGTGTCCCAGCCCCACTTTTTGGTGATGAAATCGCAGATTCGTCCCGCCTGGAAATAGCTGATGACGATCTGTTCCGGCCGGTTGGGATGGATGAATCCGCGGTCCAGTCCGGCCACCGGCAGAAGCTGATGATCCTTGATCGCCATGATTTCGTCGGGACCGAGGCGGTCGCCCCACTCGGGATTGACGGCGGTTTCCTCGTGCACCGCGATTCCTTCGGTGAACCAGCGCGGGACGTGCGAATCCGTCATCGTCAGAGTAAAGACGTGGCTCATTTCGTGCCACAGCGTCGAAGCCCAATGAAAATGGCCCGGCGGCCGGCCGGACGGGCTGTCCATGGCGATGGTATATCCGAAGGTCACTCCCAGCGCGCCGAATCCCGGCATTCCGAGGGTGCGAACCGCGAAATCTTCATGATCGGTGTAGGCCTCCACCTGCACCGGGTGCGTCAGCTTCATCTTGTACTTCTTCTCGTACGCCGTCAGGATGCGGTCCATCTCCGACTGGAAATAGGGCCGCAGGAATTCTCCTTCTTTCTTCTCGAAGCGGAGGATGGTGCGGTCGGTGCGGAAGGTGACGAACTTCTTGTTGAAGCTGTCCAGCAGGCGCAGCGAATTGCGCGTCGCGGCGTCCTGAAAGTGGTTGTTGTAGCAGGTCTCGAGTTGCTGATAGGCCTCGTCGTTGCGGCCCAGCCGCATCAGGTTGATGCCTAATTGCGAACGCGCCGCAAGCAGCCCCGGATCCAGTTCCAGCGCTTTGCGGTAATACTTGATGGATTCCTCGTAGCGGCGGCTCAACATGAAGAAATGTCCGACCAGGGCGTACCCTTTCGCTGTTTTCGGGTCCCACTGTGTATCCGGCTTGTCGGCCAGCCAGTCGATGGACGCCAGCACGGCTTTCGCCTGCGACGAATTCGAGTCTATGGCGAGGGCCTTGTGGGCTTCCTCGATCGCCCGCGGATTGTCGTTGTCTTCGAGGGCCAGGCGCGCGATCAACTCCTGGGCTTCGACCAGCTTGGGATCGAGCTCGAGCGCTTTGCGCGCCAGCGGAGCGGCGTCGCCGAAATCTTCGGCCGCGATCAGCGCTTCGCCCAGCACGGCCGGCGCATTTTTCGGGTCGATCTCCAGCGCGTCCGAGAATTCCTTGGAAGCTTCCTCCGAGCGGCCGAAATCCAGCAGCATTCGCCCCCACTCGGCGCGGCAATTGGCGTCCCGGGGCCGCTGCCCTTCGCAGACCGCCTCGAACAGGTTGTACGCTTCGGGCAGATTCCCCTGATGCCAAAGCGCCTTCGCCTGCGGCAGGGTCTGCGCCGGAAGAAGAGACACAGACAAGAGAAAAAGAACGAGGAATTTGTGGGGCAGGCTGTCAGCCTGCGGCGGACTGGCAGCCCGCCCGGATGGCCCTGAGTGGGATTGAAAGCAATTCACTGGCCCGCCCGCGCAGAACTGACTGGTCAAACCTCCGTTACGCTCGGACTGCCGGGGCGAGCTACGCTCGCCTGGACCGAATGACATTCGGTCCGCAGGCTGCCAGCCCGCCCCACGTGCCATGGTCCACAAGCGCATTACTTGTCCAGGGCCTCCTGGACCTTCGACAATTCCAGCAGCAGGGCCGTCAGCCGTTTCTTATACTCGTCCGTCGGCAACGCCGCCTTCTCGAATTTCAGCTTGTCGATCTCCTGCTCCAACTGTTCTTTCCGCTCGAGCAAAGGACGCTTCACCGGATCGTTCGCCGCCGCGGCATTGGCCCCCAACCGCACCAGCGAAAATGCCGCCGCCAGCCGTCCTTCGCCATCCGGATTCGACGGGTTGGGCACATCGCCTTCACCCTTTCCGGTATCCTCCACCACGGCGTGCTCGGTAGCCAGGCGCTTCTGCGTGTCGAAGAAATCCTTGGTCTTGCGCTGCGCGTACAGGAATGCCTCCAGGGCCGAGACCGATTCGTTCTTATCCGCGTCGGCGGCCGGGTCGCGCATGGCTTCCGCCCAATAGCGGGCGAAAATGGTGGCGTTCTTCTCGGTGCCGCTCTTGGTAGCCGTGATCACGATGCGTCCCGGTTTGCGCAGGAATGGAATCGACCCGCCGCTCGAGCTCGTCATATTGACCACGCACTGCCGCGTCGCCGGAATCTTGTCGAGCATGGCCGCCAGTTCCGCGCCGGTCACATCCGGACCCGGAATGTTGAACTTGTACTCGGTCCCATCGAACGTTCCATGACCGATCAGCATCAGCACCACGGCATCGCCGGGCTTGGCCTGGGCGGCCAGCTCGGCCATGCGGGTGCGGATTCTATCGCGCGTCGGAGCTTCCAGGGTGGTCACGTTGGAATCGCCGCCGGCCCGTTTCAGGCTGGTATCGATATCATCGGCCCACATTTTGAAGCGCTGCACGTAGTCCGGCTCGCCGCCCAATCCGGAGATGGTGACGTAATAAGTCGTGGCCGACGCGCTCGCCGCTGCCGTCAAAAGGCCTGCCGCAAACCAAACCAGAATCTTCATACCACGCCCCATTTCCGGCGCAACAGCCATTCGGCGGCGCGAATCGTCAGAACCAGCAGAAACAGCGCCGGCATGTCCCAAAGATCGCGAGTCTCGCGCGCCGTGATTCCCGCCTCCGAATAGGTAATGTCCTCGGCAAGTTTAGACGCCTGATCGGGCTTGTAGTACCGCCCGCCGGTTTGATCGGAAAGTTTCTCGAGCAGTTCCCGATTCTGCGACGTGTGGAAGCTCTCCGCGACGCCATCCTCGCGCCGGAACGTCAGCAGATCGTGGCCCAATTCTTCCTGGTCGCGGCCGGCTATGACGTCGGCGACGTAGGTGCCGCTCTTCTCCGCGTCATATTCGCCCTGGTAGATGCCCTCTTCCAGCGGCTTGGGCGTCAATTCCACGGTGGCAGTGGTGCCATCGGGATTGGTGAAGCGCGCCTGCACTCTGGCATTGGCCACGGGCTTATATTCCTTGTCCCGCACTTCCACGCGGATCGGCACGCGCGACGTATCGGAGAGCATCTGTTTCGGGGTAGTCGCGGAAACCTGTCCGGGAGTGTCCGTCACGAGATACCGAAATATCTGCTGCCAGAAAACGGGATGCGTCGGATCGTCGTGCATGGTCCACATTTTCCAGCGCCAGCTTCCGCCGGTGGCGAACAGCATGGTGCGCCCGCGGCCGTAGTTCTCGGTTACCAGCAGCGGATTCTTGCGCCTGCCCTTGGGCGCCGATTCCAGCAGCACCACGGCTCCGGGCTTGCGCTCGCCGACTTCCTGGTAATCGGCGGTCATCGGCATCTTGGCCCAATGCTCCCGATTACGCACCGGATCGTCATCCAGCCGGCAGATTACGCTGTCGGCGCCCTCGGGCGTCAGTTCGACGGGAGTGTAGTCGCGGTGAAAGGTTCCGGTGGCGGGCAGCAACTGCACCGGCATCAGATCCGCCAGCGGCGAATTCTGATACCCGCCATCGGAGAGCGATGCGCGGCCGCCGGAGAACAGCACACCGCCGCCCCGGCGGTCCACGAAATCGTGGATTAACTGTTGTTGCGTGGGCGTGAAATAACTGGCTTCCACGCTGCCGAAGATAATCGCCTGATAACGGAACAGGTCCTCGGGCTTGGACGGAAATCCGTCTTCCAATTCGTGCGCTTCCGGGGGATCGGGCGTGCCCTGGCGATACAGTTTGTTCTGCGTGGTGCGCAGCATCGTCACCAGCTCGATCTGCTTGTAGTCGTCGAGCGCCCGCCGGATGAATTTGAATTCCCAGCGCGGTTCGCCTTCCACGTACAGAATGCGAGGCACGCTTTTCTGCACGTCGACCAGGCGCGTGACCCTGTCGTTGGCGGTGTTCGGCTCGCCCGCCACCGGATCGACTCCGATCTCGAACGATTTCGGCCCGGCATCCCCGCAATTGAAGACCAGTGTCTCGGTTTGCAGATCGCCGTCGCCTTTCAGCGTGATTTCGCGCGACGCCAGAATTTTGGAGCCGTCCTTGACGCTCAGCCGTGTTTTGGCCCCGGAGACGCCGAAGTTCTGCAGGGTCACCACGGCGCTCAATTTCGATTGCGGCAGCGCCCGCGCCGGCACCACGACATCCTCGATTTCGACGTCGCGATCGGGATGCTCGCGGCCGAAGCCGATGGTATGCACCGGAATCCGCTGCCGGCGGATGGCGGCGATCGTGTCGAGGGAAATGCCGCCGGCGTTGTCGGCGCCGTCGCTCAGCACTACCACGGCCCCGAGGGGCAGCGAAGAGGATTCCGAAATCACCTGTTCGAGCGTATCTCCCAGGCGCGTCGCCGGCTGCGCCGCGGTCAGTTGAGTCTCGTTGGGAATGCGCTCGGCGTCCGAGCCGAACTTGTAGAGCCGGACCTGAAAGCGATTGCCGAGGGCTTTCAGAAGCCCATCGTCCAGCACCTTTTTCGCGGCGGCCTGGCGTGTGCCGGAGCTGTCGTCGATCGACATGCTGCGCGAATCGTCGACCAGCACCGCGACTACGTTTTGCTGCGGACGCAGCGTCGCCACGCTGAGAGCCGGATGCCAGAGCAGAAACAGAATGACGGCCACCATGAGCGATTCGAGAAGCCAGATGGCGATGGGACGCAGGCCGCTGAGCATCCCGTGATTGCGCCGCACATGCCAGAAAAGCAGCCCCGCCGCGGCCGCGATGGCCAGTCCGAGAGCCCAGATCGGCCAGGGTGTCAGCAGAACGAAATGACCCTTGTGGAAGAGGCTCAGCGGATATTTAAAGAGGAGTTCAAACATGCGGTCCACTTCAAGAAGACTGGCCGACAAAGCTCTAGACGCGCCTCAAGCTGTTTGGAGTTACAAACTTCCCTCAATTGGTGGGAACTTCCACACTGGGCGCAATTCTCCAAGCCCTCGTATTTGTGAAGGATACCATGGTGAGACCGGAGCCCATGATAGTGGAAAGAAGGCGAAGCGTCCGATGCCGCTCCCGGGAGCTGAGCCAGGGCCGGCCGGCTCCGCTCTACTCGCGCAGTCTGTCGCCAGTTGGATTCAGCCGCGTCCGCGGCCTCCGGGCGGCGCCGGCGGCAATTCCGCGGGGAGCTGGTCGTGGCATAACTCCAGGACTTGAATGGCGGTGAGCGAGGATTGTGCCGTAGTGTTGGTGGAAACGCCGGGCGCCTCGTCGATCGGATACAGTACGTCGGGCCCTTCTACGCGGCGTGTGGCATACGGACCACCCTGGGAGCCGCGGAAGCCGCCTCCCCGGAGTTGGCTTACGGCCCTCGCGATGAAAGCCGCGTTCCGGGTTTTCCAGAATACGTATGCCGCCAGGCGGCCCGCGCCGGCGTAGGAGCCGTCAGCCCCTTCGGCGCCGCTGGTCATATCGCGAGCCACTACCTCTTTCGGAGCGCCCGTAAGGCGGCAATACTGCAGAAAAGCTTTCTGCCAGCCGGCATGGTCGATCAGTTGATTCAGCTCGAAGGCCACCTCGGCGCCTCCCTGGATGACCTGCAGGTTGTAAGTTCCGAAACCATCCGGCTGGAGCGGATACAGCATACCGGTTTTCGGATCGTAGCCATACAGCGTGTTCGGGCCGGTCATGAAGCCGTATGGCATTTTGGCGATGCAATCCATTCCGGTAATGATCTTGTCGCGATATCTGGTGTCGCCGGTGCGTTCCCACTCCGTCATCCAGTTGCCGACGCAAGCCAGCCAGTCGGGGCCGCCGCGTATGCGACCGGGATATGGAATCGGCCCGGTTCGCGGCGAGGCCAGGCGCATCGGGTCGATTTCGGTCACCTTGTAATCCACATCCACCACGGAGCGCATGATGTCGCCGGTGCGCTCGTCGGTGGTCAGATAGTAGTGGACCCGGCGGAAGGCAGCCTGGCTGATCCGCGCCTCCTTGGCGCCGCAGCCCCAGTGGCGCACGTTGTGACGCGAGCCCAAGCCGGCGAATCGTCCCAGATGGTAGGTGTCGACTTCGCTGGTGTGGCGGGTCATGGCTTCCGCCATGCGGAAGATGTCGGCGCGTCCCGTGCGCAGAAAGCTGTACCACAGCCACAGATCCGTGCCCAGTTCGGTATTGTCCCAGGCGTAGCCGCCGATATCGTAGCGCCAGGTGTGGCGCGCCGGATCGTAGGCATGCATCACGTCGCCGTAATCCCAAAAACCGTACCAACGGCGCTGTTCGATTTCCTTTTTGTACAGTTCGAGCGCGCTCTCGAGCTGCTCCTCCACCGTGCGTTTCAGCGGCGTGGACCGGTCCGGCAGGCTCCAGACGCCGAACGCCGAAACCGCATGATAGTGTTCGGGCGTGCAGACCAGGAGCGGCGGTTGGGCATTCATCCGGGCCTGCCGGGCAGTTTCTTCCTTGGCGGGAACGGCGGCGCTGGGATAAAGCGTCAATTCACTGGTGCGGCCGATTCCGTGGGCGGTGCTGAAGCCTTCCTGCACATCCTCATAGCTGGCCAGCAAGGTGTGGTTTTTCGTGTCGTAGTGACGAAGATCCATCGCCTGCGCTTCGGGCGACCAGAGCCACACCTGTACATCCGCGGCTTCCCGGGTGGCATGCATCACCTCCAGCGACGCCGGGTGCGATTGCCAGAAATTCTTCACCGCGACCGCAATTCCCCCGCTCACGTCGCCGGCAAAGACCAGGCCCGACGCGCGCTTGCCGGCTCCGGCGGACACCCAACAGCTCTGCGCATTCGTGCGCTTCTGAATCTGGAACCCGTCGGCGCTGAGTTGGACCAGTTTGTAAGAGTCCCACACCGCCCAGTTGTCCAGCAGGAATTGTCCCTGCTGGTCAAACTCTTCCCTGTTGGGAATGCGCTGGCCGGCAATCTGCTTGCTATAGAGATCGCCGGCTGCGATTCCGCCGCGAGCGGGAGGCGGGGAGCCGGGCAATGCCAGCCGGCGAGCACCGGTCGCGGGCTGGAGAGGCTCCGACCACAAGCCCTCGCCTTCACCGGAAAACCGGACATGGCGATTCTGGATCTGCTCGCGCATCGGAACCGAGAGAACCAGGCCCAGGCCGCGGATGAAATCCTTCTCCTGATCGCCGTCGAAAACGATGCTGTGAACCATCCGCACCGCCGTCTGTCCGGCATAGAAGTAGAGGCGGACCGTGAACGGCAGCCATTCACGACTTCCTGCCTGGGCCTTGTGCATGCCTTCGATCCTGACCACCGCGCGGACCGGGCCATTCTGCTCGATCGTCACGGTTTTGGTCGAGCTTTCGAAATGCTGCAAGCGAACGGCGTCCGGATTCGATCGATCCTCGAGTGTGCAGACCAGGCGGCCCTGGCGCGCGACGACCCGTCCTTCGATACTCATCGAATCCAGGAATGTCGCGCCCTGGCGGGCGATGCGGCACTGCAGTTTGCCGGTGTCGATATCGACGGCGTCCGCGCTTTGTCGGACGCTCACCGCCGGAGGTCCGGCATTGACCGCGGAATCGCCGGGAGCCAGCCGGAATGGCCCGGGAACGCCGGCGCCGGCTACCGTGGCCAGCCCGCTCCATTTCAACGAGCCATCGGGCCAATAAGCCATAGGCCAGGTCTGAAGCGGAAGCGCCTGGCCGCCGCTGGCCGTCAATGTGAAGCGCTGGTCCTTGCGGACCGATCCGCGCGGCCACGGCACGCCCCAACTGACGCCGGTTTCCGCCAGCGGCGTGGCCTCATCGAGCCAGTGAACGGAAACCTGGCCGGGTTGGTCGGCGGGTCCGCTCTGAGCCGAAGCCGCACGCTTCATCGCCGCCAGACCCAGGCTGGTAATGGTTGTGGTCGAGAGAAAGGTTCTCCGTCGCATGGGTTTGTTTCATTTTACGCGCGGCTTCCTCAGCTCAGAAGCTGACTCTGGCGCCGAATTGCAGCTTGCGCGGCGAGTTCGCCATGGAAGTGAAAATTCCGAAGGTGGCGGAGTCGATGCCCGTCCCCGGGGCGGCGAAATGGACCGCGTTATTGACGTTGAACGCGTCCGCCTGCAACGCTACGCGGATCCGCTCGCGAATCGCGAATTCCTTTCGAACCGTGATATCGAGATCGGCGTTATGCGGCGCGAACAGCCCCAACGGGGCCGAGCGGGCGAGGTTGCCTTCGGTGTACGCGGGGGCGTCGACAAACGCCGCCTTGTTGAGATAGGAAGTAGTGGTGATGTTGCCGGTGCCCGGCGTGCCGTTCTGCCACACGCTGCCGGAGAAGTTCGGCGCGTAGTTCGGGTAGCACACGGCGTCGATGATGCCGCCGCCGGTGCACGTTCCGGTGATCGACAGAGGCGCTCCGCCGGCATAGGTGAAGATTCCGGAGAACTGCCAGTGGCTGATGATGGCGTTCACGACCGGCGAGCCGCCGCTCAGCTTATGGCCCTGCCCGAAGGGCAGTTGATAGACAAACGTGGCGCTCACCACGGTCGGGTGATCGATGGCGCCCGGTCCTTTTTCGACGAAATCCTTGTTCGGGTCGCGCACTCCGACCAGGTCATCCAGTTCTTTGCTGTAGGTGTAATTGAACATGAACGTCAGGCCGTGCGCCAGCCTTTGCGTGAGCGCGATCTGGAGCGAATTGTAAGTCGAGTTTCCGACGTCCAGCCAGGGATCGGAGATGCCGCCGTATTGCGGAAACGGCTTCAGGGCCTGGGCGACGGTTCCGGTGAAGTTCGGAAAGGGGGTAGTGAAGCCGGGGAACATGGCCTGCACCGTCGCCAGCGAGGTCGCGTTCAAAGTTGAACTGAGAGTTCCCTGCAGCGGAAGATACTTCACCGGAATCTGGTTGGTGAACGGCCCGGCGACGCCGGCGCCCGGCAGCCAGTGACCCGCGCTGGCGCTGTAAGCCACGCTCAACATCAGGTTCTGCGTCAACGAGCGTTGGACGTTGAAACTCCAATCCTCGTAATAGGGAGCTTTGCCGCCGAAGTTGGGATCTCCGTACGTCATTCCGATGGCGGTGGACGGGCCGGCCCACGGGGCTCCCGCCGCCAGCGCCGCCGCCGCGGTTATGTAGCCGATGCCGTAACTCGGGTTGATGTATGGCGGCGCGTAGGCGATGCTGGGGACGCCGTTGTCCCAAATGTACGCCGGCTGTCCGGTGGCCACCGACGACTGGGCGTTGGTGCCGTTGAAACCGACCTGGCTCAACCCCTGGCGTCCGTTGGTGCGGCCGCCCACACCACCGGCGTGCGCGTAGAAAATGCTATAGCCGGCGCGAATGACAGTCTTGTCGCCCAGTCGATAGGCCAGGCCGACGCGCGGTCCGGGGTTGATGTCATGCTGCTGCACCGGGGTAGCGCAATGGCAACTGTCGGATCCGGAGCCGGCAAATTGCAGAGCTCCGGGAATTCCGCCCGCCACCGGGTTGGCAAGCGCCGGATTGAAGAACGACATCCGGTTGGCAACCTCGGTAAACGGACTCCAGATGTTCCAGCGCAGGCCCAGGTTCAGGGTCAAGCGGGAGCTGACCTTGAAATCGTCCTGCACATACCAGGCATAGGTCTTGTAACGTCCGCCGGTTTCGGCTACCGAATCCTGCGTGTTGCTGCTGCCGTCCACCATCCCCAGCAGATAGCCGGCGTACCCCAGGCCCGTGGTTCCGCTCAGCGCTCCATTGACAAACTGGGCCGTCTCATTGTTGCTGAAGGTGAATGCCGCGTTCAATGCAAAGGTCTCGTTGTCCTGCAGCGATTGCCACTGGAAGCCAAACGTCAGATTGTGCTTCCCCTTGATCCAAAGAAGGTTGTTCTGGATGTCGACGGTGTTCTGGGCTTCGTTGAAAACGTGAGAGTTGGTGCCATCCCAGCTCACCGGGGCGTTTTGGCCGGTGAAGCTGACGTCGGGGAAAGCCGTGCTCGCGAATCCAGCCGGAAGACCGGTGAGGCCCGCCTTGCCCGGATAGTTGCCGTTGGCGGTGGGATCGGTCAACGGGATCCATAGGCGGCTCAACGACGCGCTGAACTGATTGACGAGAGTCGGCGTGATGGTGTACGAGTCGTGAATCTGCCCCACACTCGAGTACTCGATCACGCTCCTTCCATCCGTATACGGCGTGGGTAGAGTCGAGGTCGAGACCGGCGTCAGGCTACCGACCGTCGGCCAATTGTATTTGCCGGTGGAGAACAAGGCGAAGACGCGATTCCGGTCGCTGAGGTCGTAGTCCACCTTGTCGGTCGTGCTGTCGTTGTTGACGGTGCTCGGCAGGACGGCCAGGTAGTTGTTAGTGATGTTGCCGTTGGTCGGCGGCGGAAGGTACGACTGCAACGACTGCGAAGCCTTGGAAAGGCGGCTCGCCGGAATGACGTTGCCGGGGAAAGGCGTTCGCGCCGCGGTTCCGGTGGCGCTGGTGGGATCGTAGATGATCTGCGGAAAGGCGCTGAAGTCGCCCGTCCGTTCGGCCGTGGTCGGGATGCTCTGGTAACCCACCGGGGTCGTGGCCGACACCAGGCGATACCCGTCGTAGTTGCTGAAGAAGAACAGCTTGTTCTTGCGGATGGGGCCGCTCACGTTGGCCCCGAACTCATTCTGGTGATCGACGGGAAGGACCGCCGCGAAGAAGCCCCGGGCGTCGAAATCGGTATTCCGGAAGTACTCGTAGACTCCGCCGTGGAATTGATTGCCGCCGGATTTCAATACGTAATTCTCCACCCCTTGCCCCTCGTACATGGCCTTGGCGCCGGCCGTCTCCACCTGAAACTGCTCCACCGCTTCCACCGAAACCCCAAACGCGAGATTGCGGGTGTCGGCCTCGGTGCCGGCGCTGGTGAGCGGCAGGCCTTCGATGTAGACCTCGTTCTGGTAAGTTTGCCCGCCATTGAAGGAGCCGGTGGAGGGGCCGGCCGCCTGCGTGCTGTAGTTGTCGACGCCTACGGCGAGCCCGGCGAACGCCGAGGGATCGCGCGGGGATCCCGCCGCGTTCATGGCCAGCGGCAACGCGTCGTACACGTTGTTCTGCATCGACGAGCCTAACGCGACATCATCGGTTTTCAGGACGGAGGGCGCGGCTTCCACGGTGATCGACTGGTTGGCTTGTCCCAGGTCCAGTTTCGGGCTCAAGCCCACAACCTGCAAAGCGTCCAGCACGAGGTGCTCCTGAATGAAGGTCTGAAACCCCGTCGCCTTCACGGTAACGGTGTATTCGCCTGCCGGAAGAAGCGAAAGGACAAAAAAACCGGCGTCGGTTGTCTTGCGCTCGGTTTTGACCCCCGTCGCAACGTTGGTCGCGAGAACCGACGCGCCGGCCACAACCGCTCCAGTCGGATCGGTGACCGTTCCCTGAATCGTGCCGGTGCCGCCGACCTGCCCGAACGCCAGGCCCGCAACCGCCAGAAGTGCCAAACAGATTGCCGCGACGCGCATAACCAGACTCCTCGGATCCAATTCCTGATCTGGCTTCAAACAACTGCCGTCGTCGCGGTGTCCTCTAGCTCACCTTCTGCCTGCCCGCTAACAAGGCGGTAGCCATGAAGATCAAAGCCATCCCAACGGGTCCTCTTGGATCGCTATGGAGCGAATGCTTTCACACTTCAGAGCGCTTGGCAAGAGGCGCGTTTCATTCGGTCTGCGTTTCGCATTGCAAAACGGCGCGCTTGGATCCGCTCTCGACCGGAACCTCTGCCATTTGTGGAGTTTAGGATGACGCACCGGGCTTTCAAGAGGCTTCGAGTGACGGCGGAAAGAGCCGCGTCTGTTTCACTTTTTCATCCTGCCGAATCTCCGGATTGCCACGCCGCGAAATGGACTCTACTATCCTAATATGCGACTGAAACCGATGTTCATGGGCGCTCTGTGTGTTTCACTATGCGGAGCGCAACCGGCGAACCAGAGCGGGATCGCTCACGTCGCCTTCCGTGTAGCCGACCTGGAAACCACGCGCGCCTTCTACAACAGGCTCGGATTCGACCAGTTCTTCGAGATGAAACAGGGGAACCGGACCACGGAGGCGTTCTTCAAGGTCAACGACCACCAATTCATCGAACTGTACCCGCGAACCGACCCGGCTCAACCGCTGGGCCTCATGCACGTCTGCTACGAGTCGCGCGATCTCGATGGATTGCACGCCGAGCTGGTCAAACGCGGGCTGGCGGTTTCCGACGTACGCAAGGCGGGGGCCGGCAACCTGCTGATGACCATGAAGGACCCCGAGGGTCAGACCATCGAGTTTACACAGTACATGCCCGGATCCCGCCATTTCGAGGATCGCGGGAAGCATCTTGGAGAAAAACGCGCAGCGCAGTTGATGGTGGGCGCCACCTCGCCGGCCCGCGAGGTGGAGGCGATCCGCGGCTTCTATCTGGATAAACTCGGGTTTCGGAACATCAACAACGGGATCCCGGCCCGCCTGAGGATGCCGGGCGACTCGGGCCAGGAAATCGACCTGACGTCCGCCGGGGCGGATGTGAAATCGGGAGTGCAATTCGGCGTCGCCGACCTCAAGGGGACGGCCGCCAGGCTCGGAGAACTCGGACTGGCCGTGAACTCCGTGCCTGCAAGGAATCCGACGCTCCTTTCGGTGGCGGATCCGGACGGGGTGGTGGTCTCCTTTGTCAAAGCCGTTTTGCCCGACGCCGCGGACCAGGCATATTTCCGGAACTGGCCGGACGGCACATCCCCCGAGGAGGTCGGAAAGCGCGTGGCCGCGCACTTTGTCACCAGCCCGCATCAAAACGTCCAGCACATCATCTACCCGGAGGTCTGCGCCTGGTATGGCGCGCTGACTTTCGCCCACCTGTCGCACGACGCCGACCTGCTGGCATCCGTCATCAAGCGCTTTGACCCGCTGATGTTGCCCGAGAACGCTCATATGATCGAGCGCACGCCGCACGTGGACTTCTCGATTTTCGGCGCGGTCCCGCTGCAGATCTACATGGAGAACCACGACAAGGAGTATTTCGACATGGGCATCTGGTTCGCCGACCGCCAGTGGGAGAATCCGCGGCCCGATGGATTGACTCCCGAGACACGCTTCTGGATCGACGACATGTACATGGAAACGCTGGTTCAGGTGCAAGCCTTTCGCGCCACCGGCGACGCCAAATATCTGGATCGTTCCTCGCTGGAGATGGTGGCGTATCTGGATAAGCTGCAGATGCCTTCCGGCCTGTTCTACCACGAGCCCGAAGTGAAATTCTATTGGGGCCGCGGCAACGGCTGGGTAGCCGCCGGAATGGCGGAACTGCTCTCTTCGCTGCCGGCCAACCATCCCCGCCGGGCACGCATTCTGGAAGGCTACCGGAAGATGATGAAGTCTCTGTTGGCATATCAGGGGAGCGACGGCATGTGGCGCCAGTTGATCGATCACGGCGATTCCTGGCCCGAAACCTCCAGCACCGGAATGTTCACCTTCGCCATGGTCACCGGCGTAAAGCAAGGCTGGCTGGATGCGGAGACCTATGGGCCGGCGGCCCGCAAGGCATGGCTGGCGCTGGTCGGGTACCTCGATCAGAACGCGGATATGACGGCGGTTTGTGAAGGCACCAATAAGCTCGACGACCTGGATTATTACCTGGGCCGCAAACGGCGGACCGGCGATTTTCACGGGCAGGCGCCGGTATTGTGGGCGGCGTCGGCCTTGCTGAGGTGAACGCCGGAAGCCGGAGACGAACCGGTTTATACTGAAAGTTACCCGACAATTCCGTGCCAGACTTTATCCGGATTCGTGGTGCGCGTGTCCACAATCTGAAGAACATTTCGCTTTCTATTCCCCACAATGAGTTGACCGTGGTGACGGGCGTCTCGGGCTCCGGCAAGTCGTCACTGGCGTTCGACACCATCTACGCCGAAGGTCAAAGGCGCTATGTGGAATCGATGTCGGCTTATGCCCGGCAGTTCCTGGAACGTATGGAAAAGCCCGAGGTGGATGACATCGACGGCATCGCGCCGGGCGTTGCCATACGGCAGAAGAACACCACGCGCAGCCCACGTTCGACGGTCGCGACCTCGACCGAATGCTACGATTTTCTGCGGCTCCTTTTCGCCCGCGTCGGACAGACCTTCTGCCCCACGTGCGGCACGCGCGTTCGCAAGGACACCGTGGACGAAGCCGCCGGGCGGCTGCTTCAACTTCCGGAGGGTTCCCGCTGGTACGCGCTGTTTCCTTGCGGCGAGCACGCCACTACCGAGGCTCTGCGCGATCATCTCTTCGAGCTCCGCAAAAAGGGCTTCAACCGGCTGTTTCAGAACGGCCGGGTGTTCGAATTCTCAACTCCGGAATCGCTCCTCGACATCGATTTCAAAAAGCCGGTTTTCGTGCTGGTGGACCGGCTGGCGATGAGCGCGGACCTGCATCAGCGGCTGGTCGACACCATCGAAATCTGTTTCCGCGAAGCCGGTGAGGTCATCTTTCAAAGCGCCGCCGGCGACCAGACGCTGCGCTTCAACGAGCGCTTCGAGTGCAAAACCTGCGGGCGCGAATTCAGC